>ERZ802830.3114-NODE-3114-length-14368-cov-7.60602_pt1 | contig 14368 bp, 14 predicted proteins | sample MGYA00345654_ERZ802830 | MGnify/ENA primary metagenome ERZ802830 (study PRJEB30503, sample SAMEA104212375) | marine metagenome | biome: Westerlies Biome; feature: [SRF] surface water layer (ENVO:00010504) within the epipelagic zone...; material: water... | reverse complement strand
TGATTTATAAGAATCTTCCACTCTTATTAAAGTAGATTTAATTTCACTTTCGGGAGTAAAGTCTTTATTGACTATTACTATTGAAGCATTAGTTGTGTATATAAAAGGTGTATACTTTGGATTGGATAAAAAACTTAATGTGCCTTTTTTACCTTCTTCAATTTTTGAGAGGTTCGTCACTTCTACGTTAGAATCTCCATCGACTTCACCTTCAAGAATTGATGCTATTTTTTCTGCTGTGAATTTCATTAATGGCAAAAATAGAAAAAATGTGTTATAAACTACCTTTTGGGTAACATATAAAATGTTTAACAACTGGCTTGTTATTTACCATTGAGTTAAACTGATCTGATGATGAACCTAAATCTTTAACTTTCCCATTTTTGTGTAGTATATTGATTTTTTGTTTTTTAAGTTGATATATTTGATTAGAAATATTTCCTTTAAAGACAAAATAAGAAGCCTCTTCATCAGATAAATTATTTTTTAAACATAATGATTTAAGCTTATCATTAAACGATTCGTCATCTATTGGGTCGTTTTTGATTTTAATTTTAAGTAAATCTCTGTTGATTATCATTTTACTTAATCTGCTTAAAACAAAATCTTCATGGTCAACCCATAATTTCATTGCAGAAACAACATCATAATCATCTAATAATGAAAATTTTTTTAAAACCATTTCATTAAAATTATTAGCTCCAATTTCATTGTAAAGAAAAAAGCTTAAAGGTTTTGAACAATTAACTTCTATATTTTGACTAGCTAGAAACTTTGCTCTTTTAAATACTTTAATCAGTAATTCTTCAGCTACTAAACTTGTTTTATGAAGGTATACTTGCCAATACATTAACCTTCTAGCCATTAAAAACTTCTCAACGCTATAGATGCCCTTCTCTTCAACAACAAGTCTGTTTTCTACAACATTTAACATGGTAATGAGCCGTTCACTATTAACATTACCTTCTGCAACTCCAGTATAAAAACTATCACGTTTTAAATAGTCTGCCCTATCCATATCAAATTGACCTGATATGAGTTGACATAAAAAAGGTCTGTGATAATCTCCTTTAAAAATTTGAATTGCTAAATCAAATTGATTATTAAATTTTTTATTCAATTGCTTCATGAATATTAATGAAATTTCCTCATGAGTAATCCCATTAACTATACTGTGTTCAAGAGCATGAGAGAAAGGACCGTGTCCAATATCATGAAGAAGAATTGCTAAATATAGTGCTGTTTCCTCTTCATCAGTGATGTTTATTTTCTTGAATCTTAGAACACTAATAGCTTTGGACATTAAATGCATACACCCTAAAGCATGATGAAACCTAGTGTGGTGTGCACCTGGATAAACTAAATAAGACATTCCCATTTGTGAAATACGCCTAAGTCTTTGAAAATCTTGATGCTGGATAACATCAAAAATTAATGAATTAGGTATAGTAATAAAACCGTAAATTGGGTCGTTAAATATTTTAAGTTTGTTACTAGTTTTCAAACATTATTAAATTTTAAACAAATATACATGAACGAAATAAATATACTTTGGGTTGATGATGAAATAGAATTATTAAAGCCTCATATTATTTTTTTGGAGAAGAAGAATTATAAAGTAACATCTTGTAATAATGGTAATGACGCCCTTGAGTTATTAAATCAAAGTAATTATGATATTGTTTTTTTAGATGAGAATATGCCTGGACTTTCAGGCCTTGATACTTTGAATGAAATTAAACTAATAAACGACTCAACTCCAGTTGTAATGATCACTAAAAGTGAAGAGGAATACATTATGGAAGAGGCAATAGGAAATAAAATAGCTGATTACTTAATTAAGCCTGTAAATCCAAATCAAATATTACTTTCTTTAAAAAAAAATCTTGAAGAAAATAAGTTAGTTTCAGCAAAAACTACCTCAAGCTACCAACAAGATTTTAGAAAAATAGCAATGGATTTAACTATGATTAATAGTATTGATGAATGGATTGATATATATAAAAAACTTATCTCATGGGAGATAAAACTTGAAAATACTAATGACTCAAGTATGAATGAAATATTAGAGAGTCAAAAGGCTGAGGCAAATGTTCAATTTAGTAAATTTATTGAAAATGAATACGAAAGCTGGTTTGATCAAAATCAAAGTAACCCGATTTTATCACATCAGATATTTAAAGAATGGGTAATTCCAGAATTAAATGATAATCAAACTACCCTTTTTGTTGTAATAGATAATCTTAGATATGATCAATGGAAATCAATAGAGCCCTCTATTTTAGAAGATTTTAAAATATTACATGAACAAATTTACTCTAGTATACTACCCACAGCCACACAATACTCTAGAAATGCTATTTTTTCTGGTTTAACGCCTCTTGAGATGCAAAAAATTCATCCTGATCTGTGGAAAAATGACACGGATGATGGTGGTAAAAATCTCAATGAATATGAATTTTTAAATCATCAGTTTAAAAGATTAGGATTAGGTCATATTTCGCATGAATATTTTAAAATTAACAATGTTAAAACAGGAAAAAAATTAATCCAAAATCTAAGGTCATTAAAATCTAAAGCTCTTGTTAGTGTGGTATATAATTTTGTAGATATGCTTTCACACTCTAAAACTGAAATGGATGTTATTAAAGAACTTGCTTCGACAGATAAAGCGTACCGTTCTCTAACACAAAGTTGGTTCAAAAATTCTCCACTTATTGAATTAATTAAGGTGGCAAAATCACTGGGCTTTAAGCTAATAATAACTACTGATCACGGAACTATTAATGTGAAAAGTCCTACTAAAGTAATTGGAGATAAAGACACCAGTTTAAACTTAAGATATAAAACAGGCAGAAGTTTGACTTACAATAATAAAGATGTGTATGCAATGAAATCTCCTAATAAAATTGCACTGCCATCAATTAATATGACCAGTTCATTTATTTTTGCTAAAAATGATTTGTTTTTGGCTTACCCTAACAACTTTAATCATTATGCAAATTACTTTAAGAACACGTATCAACATGGAGGAATTTCTTTAGAAGAAATGATTTTGCCATTTATAGTACTAGAACCAAAAAATTAAAAATTGGAAATAAATTACAGTTTAGAAGAAATTTCAAAAGCTGCAAAGTTTATTATTGACAACGCAGAGCACAAGATTATTTTATTTGAAGGAGAAATGGGCGGTGGTAAAACAACACTTATTAGGGCACTTACTAAAGTTGTGGGAAGTCATGATTTGGTTAGTAGTCCTACATTTTCTATTGTTAATGAATACCATTATGACAAAGGCTCAATTTTTCATTTTGACATGTATAGAATAGACAATGAAAATGAAATAATTAATATAGGATTTGATGAGTATTTGGAATTTGGAAGCTTGGTTTTTATTGAATGGCCTGAAAAAATTCCAAATTTACTTCCTGAAAAATTTACCAAATTGCATTTAACGATTATAGAAGATAACAATAGAAAACTAACTTTAAAAAATAATTAAGCTTTAAAAACATGAATTAATTAGAGTTAATTATTAATTTTAAAAATTAAGCTAACTATAAACATGAATCTTCATTTATCGCCTTTCACAAAAGAAGAGTTAATCCCTCAAGAAGAAACGTTAGAAATAACAAAAACTAAAGATGATTTATTTATTGGGATTCCCAAAGAGAATTCATTTCAAGAAAAACGTGTTTGCTTAACCCCTGATGCAGTATCTGCTCTGGTAGCAAATGGCCACAGGGTTCTGGTAGAATCAGGAGCAGGAATTGAAGCTAGTTTTTCAGATCATCTGTATTCTGAAGCAGGTGCTTCGATAACTAAAGATACTTCAAAAGTCTACGCTTGTCCAATTATACTAAAAGTTGCACCTCCTACTCTCGATGAAATTAAATTATTAAACCCACAAACACTCCTTATTTCAGCTTTACAATTAAAAACTCAAGACAAAATCTATTTTGAGGCTTTAGCTGCAAAACGAGTTACAGCACTTGCTTTTGAATTTATAAAAGATGATGATGGTGCTTATCCAGCTGTTAAAGCTTTAAGTGAAATAGCAGGGACCGCATCAGTATTAATTGCCGCAGAATTATTGTCGACATCTTCTAACGGGAACGGTTTGTTAATGGGAAATATTAGTGGTGTTCCTCCCACTGAGGTTTTAATTTTAGGTGCTGGCACAGTAGGTGAATTTGCATCTCGTGCTGCTCTAGGTCTAGGTGCAAGTATCAAGGCATTTGATAATTCTATCACAAAACTAAGACGTCTTAAATCAAAACTGAAACAAGGCGTTTACACTTCATCTATACAACCTAAGACACTTTTAAAAGCCTTGAAACGATGTGATGTGCTTATCGGATCAGTTAGGGGGAAAAACAGATCGCCTATAATAGTCACAGAAGACATGGTTAAGCACATGAAACCTGGTGCTGTAATTATAGATGTTAGTATAGATATGGGAGGATGTGTTGAAACAAGCATGGTAACTTCTCATGATAAACCTACATTTATCAATCACGAAGTAATTCATTACTGTGTTCCTAATATTTCTGCAAGATATTCAAGAACAGGTTCTGTATCTATTAGTAATATTTTTACACCTTATTTGCTCAAAATAGCTGAAGACGGAGGGATTGAAAATTCTATAAGATTTGATAAAGGTTTGAAAAATGGGTTGTATTTTTACCATGGCATTTTAACCCAGAAATCTATAGCAGAGTGGTTTGGTTTGGACTTTAGTGACCCCAATCTCTTAATCTTTTAAAATGAATTTATTACGGCGTTTTGGCTTTTTTATATCAGGCTTTTCAATTGGTTTAATTATTCTTGCTGTTTTTTTAAGAGGTAAAAAAACTTCTTGTGATTATGGACCCAACGCAAGAACTATAAAAACAATTATGCTGAAACCTAGAGTTTTTTCAGCTGATGCTATTCATTTTTTAAAAAACCATAAAATAGATTCAACTATTGTTGAAGAACTCATAGCTTCAGGTAATGTTAATTTTACCAAAAGCAAAACGCATCTAGATTCATGTAACATTTATTATGTTGAAAATAAATACAGTAATAAACCAATTTCTATAATTATTAGAAATTGTGAAGAAAAAGCTTTTATAGATAATTTGAACTTTTAGTCTAATCTTCTATTTTTCCTTTCTTGTTCCAACAATTTCAACTCTCTAGTTGTTTGACCTGCTACAGATGTGTTTTCCTCTGCCCTTCTAATTAAATACGGCATAACATCCTTTACTGGACCAAAAGGAAGGTACTTTGCAACATTATATCCCGCTTGAGCCAAATTAAAACTTATATGATCACTCATTCCATAAAGCTGACCAAACCAAATTGAATTATCATTTTTATTGATACCAAGAGATTTCATTTCTTTTAAGGCTAAATAGGTGCTTTCTTCATTGTGAGTCCCAATAAATAATCCAAAATCTTCAATATTTTTAAGGATATAAATCATAGATTCATTGAAAGATTTATCAGTAGCAGATTTATTGATACAGATAGGTGGTTTGTAACCATGCTCAAAGGCTCTTTTTCTTTCTTTTTCCATGTATGCGCCTCTTACAATTTTAAACCCTATCTTAAATTTCAATTTTTGAGCTCTTTTATGAATAGATTTTAAGTAATCTATTCTATCCCAACGATATGTCTGTAAGGTATTAAATACAATAACATTGTTTTTATTGTATCGCATCATCATTTTTTCAACTAATTCGTCAGCAGCATATTGCATCCAACTTTCCTCAGCATCTATCAAAACTTTAACATTTTCTTCGAAAGCGCATTGACATACTTTATCAAAACGCGCTTCGATTCTAGACCATTCAAATTTTTCAAGTTCAGTTAAAGGTGTTTTATTTGATTTCTTTTCGTAAAGTGAAAACCTGCCAAATCCTGTAGGTTTAAAAACAGCAATAGGTAGTGAAGGTTTAGATTTAGAGAACTCTAAGATCTTAATTATTCTTAACATTGTTTCATCAAACTGTCTTTCACTTTCTTTGCCTTCTATCGAATAATCAAGAACTGACGATACACCGCCTTTATATAATTTGTCTATTACTGGCAAACAATCTATTTCATCGGTTCCTCCACAAAAATGATCAAAAACTGTAGACCGAATTAAACCCTCTACTGGTAAATTGGCTTTAAGTGCAAAATTAGTAGCTGCAGTCCCAATTTTAACAAGCGGCTGACTTGAAATCATCTTAAAAATAAAGTAAGCTCTTTCGAGCTCGGAATCACTTTTTAATTTGAAAGCGATTTTTGTATTATCAAAAATTTTTTCTTCAGACATATATAAAAATTAAACAAAGATATTACTAAATACAAGTTTTAAAAAAAAACTAATTATTTTCACACCAAACTTTATAGGTTATGCAATCCATAGAAAATAATGCATGTAGTGTGCACTTTAATGAGAACTGTTATACATCTCTAAATAAACTTTTGAAAAAGAATTCATTTTCTTCAATATTTTGTTTAGTAGATACCAATTCTAGCCAATACTGTCTTCCAATTTTTTTAGAAAAATTAAGTACAACTATTAAAATTGAAATTATTGAAATTGGGTCAGGTGAAATTTTTAAAACTATAGAAACGTGTTCTGAAGTATGGAAGGCATTAAGTGACTTAGGAGCAGATAGAAAAAGCTTATTAATTAATATTGGAGGTGGTGTGGTTACTGATTTAGGTGGCTTTGTTGCTTCAACTTTTAAAAGGGGTATTGCATATGTAAATGTTCCAACTACCCTGTTAGCTATGGTAGATGCTTCCGTTGGGGGAAAAACTGGTGTAGATCTTGATGGTTTAAAAAATCAAGTTGGCGTTATTAGTAATGGAGAAATGGTTTTAATAGATAGTGTTTTTTTAAACACACTTCCAGCTAATCAATTAAAATCAGGGTATGCTGAAATTCTAAAACACGGATTAATTGATGATATTAATTATTGGAAATTAGTATCAAATTTTAAGTCAACTAAATTTAATGAGATTGATGAAATCATATACCAATCTGTTCTTATAAAAAATAAAGTTGTTTTAGAAGACCCTTATGAGAATGGATTACGGAAAGTTTTAAATTTTGGGCATACTCTTGGTCACGCTATTGAAACTTATTTCATAAACAGTACAAATTTAGGTGAACTCTTACACGGAGAGGCAATTGTTATAGGAATGATAATGGAGAGCTTTATTTCTAATAAATTGAAAATGTTAACATATGAGGATTTGAAAACAATTAGTCAATCATTAATTGAAATATATGGAAAGGTTAGTATTTCAAGGGAGTACGAGAGTGATATTATATCGCTTTTAAAGTTTGATAAGAAAAATAGTCATGGAAACATAAATTTTGTATTGCTAAATGGTATAGGAAAGCCTAAAATTGATTGCAATGTTCCAGAAAATTTAATTAAAGAAGCTTTTAAATTTTATAATGATTTTTAAAAAAACCTCTGTAAGAGAGGTTTTTATTAATTATAATTCATTAAAGATAGTATGCATTAACCTTTTTTTATCATTAATACTTTCCTCCAAGGATATCATTGTTTCGGTTCTATAAACCCCTTCAATATCATCTAATTGAAAGATGATTTCTTTGGCATGTGTTGTAGATCTAGCTCTAACTTTACAAAAAATATTAAACTTACCTGTGGTAATATGCGCTACAGTAGCGTAAGGAATTTCATTTATTCTTTGGATTACAAATTTGGTTTGTGAAGTATTTTGTAGATAAATACCGACATATGCAATGAAAGAATAACCTAACTTTTCATAATCTAGAGTTAGAGACGATCCCTTAATAATTCCTGCTTCTTCCATTTTTTTAACTCTAACATGAACAGTTCCAGCTGATATTAGTAATTTTTTAGCAATATCTGTAAAAAGAATTCTCGTGTTATCAATCAACATATCTAATATTTGATGATCAATTTCGTCTAGTTTAAATTTAGCCATAAGAGTTACAAATTTTATATTTCAAAAATAGTAGCTTTTGTATTAAAAAACTATAATTATTTAAATTTTTAATAAATTTTAAGTGAAATTTTTTCATTATTCGCAATTACGAAATCGATTTCACTTCCTATTGTTAAATCTTTTTCTGAAGGAAAATCGATTGTTTTATTATTTAAATCAATCATTTTATGAGCAAAATAACCTTCTAAATTGTTAATTTTTTCTAATTGAGGTTGAAAATCTATGGAATTGTCTTTTAACTTTTCTTTGTATTGAATCGCTAGGTTATATTTATTTCCATTTAACTCAATATTAGAAAGAATGATATCAAAAAAACACTTTTTATTTTGGGGTATATTGTGATACTCAGAAATGTTTGTTTTAATAGACAAATCAGATCTTGAAATGTAGTCTAACGAAAAACAAAGCGCTTTAAACATATATAACCTGCTTTTTTCCCTATTGTAATCATTACCTACATGTCCAGCTTCAAATAATATAGTTGGTTTGCCCAACGATTGAAAAGTATCACCTACGCAATTGATATTAAAAGCATCATCGTATACTCCAATTTTATTTGGTAAATCCTTTTTTAATTTCAAATTAATATAAGCAATGACTCGCATTGCCTCTTCACGATTGTTGGTAATTGAAAGTTTATTGTCTTGAGCTGGAGCTAAAAAGGAGGCTACAGCAGAATTACCTGATGATTCAGTGCCAAAAATAGTTCTCTGCCCGTGCAAATTGAAACAATAATCTGGTTTAATCTTATTAAAGGCATTACGAAGAATTTTCGATTCGGGTTGTGATAGGTTTTGTGCATCCCTGTTTAAGTCAACTAAATTAGCATTAACTCTTGTATATGCATCAGCACCATCTGGATTAAGCATAGGAATAATATAAAACGTACAACGATACAATAAAGTCTTTACTAGATCTTTATCATAATTTATAACCAAAAGGTTTACAAAGTCTATTATAGCCTTAGTGGTTGTAGTTTCATTGCCATGCATTTGAGACCAAAAAAATATTTTAATAGATCCAAATCCAATTTTAATAATAGAAATTGGTTTGTTTTTAACCGATTTACCTATATCATTTATTTCAATTAATGCATTGTTATTCAATTTTGAAAGTACATCGTTTAACATTGAAGAAGAAATATACCTTCCATTAAGCAACGGCGATTTTACAGTATCGTAATCTGATAAATTGAATAGTGACATAAATAATAAATAATTAACAAATTTATATTAAATGATGTTTACAATTGTAAACAACTAAGACCTTTATAATACAGGCATCAAAGAACAATCACATGAACTATTGATAAAATCTATGAATATCATTTTTGACTTGTCTTAGGTATATTATATCTATGTTTTATTTTATATAGTTAAACCAATACTTTAATTCAAAAATTAAATTATAACAACATTTATTTGTATATTTTATTGTTACATTTGTAAACAAATTTAATTTAACCAATAATTTTACAATGGTAAACAATGAAGATTTTTCAAACAGACTTAAAGCAGTGATTGAATATTATGGTGAGTCTGCGTCTAGTTTCTCGGAAAAAATTGAGGTACAACGCTCAAGCATATCACATATCATATCAGGACGAAATAAACCAAGTCTTGATTTTATATTAAAAATATTAAATACCTACCCTGATATAAGTTTATATTGGCTTTTAAACGGTACAGGCAACATGTTGGGAAATAAAAATGTTTTTGATGCTTTCCCTACTACAAAACCATTAAATAGTCCGGTTGGTGATGTATATAAAAACCAAAAAAAATCTTTATCAGCATCAAAAAATAACAAAGAAATTGATCGAATTGTTATTTTCTTTTCTGATGGGACTTTTAAAAATTATATTTGTAACAACAATGATTAGATTACTATTTATTTTTACTTCAATAAGTCTACTTTTTTCCTGTAGAGATACTTCAAGTGTGCGTGATTGTCAAAAATTTAATACCGGTACATATGAGTTCACCTACCAAATAAATGATATAGAAAAAAAAGGTGTTTTTAAACGTTTCAAAAATTTAAATATTGATTATTATGATGGTATTATTGACAGCTCATCTGTGAAATGGATTAATGACTGTGAATTTATTTTAAAAAAAATCAATCCCAAATCAATTCAAGAAAAAGATCCTATACACATAAAAATAATTGAAACTAACGATACTTCATATGTATTTGAGTTTAAGTTAGCTATTAAAAAAATGAATACCTCACCTCTTGTTATGCGAGGTACTGCAGTTAAGGTTCAAGAATTCTAAAGTTTATATTTTATGGGTTACTTTTAAAACAACCTGAGTTGCTTTATTGTTTTCTAGGTATTGTTCCATATAAGCTAATTGTAGTGATATATTACTGTGAAATGCATATTCCATCCCTATCAAAAAACGATTTCTATCATAGGATACTAATTCTGATTCTTCCTCGAATTGAATTACCTCAGAATTAACAAATAATTCATTAGCCACTAACATATTCAATAATTTTGATTGATTTTTATTTGTGAATACATTGTATCTTACAGAAATAGCGTAACGAAATCTCATAAAAAAATCTTTATGAGACATAAAGCGTTCTTCAATTCTAAATCGATGTTTTAATTTTAAAACAGTAAATAATGTATGATTAAAATTTAGCTCTTGAAAAATTCTATTTTCATGAATGGTTTTATTAGGATTTGATCGCTGATTATTGAAATAGCCGAAACCAAAACCTAGATTAAAATTATTTTTAAAATTTTTCCCTAAAACCCCTCTAATCAATTGCTGTTTATTGCTATTGTATCTAGAATGGATGTCTACAGATAATGTGAATTTTTCATGGAATTTAGTTTTGAAATTATAAGCATACCATGTTCCTAAATCTTCATTTATCTGTGCATTTAAATTATAAACAATAAAAAATAAAAATAATGCAGCAGGCCTGATATATTTTAAATTCATCAATTATTTTTAATGTGTTTAAAATAATTTTTGTTGGTCGTCATTTTCAGAACTTGATTGTCCTAAAACTTCTTCTTCATCAACAACTTCTATTTCAATAGCAGGCTTAACTTCAGGGGGTTCATAAGGTATAGGCTCAAGAGCATTAACCTGATTTACTTTATAGGGCGTAAGTTGATTTCCTGATGCTTTTATTCCTTTGATTGATATAAAATCCTCTGCGTTAATTTCCAAATCTTCTCTTCGATCCTTCCCTCTTTCTTTAGCAAAGATAATTTGTAACATAGGTTTCCAATCGGTTGAAACTAATTCCATGAAAGACTGGTTGTGATCTGAAATCACACATTCCGCTTTGTTCTCATTTTCAATCAAAAAACGCTTTAAAAAATATTTTTCTTTTTCACCATCATAGTGAATTACAGTGATTGGTTTTTTAGGAACCCATTTTTCAATAACTATCATTGAATTATCAAAGTGAGAAGAAAGCTCTGGCAATATAGTTTTCACTATACCTTCCTGATTAATTATTAGTAAACGATCTTCACCTCTAAATTCTCCAATTAAATCGCCTCTTCCATCTACGTTTAGTCGCTTAACAGTGTCATCATACCAAATTTTTCTTGGCTTCAATGTTGACACCCCCTTCTCTTTTAAGTCAATTCGTTTAACCGTGTATTTACTAACAACATTTCCTCTAGAATTTCTCCCTTTTATAATGATGTCTGCAAAATCAATATCCCATTTTAATTTTTTAATACTTCCAACTTGTCTCAAGTTTATAGTTACTATCTCAGCCTCACCATTAGGATTCGCTGAAAAATATAAAACTTTAGAATTTTTAGAACCTGTTGTCAATTCATAGGCTCGATCTCTTGTTATAGAAGTAACTGCAAAACGTTTAATGAAAGAAGTACCTGATTGCCCATCTTTATATATCAAGTTATATATTGTTCGTTGGTCTTTTTTCTTAAAGACTGCAACATGAATAATATTTTTACCTACGAAAATTTTAGAGTCTACTTTAGAAACTTGCATTTTTCCGTCAGCGGTGAAAACAATAATATCATCAATATCACTGCAATCACAAACATATTCATCTTTTCTTAAGGATGTTCCAATGAATCCCTCTGATTTATTGACATACAATTTTGTATTCCTAATAACAACTTTTGTAGCATCTACATCATCAAAAAGAGCTATCTCTGTTTTTCTTTCTTTACCTTTAGAATACGAGGATTTTAAACGTTTAAAATGAGATATTGCATATTCAATTAAGTTATTTAAATGGTGTTTTATATTTTCAATTTCACCTTCCAATGCCTCTATACGTTGTTGAGCTTTGTCAATATCAAACTTTGAAATACGTTTAATTTTTATTTCTGTTAACCTTATAATATCATCTCTAACTACATCTCGTTTCAGTCGTTTTACAAATGGCTTAAGTTCGTTGTCTATAGTCTCAATAACTCCCTCCCATGTATCAACTTCTTCTATAGAACGATATATTCTGTTTTCAATGAAAATGCGTTCAAGTGAAGCATAATGCCATTGGTTTTCTAGCTCATCAAGTTTGACTTCTAAATCCTGTTTCAGGAGTTTTACTGTATTATCTGTTGATTTTTTTAAAATTTCAGACACCCCAATAAATAATGGCTTGCTATCTTCTATAATACAACCTAGAGGAGAAATAGACATTTCACAATTTGTAAAAGCAAAAAGTGCATCCATAGTTTTATCAGGCGAAATTCCATTTGGAAGATGCACTAGAATTTCGACTTCTGATGCCGTATTATCCTCAATTTTTTTAATTTTTATTTTACCCTTTTCATTGGCTTTCAAAATCGAATCAATCAAAGAACCTGTTGTCGTAGCAAAAGGGATTTCTGTAATTATAAGTGTATTTTTATCTTTTTGTTTAATTCGTGCACGCACTCTAACCTTTCCTCCTCTAAGACCATCATTGTAATTTGAAAAATCTGCAACTCCTGAAGTGGGAAAATCTGGATATAATGTAAATCGTTTGCCTTTTAAGTGTTTTACAGAACAATCTATAAGTTCAAGGAAATTATGAGGTAATATTTTTGTTGATAATCCAACCGCTATACCTTCAGCGCCTTGTGCTAATAATAAAGGGAACATAACTGGAAGATTTACAGGCTCTTTTCTTCTTCCATCATACGAAGCTTGCCATTTTGTTATTTTGGGATTATAAATAACATCTAGTGCAAATTTTGATAATCTAGCTTCGATATACCTTGGTGCTGCAGCACTATCACCTGTTAAAACGTTACCCCAGTTCCCCTGAGTATCAATAAGTAAATCTTTTTGTCCAATTTGAACCATCGCATCACCTATACTAGCATCGCCATGAGGATGATATTGCATGGTATGCCCTACAATATTGGCAACTTTATTATAACGCCCATCATCTAGATCTTTTAGAGATTGCATAATTCTTCTCTGAACCGGCTTAAAACCGTCTTCTACTGAAGGTACTGCTCTTTCTAAAATAACATATGAGGCGTAGTCTAAAAACCAATCCTTATACATTCCTGTAACACGTGTTATTGTCTCGTTAGAGTGTTCTTCTGGTAATAAGTCTTCAGTGTTTTCAATCATAGCTGTGATGCTATTTTATGGTTATTTAGAGTCAACTATATCGAGTTCAACTTTAAGGTTGTTTATAATAAATTCTTGCCGGTTTGGAGTATTTTTCCCCATATAAAATTGAAGAAGTGATTCAATGGACATCTCTTTGTCTAACATAACTGGATCCAGTCGAATATCCTCCCCTATAAAGTTTTTAAATTCATCAGGTGAAATTTCACCTAGTCCCTTGAATCGCGTAATTTCAGGATTAGGTTTTAATTCATTAATTGCTTTTATTCGCTCTTCTCCTGTGTAGCAATAATATGTTTTCTTCTTATTTCTAACTCTAAAAAGTGGCGTTTGAAGAATATACAAATGGCCTTCTTTTATTAATTCTGGAAAGAATTGTAAAAAGAAAGTTATTAGTAACAGTCTTATATGCATGCCATCAACATCTGCATCTGTAGCAATGACTATATTATTATATCGTAAATCACTAAGTGATTCTTCAATATTCAATGCAGCTTGAAGTAAATTAAATTCCTCATTTTCGTATACGATCTTTTTGGACAAACCAAAAGAATTAAGAGGTTTTCCCTTTAAGCTAAAAACGGCTTGAGTATTAACATCTCTAGATTTAGTAATAGAACCAGACGCAGAGTCCCCTTCAGTAATAAAAAGTGTGGTTTCAAGATTTCTATCATTTTTAACATCAGAAAGATGAATTCTACAATCACGCAGTTTTTTATTACGTAAGCTTGCTTTTTTTGCTTTTTTTCTATCTTTTTTTCTCATTCCTAACACCATTTCGCTCTTACTATATGTTCCTTATT
>ERZ802830.3113-NODE-3113-length-14370-cov-11.3747_pt1 | contig 14370 bp, 14 predicted proteins | sample MGYA00345654_ERZ802830 | MGnify/ENA primary metagenome ERZ802830 (study PRJEB30503, sample SAMEA104212375) | marine metagenome | biome: Westerlies Biome; feature: [SRF] surface water layer (ENVO:00010504) within the epipelagic zone...; material: water... | reverse complement strand
ATTTTCATTTTTAAAATTAGTATTTTCAACCTCTTCTGTATTTAAATAGTGCAATGCCCCTTTTGAAATTAAAACATTATCCCCACTAACAATATTGTCATGTTCGGGAACTATTACAAAATTAAAAAATTTTGATGAAATCTTTGGATCCTGAATATGAATATTTTGAATTATCTTATTATATTTCTTCTCAAAAAATCTTTTTAAGACTATATTGGGTATTACACTTTTCCTACCACACGAAATTATAAAATCTGGTATAGAACCAATGTTTTTTGTTAATTCATTATAATTAAAAAATGCCTTATTTTTTGGTGTAATTATTGGTGGTAAAAATTTTGAGTAAAATGGTAACTTTACCTTTTTATGATCAAAAGTTGCATTCAAAGCTTTAGCCAATCCCTCAACCTGGCTTATCATTCCATGAGCTCCTTCTGTGAGTAACCAAGAGTGTAAAGCTTTCATTATAAATAATATTATTTTATTAAATTGTTTTTATAAACTAATCAAATGAGTCAAAATAAAGAGCATAAAACCAAAGTTTTAATTATAGGGTCAGGCCCGGCGGGTTATAGTGCGGCTGTTTATGCGTCTAGGGCAATGTTAAATCCAGTAATGGTCACTGGAATGGAGCAAGGTGGTCAATTAACAACTACAACCGACGTTGAAAATTATCCGGGATTTGCAAAGGCAATACAAGGGCCTTGGTTAATGGAAGAAATGAAAAAACAAGCCGAAAATGTTGGAACCCGTTTTATCACAGACATTATAAACAGAGTAGATTTTTCAAAACGTCCTTTTGTATGTGAAGGAGAAAATGGAAATATTTTTGTTTCAGACACTGTTATAATATCAACTGGCGCACAAGCAAGATGGCTAGGTGTTGAAAATGAGGAAAAGTTTAAAGGATTTGGTGTTAGCTCGTGCGCGACGTGCGATGGATTTTTTTTTAAAAATCAAGAAGTAGCAGTTGTTGGTGGTGGCAATGCTGCAGTAGAGGAAGCTATTTATCTGTCTGGAATTGCATCAAAAGTATATTTGATTCATAGACGAGATAAATTACGAGCAGAGAAAATGCTTCAAGAAAAAATTTTAAAAAATAATAAAATTGAAATTATTTGGGATACAATAGTTGAGAAAATAAACGGTACAGATAATCCAAAAAATTTAGAGTCTGTTAGCTTGAAAAATATTAAAAATAATAAAATCAAAGAATTAAATGTTAATGGTTTTTTTGTTGCGATTGGACATATACCAGCAACTAACATATTCAAAAATCAAATTAAAATGGATAACGAAGGTTATATAATTACAAATCCAGATTCAACAGCAACAAATGTTGACGGTGTATTTGCTGCTGGAGATGTAAAAGATAAAGTTTTTAGACAAGCTATTACTGCTGCTGGTATGGGTTGTATGGCAGCTTTAGAAGTGGAAAAACTGTTAAGTCACTAACTAAGTTTGCTACAAAATTCAGAAATTCTTTTAACTGCTTTTTCAAGGTTCTTCATTGAAGTTGCATAAGAAATTCTAAAAAAACCTTCCAGTCCAAATGCAGATCCCTGTACTACAGCAACACCGGTGGACTCTAGTAACATGGAAACAAAGTCAGTGTCTGTTTTAATATTGCCAAAATCACTATGTACTTTTCCTAAACAATTTTTACAGCTTGGGAATACGTAAAATGCACCCTGGGGATTTAAACATTCTATGCCTTTGATTCTGTTGAGTTCTGTTACAACAAAATTTCTTCTTTCTTTAAATGCATCTGAACGTACTTTAATAAAACTTTGATCACCGCTTAATGCCTCTACTGCAGCAGCTTGACTTATTGATGATGGATTTGTAGTGGACTGGGATTGTATTTTTGCCATGGCTTTAATTAGTTCTGCTGGCCCTCCAGCGTAACCAATTCTCCATCCAGTCATGGAATATGATTTGCTTACACCATTGACTGTTAAAGTTCTGTCCCTTACGTTTTTATTTTGGGCAATTGTATAGAATTTAAAATTATCATAAACAACATGCTCATAAATATCATCACTCATAATCATAACTTTGGGATAATCTTTTAACACATTTGCTATAGCATCTATTTCATCCTGATTATAACAAGATCCTGTTGGATTAGATGGCGAATTCAAAATTAGCCACTTGGTCTTATTTGTTAAATTATCTTTAATTTTTTTTGGTGTAATTTTAAATTCATCCTTTTCATTACAAACAACTACTTTTGGTACTCCCCCTGCCAATAAAACAATGTCTGGATAAGACACCCAATAAGGCGCTGGTATCAAAACCTCGTCACCTGGGTTTATTGTTGCAAGTATAGCATTATAAATAACTTGCTTACCCCCTGCTCCAACATTGATTTGATCTTTTAGAAAATCCAATCCATTCTCTCTTTTAAATTTTTTGATAATTGCTTCTTTAAGTTTTGGGGTACCGTCAACAGCGGTATATTTTGTCTCGCCTTTGTTTATTGCCTCAATTGCGGCATTTTTAACATTGTCTGGAGTGTCAAAATCTGGCTCCCCAGCCCCTAAAGAGATTACATCCACCCCTTTTTCTTTTAACTCTCGAGCTTTTTGAGTTACAGCTATTGTAGGAGAAGGTTTTATTCTTGATAAAGAACTTGATAAGATAGTCATAAAATATGTCTGTATTAAATACAATTAATGAAAAAGAAAGCAAGGATACAAATGGGTTATCCTTAAACAAACTTGAAGGTGGTAAAAGTTTTAAAATTACAAGTAATTTTAAACCATCGGGTGATCAACCCTCAGCAATTAAGGAATTGTGTGTAGGTTTAAATGATAAACAGAAAAACCAGGTTTTGCTTGGTGTGACAGGCTCTGGAAAAACCTTCACAATGGCAAAAATTATTGAGTCCTTAAATCGTCCAGCTATAATTTTAGCCCCAAATAAAACTTTAGCAGCTCAACTTTATGGCGAGATGAAAAGTTTTTTTTCTGAAAATTCTGTCGAATATTTTGTATCTTATTACGATTATTATACTCCTGAAGCATACGTGCCAAGATCAGATACATATATTGAAAAAGAGTCATCCATTAATGAACAAATTGATAGAATGAGACACTCTGCAACTAGATCCCTTTTAGAAAAAGATGATGTTATAATTGTCTCAAGTGTTTCTTGTATTTATGGACTAGGCTCTGCTGAGTCTTACGGCAAGATGACTTTTACATTTATTAAAAATGAAAGCTATGAAAGAGAAAAAATTATTAAAGGATTAATTGAACTGCAATATAAAAGAAATGATCAAAATTTTCAAAGAGGAACTTTTAGGGTAAGAGGAGAAAACATTGAAATTTTTCCGTCTCATCTTGAAGATAGAGCATGGAAACTTAATCTTGATGAAGGCAAATTAATTTCAATTAAAGAGTTTGATCCATTAACAGGCGACAAAACTGAAGATTTAAATATTATTAAAGTTTATGCTAATAGCCACTATATAACTCCTCGTCCTACGGTAAACCAGGCAATAAAACAGATCAGAGAAGAATTGAGGATTACAATAGATTATTTTAGGAATGAAAATAAATTACTTGAGGCCCAAAGGATTGAAGAAAGAACGAGATTTGACTTAGAAATGATTGAAGCTACAGGATCATGTTCTGGTATAGAGAACTATTCTAGATTTTTATCTGGTAGGAATAAAGGTGAACCACCTCCAACTTTGTTTGAATATTTACCAGACAATGCTTTAGTATTTGTTGATGAAAGCCACGTAACAGTACCGCAACTAAATGGTATGTACAAAGGAGATTTTACTAGAAAAAAAACTCTGTCTGATTATGGTTTCAGATTACCATCTTGTATGGATAATAGGCCTTTAAAATTTGAAGAATGGGATATGATGAGGCCTCAGACTGTTTTTGTATCAGCAACACCTGGTCCATGGGAAATGGAACAAACAAAAGGTGTGTTTGCTGAACAAATTATTAGGCCCACAGGATTAACTGATCCTGATGTTGAAATTCGACCTGCAAAAAATCAAGTTGATGATTTATTAGACGAATGTAAAAAAATTATAAAAAAAGGTCAAAGAGTTTTAGCCACTACATTAACAAAAAAGATGGCAGAGGATTTAACTGAGTACTTTGATGAGAATGGCCTTAAAGTTAGATATATGCATTCAGACATTGATACCTTGGAAAGAATAGAAATTATTAGAGATTTAAGGCTGGGTCACTTTGATGTTCTTGTGGGAATTAACCTTTTGAGAGAAGGTTTGGACATACCAGAGTGTTCTCTTGTTGCAATTTTAGATGCTGATAAAGAAGGGTTTTTAAGATCCGAAACATCTCTTGTACAAACTATTGGTAGAGCTGCGAGAAATATTGAAGGTAGAGTTATTTTATACGCAGACAAAAAAACAAAAAGTATAGTTAAAGCAATCCAAGAGACCGATCGAAGAAGAGCTAAACAAGAAGAATATAATAAAAAAAACAATATTAGTGCAGTCTCAATAAAAAAAGAGATTGGTGATATTTTAGAAAATGTTTATGAAAAGGACTATCTTAATACTGATAAATTTACAAAACCGGGTCACAATTTAAAAAAACATATGAAAGCATTAAAAAAAGACATGCAAAGTGCTGCAGATAATTTAGAATTTGAACAAGCGGCAAAAATAAGAGATGAAATAAGAAAGCTGGAACATTCTGACATGGGCCTTACAGTGAATTCTTTCACAAAAAGTTATAATGCTAAAAATACAGCTAGATCTACGCAAGGTAGAGCTGGTACAAAAGCTGGCAAGAGATATCAAAAAAAATGAATATTTTAATTACTGGAGCTGGAAAAAGAATTGGCAAAGAAATCGCAATAAATTTTGCAAAACTAGGTGCGAATATCATACTTCATTACAACAATTCAAAAACCGAAGCCAATAGTACAAAAAAAGAAATTGATAAATATGGCAAGGCAATTTTAATTAAAGCCAATTTAGAAAATTCCAAATCAGTTAAAAAACTCTTTAGTGACGCTAAAAAAAAATTAGGAAAAATTCATCATTTAATAAATTGCGCTTCATTATTTGAAAATGATGATTTGCTAAAATTTAATGAAAAAAGTTGGGACAAACATATAAATATAAACGCAAAGGCTCCAGCAATTTTAATATCTAATTTTGCTAACCAAAAACTCCAATCTAAAGACAACCCGACAATAACGAATATTTTAGATCAAAGAGTTTTTAAATTAACGCCTTATTTTTTTTCATATACAGTGAGTAAAATGATACTATTTAATTTAACAAAAACTTCAGCTATGCGTTTAGCGCCAAAAATAAGGGTAAATGCTATAGCCCCTGGGCCTGTTATAAAAAATTCAAGACAGTCTGAAAGTCATTTTAAAAAACAGTACCAAAATACGTTATTAAAAAAACAAGTTAATAAGAAAGAAATATTCAGTGCGTGTAAATTTTTTATTGAAAATCAATCAATTACTGGCCAATCTATAGCAGTTGATAGCGGTCAAAGTTTAAACTGGCAAACTAAAGATTTAATAAATGTTCATGAGTGAAAAAAAAATTATAAAAATAAATGACGAAATAAAGACCTCTGAAGAAGTTGTAATAATTAAAAATTTAAGTCTCAATGCTGTGCTTGGTTATTACAAGCATGAAAAAGTTAGTGAACAAGAATTAATATTTAATTTAAAATTATTTATTAATGAAAATATTTATCAAGATAGTAATTTAGATGAAATTTTAGACTACGATAAAATAATACAAATTATCAAAAATATACTCACAGAAAATATTAATTTTTTAGAAACACTTGCAGAAAAAATTACTAATAAAATTTTAGATAACAAAAGAGTGACAAAAATAAATTTAAGAATTGAAAAACCTCAAGCAGTCAAGGAATGTGGCAGTGTTGGCTATGAAATAACAAAATCAAGGCTTTAATCTAATGAATTCACTAGAATTAGGTAAAGAGATTTTCAAAAATAAATCAAAGTTATGTTCTAACAGCCCAGGAGTTTACCAGGTCTTTGATGGTAAAAATAAAATTATTTATGTTGGTAAAGCTAAAAATCTACCAAAAAGATTATCAAATTATTCATCAAGTTCTACTCAACCTATAAGAACGGAAAGAATGATATCATCAGCCGATAGGATAGATACTATCAGCACTCTAAATGAATCTGAAGCCTTACTTCTAGAGGCTAACTTAATCAAAAAAAATAAACCCAGATACAATGTGTTACTTAAAGATGATAAATCTTTTCCTTACATTCAAATACGTTCCAGTCATAAGTTTCCACAAATAACAAAATTTAGAGGGAGGCATAATGACAAAGATATTTATTTTGGCCCATTTGCCTCAATAGCTTCTGCTAATTGGACAATTAAAATGTTACAAAAGGTTTTCCAGTTAAGAGTTTGTGATGATAATACTTTTAAAGGAAGAGCTAGACCATGCATTTTGTATCAAATTAAAAGATGTTCTGGTCCATGCACTAATGAGATAGCGGAAGATGAATATTCTAAAACAGTTGATGAATGTAGGGATTTCTTAAATGGCAAGTCTAGAGATATTCAAAAAAAAATGTCTCAACAAATGGACAAAGAAAGTAGAAGTCTAAACTTTGAAAAAGCTGCAATTTTAAGGGACAGGATTAAATCCTTAACTTACATTCAATCTTCACAAAATATTCAAAAAAACAATTTACAAAATGGCGATTTAGTTACTTCATTTAGAAAAGAAAATGTCACGTGTATTGTTGTATTTTTTTATAGATCAAAACAAAACTGGGGTAGTCAATATTTTTATCCAAAACATGACTATGAAGATAGTGATTCACATATTTTAAAATCTTTCTTAATGCAATTTTATCAAAATAAAGAACCTCCAGCTGAAATTGTTCTAAATTTATCTCCTGAAAGTGAAAGCTTAATTAAAACTGCATTAGAAAAAAAATATAATAAAAAAATTTCTATTAAAGTTTTACCAAAAAATTCTATGGTAAAAAATGCCGTCAAAAATGCTGAGGAACAGCTTCAGTTAAAAATTTTATCTCAAGAAAAAAATAGTGATTTACTATCTTCTCTTGGTGAAAGATTTAAATTAAATTTTACTCCTTCCTTAATTGAAGTTTACGACAATAGTCATAATCAGGGTGATAGCAATATAGGTGCCTTGATAGCTTTTGGTAAGGATGGATTTATTAAAAATAGATATAGAAAATTTAATATCAAAAATACTAAAATTAAATCAAATGATGATTACGGAATGATGTCAGAAGTCATTGAAAGAAGGTTTTCAAAAATTCACAGCTTATCAGATGAAAATGTCCCAGATTTGTTGCTGATTGATGGAGGTAAAGGCCAATATTCTATTGTTAGAAATAAATTAAATGATCTTGGATTTCATCAGCTAAAAATAATAGCGATATCAAAAGGTAAAGAGCGTAATAAAGGTAATGAAAAGTTTATTACGGAAGATGGAGTTATAGAGCTAAAGAGTAATGATCCAGTTCTATTTTTAACACAAAGAATCCGTGATGAGGCACATAGATTTGCAATCACGACTCATAGAAAGAAAAAAAATAAGAAAATGTTTAAATCTCCTCTTGAGGAAATTGATGGTATTGGTGCTAAAAGAAAAAAGGCACTATTAAGTCATTTTGGATCTGCAAAAGCAATTGAAGGCGCAAGTCTTGACGATATTAAATCTGTCGACGGAATTAATGACAGCTCCGCTTTAAAAGTTTATAATTTTTTTCATAAAAAGAAAAATATCCTTTAATGCTTAAAATACCAAATATACTCACAATTGGACGAATTATACTTGTCCCATTTCTAGTTGTAGTTTTTTATATACCAGGATCTCTTAGCGACTGGTTAGCTTGTGGTATATTTGTACTTGCAAGCTTTACTGATTTTGCAGACGGTTTTTTGGCGCGTCTTTTAAAACAACAATCTCGTCTTGGTGAAATGTTAGATCCAATTGCAGATAAGATAATTGTTGCAACAGCTCTTATACTTTTGGTTAAAAGCAATGTTATTGATGGCCTAGATGTAATTGCGGCAATTATTATTTTATGTCGAGAAATTCTTGTTTCTGGTTTAAGAGAATATCTCGCAAAATTTAAGCTTAATATGCCAGTATCTCAACTTGCAAAAGTTAAAACTTTTTTCCAAATGTTTTCAATATCAATATTATTGGCTGGGAACTCAGGGGACAAAATTTTATTTGATTATGGCCTTGAAATAGGTTTGGTTTTGCTTTGGATCTCCGCAGTCCTAACAATTTACACAGGTTATGATTATGTCAAAAAAGGCATCGACCATGCCTTGGATTAATTATTAGGTTCTGTTTACTATTTCTAAGTATTTGTCGAATAGTTCGCCAATTGTTGGGGTAACCTTAAATTTATAATCCCCTATTTGAGAAACTGGAGTGACCTCTGCAGCTGTACCTGTTAAAAAACATGCATCAAAGTTATTCAATTCATCTAAATTCATTTTTCTCTCAATAATATTAAAACCTTTGTCTTTCGCAATTTCCATAATTGTTCTTCTTGTTATGCCATCTAAAAAACAATCAGGAATTGGAGTGTGAATTTCTTTTTTATTTTCATCTATAAAAAAAACATTTGCTCCAGTTGCCTCAGCTACATATCCATCACTATCCAACATCATCGAGTCATTAAACCCATCTTTTTCAGCTTCATGTTTCGATAATGTGTTAATCATATATAAGCCCGCAGCTTTTGTATCCCACGGTATAGTGTCAGGTGCTGGTTTTTTCCACTTTGAAATATTTAATGCTATTCCGTTTTCCTTAATCTTAGGATCAAAATAAGATCCCCATTCCCACGTAGCAATTGCAAAGTGTATAGTATTTTTTTGAGCAGAAATTGCCATCATTTCACTACCTCTCCATGCTACTGGTCTAACATATCCATTCTTTACTTTTTGAATTTTTATAATTTCATTACATGCTGTATCTATTTCATCTGCAGTGTAAGGGATTTTGAACCCCATCCTGTGTGCAGAATAAATTAATCTGTCTGTATGTTCTCTAAGCTTAAAAATTTCACCATTATAAACTCTTTCACCCTCGAAAACACAACTACCATAATGCAACCCATGGGTAAGAACATGTAGCTTTGCATCTTTCCAGTCAATTACCTGGCCATTAAACCAGATCTTTCCATTTCTTTTATCGTACGGGACAGCTTCCATATTGAAAATTGAATAGAAATTATATTTGAATGTAATATAAGTCAATAAAACTGACTAATATGTGATGCTAAAAGACTTCCTTTATTTAAAAGAAAAGAATTTAAAAGACGTGATAGAATTGCTGTTAAAATCTTATACATCCTCATTTTCAGACAGCGAACAAACGCTTAAGAGAAATTCTCTGGGAAAAGCACATCATAGACTGATAATATTAGTAGATAACAAACCGGGTTTAAAAGTTAGTGAAATTTTAAATAGCCTTAAGGTCACTAAACAGAGTTTAAATAGAGTAATACAAGATTTAAGCAAAAAAGACTTGATAAGTCTAAAAAAAGGAGAAAAAGACGGAAGAGAGAAAAAAATTTTCCTAACTGACAAAGGTATAAATTTCAGTGATAGTCTATTTAATTCGCAAAAAAGTAGGATTTTAAGTGCTTTTAAAAAATCTTCACCTGATGAAGTTCTTTATTTTAAAAATGTGCTAAAGAGAATTATTGAATGAAAGAAGAAAAAAAACATATTCTTATTATTGATGATGACAAAGGTATTCGTGAGTCTGTTAAAGAATATCTAGAAAGTGAAAATTTCTTTGTGACCACTGCACAAGACTCGCAGGATGCTAAAAATAAAATTAAAATGTTAGAGTTTGATTTGCTAATTGTGGATATTATGATGCCTGGACAATCTGGTTTGGAACTAACAAAAGAAATTAGAAAAAATAAAGATACACCAATTATATTTTTAACTGCAATGGGTGAGGCAGCTAGTAGAATTCATGGATTAGAAACTGGTGCTGATGATTATATTCCGAAACCTTTTGAACCTAAAGAATTAGTACTAAGAATAAAAAATATTTTAAAAAGAGTTAAAAGCCTAAAAAAAGGTGTTCATTTTATAAAGTTTGGTGAAAAGAAAGTGGATTTAAAAAAAATGACTATTACTTTTAAAAAAAATATTGAAAAAATAAACCAATCTGAAAAAATATTATTAGAAACAATGATAATGTCTTTGGGAAAAGTTTTTCAAAGAGAAGATATATCTAAAATTATTAAACTAAACAAAGAAAGAGCTGTAGATGTTGTTATTACTAGATTGAGACAAAAAATTGAGACTGATCCAAAAAACCCAATTTACTTACAAACAGTCCGTGGAAACGGTTATGTACTTTGGGCAGACTAAATGATTAAAAAAATTCTCCCTAAAACTTTATTTTATAGATATTTTTTAATAATTATAACGCCAGTAATATTTCTACAAATAATTCTCGCGATTGTTTTTTTTGATAGCTTGTGGCTCAAAACAAACAAAGGATTAGTAAATTCATTATCTGATGAAATTTCTACGTTTATAAATTTGTATCAAAATGAGGAAGATGAAAAGAAAAGAGCAAATATACTTAAACTTTTCAAGCAGAATAAACCCTATGATATAAAAATAGTAAAAGGCAAAATTAATCGAGAGGCGGATTACTCAAAATTTGCGTTTTACGACAGATTATTAAAAGAAGAATTTGAGAAAAATTTAAATTATAAATTTTGGTTTAATACAAAAATTCATAAGGATTATGTTAAAATTTTAGTTGAATTTGACAATAAAATAACAGACCTACTAGTTCCAAAATCAAGAATTAGAAATGCATCAGGAAGGATATTTCTTTTATGGATATTGGTTCCCGCAATATTATTAATATCAATATCTATAATTTTTTTAAGAAATCAAATTAAACCTATTACTAATTTAGCATCTGCGGCAGAAAAATTTGGAAAAGGCCAGTATATCGCAGAAACAAAACCCTCTGGAGCTTTGGAGATCCGAAAAGCTATTAATGAGTTTGAAAAAATGAAACAAAGAATTTTAAGGCATATCAGTCAAAGAACATCAATGCTATCTGGTATCAGTCATGATTTAAAAACACCCTTGACTAGACTTAAATTACAAATTGAAATTCTAAATAAAGATGGAAAATTAGATAAAATAAAAGAAGACATAAACGAAATGCAGAAAATGATTGCTGACTACCTTGACTACTCCACTTCGCAATCTGAATTATCTTCAAACAAATTTAATTTATCCATAATGCTTAATGAAATTATGCATAAATTTAGTAGGTCTAAAATTAAACTTGAATGCAAAAAAAACTTTTTTTTGACAGGAAGACAACATTTAATAAAAAGATCTATTTTAAATATTATCGAAAATGCACTAAAATATGGAAATTCTGTGGAAATAAAAGTATCAGATCCTCACGATAAAATATTAATTACTATCGACGACGACGGACCAGGAATACCTGAAAAAGAAAGAGAAAGAGTTTTAAGACCGTTTTATAGATTAGACAAAAGTCGCACAGCTAGTTCTGGAAGTGTTGGTCTAGGATTATCAATTGTTCAAGATATTGTTAATTCTCACGGAGGTCAAATCGATCTTTTAGATAACCCAAAAGGTTCTGGCTTAAGAGTAAACCTTACATTTCCTTTCTAATGTTTTTTAATGATCTAAATCCAGTGGCGTTCAATATTTTTGATTTTGAAATTAGATGGTACTCTTTAGCATATATATTTGGATTAATATTTGCACTCCAATATGGAAAATATATTGTCAAAAAAAATTATTTTTTTAATTTTAAAAAGGAAGTTTTAGATGACTTTTTACCATATGCTATTCTTGGTATAATAATTGGTGGAAGGTTGGGTTATATTATTTTTTATGATCTATATTATTATGTAAATAACCCACTTAAAGTTTTTTACGTTTGGCAAGGTGGCATGTCTTTTCATGGAGGGTTGATTGGTGTAATTTTTATCACATTCTATTTTATCAAAAATAAAAATATACAACTATTTGAATTCACAGACTTGCTGGCAATTATAACGCCGATTGGACTATTTTTAGGAAGAATTGCAAATTTTATCAATTCAGAATTGATAGGTGTTCCAACTAATTTACCCTGGTCAGTTGTGTTTTTAAAAATTGATGATGTACCAAGGCATCCATCGCAAATCTATGAAGCATTATTGGAGGGTCTATTACTTTTTTTACTTATGAATTTAATTTTTAAATACAAAAAAATTAGAGGGTATGTTTCTTCTTTTTTTCTAATTTTATATAGTTTGTTTAGAATTGCCGCTGAACAATTTAGATTACCAGATGAACACATTGGATATATTTTTGGTTTTCTTAGTATGGGAACTATACTAAGTCTGGCAATGCTGGTTATTGGATTAACAATTTTTATTCATGTCAAATATACTAAACAATATTAAAAAAAAATTACCATTAGATAAATATATAAATTTATGTCTCTACAAACATAGATTCAGCTACTATGAAAAAAATAAAATTTTTGGACCTAGAGGAGATTTTATTACATCTCCTTATATTTCAAGTATTTTTGGAGAAATAATATCAATTTACATTTTAAATTATTTTTTAAGCAAAGGAATAAAAAAGTGTAATTTACTTGAAGTTGGAGCTGGTGAAGGAATTATGGCGAGAGATATTATAAAAACTCTACTTAAATTTAAAAATATAAAATTTGAATATTTTATTTTAGAAAAAAGTAAACATTTAAAAAAATTACAAAAAAGCAATCTTAATAAATTTAATGTTAAATGGATAAATAACTTAAAAAACTTTGATAAAAAAAATTGTTTTATACTTTCAAATGAATTATTAGATGCTTTTCCGGTAAAGCATTTAAAAAAGATACAAAATAAATGGTACGAAAGATATATATTTTATAATAAAACCAAAAAGGAACCTAGTTCAAAATTTTTAATACTTAAAAAAACTCCAAAAGATGTTTTAAATTTTTGTAATAAAAATACAAACTTTATTGAGTATGCTCCAGAAATATTTAAATTTGTAAGCGAAATTTCTAAATTAGTGAAAAATCACAAGAACAATTGTTTCATGACCATTGATTATGGTTACTATGATGAAAATTTTAGGAATACCTTACAAGCTTTAGAAAAACATCAAAAAGTGGACATTTTTTATAACCCTGGAAATGTAGATATTACGCACCTTGTTAATTTTAAGTTTATAAATCGGATATTTGAAAAAAATAGTCTTACTAGAACCTTAAATATGTCGCAATCAGACTTTCTAATAAAATATGGAATTCTAGCAAGATTAAAGCAGGCTAAAAAAAACTTAAAAAATAAACAAGATAAAATTAAATTGGATATGTCAGTTAATAGATTAATAGACAAAAAACAAATGGGAAATTTATTTAAAGTATTATTAGTTACTAATGAAAATTGAGTCAAAAAAACTTTTAAAAATTAAGAATATATCTCACAGGTTTTTTTCAAATAAAGGTGGTGTATCAAAGGGAATATATAAATCATTAAATTGTGGACTTGGATCAAGAGATAGTCAAAAAAATATTTTACAAAATTTAGATATTATTAAAAAAAAATTTAAAGTTAAAAACCTCAATTTATTAAAACAAATACATAGTAATAAAATTGTTCATTTAAAAAAAAATAATAATAACCTGAGAATAGATGCTGCTGATGGAATTTTTACATCCTTAACAAATAATTTAATTGGAATTCTTACTGCCGATTGTGCTCCAATACTATTATCCTCTAAATGTGGAAGTTATATTTGTGCTCTTCATGCTGGCTGGAAAGGAATTCATAAAGATATTATAAAAAAAGGAGTAAACATGTTTAAAAAGCATAATATTAAAAATGAGAATATTATTTGTTCAATTGGTCCTTGCATAAATTATTCAAATTACGAGGTAAAACAGGATTTTATTAAAAAAATTTTGAAAAAAAATAAAAAATATAAAAAACTATTTAAGATAAAAAAAAATAAAATTTTATTTAATTTAAAGCAATTTGCACAAGTAAAATTGTTAGAGTCAGGCCTTCAAAAGAAAAACATTGAAATCCATAAAAATGATACATACTCTAATCCAAATCTATTCTATAGTTATCGAAGATCTGTGCATAAAAAAGAAGATGATTATGGAAGAAATATTTCTATAATAGTAAAAAAAGAATCATAAAGATGAAAATAATATCCTGTACAAATAATAGAGATTTATCAAAAGAAATTGCAAAAAAATTAAATAAAAGGTTAGTTGATACTAAAATTATCAGGTTCGCTGATGGAGAGGTTTACGTTGAAAT
>ERZ802830.3111-NODE-3111-length-14384-cov-5.44051_pt1 | contig 14384 bp, 21 predicted proteins | sample MGYA00345654_ERZ802830 | MGnify/ENA primary metagenome ERZ802830 (study PRJEB30503, sample SAMEA104212375) | marine metagenome | biome: Westerlies Biome; feature: [SRF] surface water layer (ENVO:00010504) within the epipelagic zone...; material: water... | reverse complement strand
GATGGCAAACCCAATGTTAGAAGTCCAGAGGAAGATGAAATCAAACAGTATATTAAACATTTAAAATCTCGAGGTCACAAAGGCCCGTTTGATATTAAATACCAAGACTATGGTCCTAAAAGAACATCAACAACGATCGGTGAAGCATCAGGATACATTCCAAGTGAAGCAGAAAGAAATGATCCAAGATTTTCTAGGGCATTATCTGTAGACGTACACCCAGACACAATGAAGAAAGGTGCAAAAGCAATGGGACTTGGTGACATTGCACGTGACGGTCGTCCACCACTACTTAGACCGGGCAAAAAGAAAACTAAGAATTCTAAAACTGAATTTGGCAAAGGCATATATTGAACACTGAATATTTTTTTATTGATGAATTTTTAGATTCTGATACATTACAAAAAATAACAGCAGATAAACCTTTAGTTGAGACATCTGGGTATTTAATTACTCCAGATGGCAGTTTAAAAGAAGATGAAACAAACCCTACTCTTTGTAATCGATACGATGACAACTCTATAGTCAAAAGTTTACTTCCTAAATCTAATGGAAAACTTATCGATTTAATTGAATCTCAATTAAAACCTTATTTGACACGCCCAGTTATCTACAATTATAGAACATTAATAAACAATGAAGTAGATCCAATGCATACTAGTGGACGTTGGCACAAAGATTACAATCCTATAGAAAACTTTGATGATACTACTAAACAATGGATTACATTTTTTACTTTAAGTAGTGATAATGTTGACTCTGAATTTCAAGTATCATATGCAGATGAATGGCCAGATATTTGGAAGAGAGGAGTCAAAGAAACTCTGTCTAACAATAGACTGTTTGCTCATAACATGAATCTAGGGCATCAATACTATCAAAACGACAACAATGATGTAACTATGATATACATACGTTGGTACGATAAAGGTTGACATTGGTACCCAAAAGTCGTATAATAAGGGTATGAATGAGAAATTCTCTAACGCAATAGAAGCCCGCAAGTATTTGGATTCACTTCAAAAACAAATTCGATCTCTATCATTTAATCCTGATATGAGAAAACTTTGGGCTAACATTGTACCCATGGTAGATGAACTGTCTACTATAGAAGTCAGATGCAGACAACGTAACAATTGGCAAGCCGCTGACGATTATAGAGCAAAAATGCAAGAAAGTTGCGACATGATAGAGAAATATATCTTATTATTAACACTTATGGAACCAGAAGGAAACTAAGTTGTTGAATCAATTAGGAAAATTAATTTCAATTATTTTCAAAAAAGACTTGACATCACTACCCAAAGGCTCTATAATATATACATATTCAACAATAAAGTAACGGAGTTAAAAAATGTCTCAATTAACTGAAAATCTGACTGTAACAAGTCAACAAGCAAAACCCGCAATTAAAGCCGCAATGTTAGCAGGGCGTCCTTCATTCTTATGGGGACCTCCCGGCGTAGGCAAGTCTGAACTTGTCGAAGAAATTGCAACTGAAATGGGTAACTGTCTAGTTATCGATTTGCGTATGGCACAGATGGAGCCTACTGATATCAGAGGTATCCCTTTCTTCAACAAAGACTTAGGAGTTATGGACTGGGCACCCCCAATCGAACTTCCTTCTGAAGAACTTGCCGCTCAGTATGACAAAATCATATTGTTCTTAGATGAAATGAATTCGGCTCCCCCAGCAGTTCAGGCTGCAGGTTATCAACTTGTTCTTAATGGACGTGTTGGCAAGTACATTCTTCCTAAGAACGTACATATTGTAGCCGCAGGTAACAGGGACTCTGACAAAGGTGTCACATATCGTATGCCGATGCCCCTTGCTAATCGTTTCATTCACTTAGAAATGCGTCCTGACTTTACATCTTGGCAGAACTGGGCTATCGTAAACGAAGTGCATGAAGATGTAGTTGGTTACTTGTCATTTGCTAAACAAGACTTGTATGATTTTGATGCTAAGTCTTCTAGCAGAGCATTTGCTACTCCTCGTACATGGACTTTTGTTAGTCAATTGCTACAACAGGAAGAGATCGACTCTGATACTCTCTACAATCTCGTAGCAGGTACTGTTGGTGAAGGTCTTGCTACTAAGTTTGTAGCACATCGTAAGATTGCTAGTAAAATGCCTAACCCATCTGATATCTTATCAGGTAAAGTTAAGGACCTTAATGTTAAGGAAATTTCTGCAATGTATTCTTTGACTATCTCAATGTGCTACGAACTTAAGAATGCACTTGAGACTGATAAAGTTGATAATAAGAAGTTCCACGAAATGTGCGATAACTTCTTCGGCTACATCATGGCTAACTTTGAAACAGAGTTAGTGGTCATGGGTGCAAAAGTTGCACTGAAAACTTACAAACTTCCGATCGAACCTTCTCAGTTGAAAAACTTTGATGACTTTCACAAACGATATGGTGGTTACATTGTTGAGGCGGGCAACTAAGATTGCTGGCCCTGGAGAGTGTAAGTTACGAGACATTCCTTACACTCTCCAAAACTTTTTGCTTGACATGTCTCCCCAAAGGTAGTATAATAGATACATACTTTAGACAAACGGAACTGACACAATGACTAAAAATACTAAAACAACTAACAACGACAAAGAGAGCAAACTGGCTCACTTAGTTGGTCCTACAGACCCTCAAGTAGATGCACAAGCACGTGATCGTTTAATCACTGCCCGTATCGCACTCTTACTTAGACATTCATTCTTTGGCAATCTTGCTACTCGTTTGACTCTTATTAATGCTGACGAATGGTGCCCGACTGCGGCAACTGATGGTAAGCATTTCTACTACAACTCACGTTTCATTATGATGCTAAAGAAGAAAGAAGTAGAATTTCTTGTAGCACATGAGGTTCTTCATGTAGTGTATGATCATATGGATCGTAGAGGTACTAGAGATCCTCAACTTTGGAACATTGCTGATGACTATTGTGTCAATGCTGACTTAAAGAATCATAATGTAGGTGAGTTCATTACTACTGTCCCTTGCTTGTATGACTACAAGTATGACAAAATGTCCGCAGAGCAAGTATATGACATTCTATATGAGAATGCAGAAGTTATCGATGTAGAAGACTTACTGGATCAATTGCTTGATGAACACATGGATGGTGATGCAGGTGCAGGCGCAGATGGTGATGAAGATGGCGACAAGCCCGGCCCAGTCAAAATGTCTAAAGAAGAAAAAGATTCACTTAAGCAGGAGATGAAAGAAGCAATCATCAATGCGGCGTCAGGTGCTGAAGCAGGTTCATTACCCAAAGGTGTTGAACGTATGATTAAAGATTTGACTGCACCCGTCATGCCCTGGGACGATATCATTCAATCTAATCTGACTAGCACAATGAACAATGATTATTCATTTATTAGACCTTCTCGTAGGGGTTGGCATCAGGATGCAATCATGCCAGGTATGACGCCAGGTGAAATGATTGATGTTGATATCTTTTTAGATATGTCAGGATCGATTGGATCTGAGCAAGGAACCTTTTTCCTTTCAGAGATTCAGGGTATAATGGAAGTATTTACTAACTATAAGATTCACGTTCATTGTTTTGATACGTCAGTCTACAATCCCCAGACATTCGACAGTGATAACTTAGATGATATTACTGACTACGAAATCTATGGTGGCGGTGGTACTGACTTTGATTGTATCTTTGATTATCTTAAAGAAGAAGGTCGAGTGCCCAATCGTCTAATCGTATTCACAGATGGTTATCCTTTTGGTAGTTGGGGCGATGAAAACTATTGCGATACTACGTGGATCATTCATGGTGACCCTGAGCCGAATCCCCCTTTCGGTACTTGGGCAATCTATGACGAGCATAAACAACATTCACAGGCCGCATGAGTAAAGACAAGTTAGAACCTCACAGACCTGCATCAGCAGGTCCAAAGGATAAGTTCATATACGAATCACCAGACGGCGGCAACACAGTGTATGCAAGACCAATTGGAGTGCATGAACTAGCACAAAGAAAAAAAGTTTATGAGAACCCGGAGATGCTAAAAGAGAAAGCCTTCTTTGAACGTTGGCATATGTATAGAGATATACTTGAAGCATCAAAAGATAACCCTGCTCTCACTAAGTTGTTAGAACAAGTTGAGATCATTTATAATTTAAGTAATGACCAAAGAAGAAATAGTTGAACTGATAACTAAATTAAAATCAGATGAAGATAAACATGGTAAGATTGAAGCCATTGTTTACGATGTTAACGGTGGTATGTTTACTACTGATTCAATCAGATTAGATATGGATGGAGGTAGATTGATAGTTAGTCAAATAAATTCTCCTTCATATGATAGTAACAAAAAGAACTGGCAACAAGAATTGGAGTTTGCACGTAAATGAATATTGATAACATTAATTTAGATACATGGCATTACAATCGTTTTTTAAAAAACCAAGTGCCTAATCATTTTACGATAACTCGTACAAAACAAACATCAGAGAACTTCTCTTGGGTGCTTGAAAAGTTGCATGGACGTTTTACATTAGTATCAAATATTGACCCTGACGAGTCAGATTTCATGTCTTATTATCAAAAAGTGTATGCTTTTGAAGATCCAAAAGAAGCAGTTCAATTTGAACTCACTTGGTCTTAATTCTAAAAACGGGTAAATCAATCCTGTAAAAATATTTTCGACACTTCAATTCGCATTAAATATTAGTGTTAATGTAAAAACATGTAAACCCATAGGAGAATATTATAATGAGTTTTTTAAGACACGTAGGTAAACACGGTGATCGTAAGGTCGCAGTAATTTTCCGTGAAGTACCAAATGAAGAACATATGTGTTTAGTCACATATACACAATTGTTAAATCAAAATATCCACGATCCTTTGATGGCAACTATTGAAAGTGATATTGGTCAGAATAGTGAAGAACTTGCTGATGCGATAAACAGACAATATACTAAATCAGGAGATCGTATCCTTCAAGTATTACACTCAGAAGGAATGCTTAAGAAGATTAGAACTGAAGATGTTGTAATGACACCTGGTCCTAATCAATCAATTCGTTTAAGTGAATTGAATAAAATCTTAGGTGAAATGGCAGCCGGTGCAGAAGCAACTAAGAAATTAGCAGAATCAGATGCATCATTAGGAATGCAAGATCCAGCAGATGTCAGACGTAGGAAAGAAGGCTTAATTGGAGATCAAGTAAGACCTGAACCTACTATGGGAACTAATGCTGATAATCCTAATTTGGCTATGAACGATGATGTTTTAGCAAGAGACTTTATGGCTCAAGCAGAACGTATGGAATCAGAAGCCAAAGGATTGATTGCCGAGTCTAAAAGGTTGATAAAAGAAGCAAAAGCAATGATGCCGAAACCAGCAAAGAAGACAACAGCAAAAAAGACAACACGTAAGAAAACAGCGGCTAAATAAATAGGAGGTCTCCGATGGGAGATAAATCTCGTTCAATACAGGATTGGGAGCGACTCCTAGAAGATGTGGAGAAGCACAAAATACCTGTAGAGTTTTTACAGAAACTAGTTCTCCGATTAAAAAATCGTAAACAAAAAACCATTAACATTGAAAAGTTCTTAAGACAAGGACTTGACTCTGAAACAGTAGAAATTATAGTTGGTAAACTGTTAGAGGAATATGAAGAAGACATCTTATCAATAGATTTCATTCTTAATATAGAACGTATTGCAGAAGCAGTACAACCTGAAACAGACAAGTTACTAAGTGGTCTATAAAATCTCTGTAAACTATAGAAGGGACTTCGGTCCCTTCACCTTAATAAGGAATAAACTTGAAAGTTAAACTAATTAGTCAGAGCATGGCGTCAAAAGAACTTTTTGATGCTGACAGTAGTCTGCGTGATGCACAAGGGCTAGTGGCATATTGTGCAAGAGTAAGTAATCCAAGTAATCAAATGAACAGTGACACTAATAAAAAACTTATTAAGTATCTAATGAAACATAAACATTGGTCACCACTTGAAATGGTATCGGCATGTTTAGAGATTGAAACTACCCGTGACATTGCTAGACAGATTTTACGTCATAGATCATTTTCGTTTCAGGAGTTCAGTCAACGTTACGCAGACCCTACACAAGACTTAGACTTTAAAATACGTGAAGCAAGACTACAAGACCCAAAGAATAGACAGAATAGTATTGTCAATGAGAATGCTGAACTGGAAGATGCATGGCAAAATAAACAACTTGCCGTGATTGAGACTGCAAAACTTGCATACAACTGGGCTATTGAAAATGGCATTGCTAAAGAACAAGCAAGAGCAGTATTACCAGAAGGAAACACTGTAAGTCGAATGTATGTAAATGGTACCTTACGTAGTTGGGTTCATTACATTGAGTTACGTGGTGCTAATGGTACACAACAAGAACATATTGAAATTGCTAAAGAAGTAGCAAAAGTGATCGCAGAGATTTTCCCAATCAGTTTGCAAAATGAATCTGCATAACATATAATGATAAAGATGAAAGAAGAACATGAAGCCAATGAAATAGATGTGCATGAAATACTTATGGGCGATGTAGAAGACCCTGATTTAATGATTGCCGCCCCTATATATGAATGGCAACAAACAGATGCAGGGAAATACATTATGGAACATAGTGATCCAACTGCTAAGTGGGTAAGAAGTAATTCTCCTTCATACATGGGACATAAATACACGATTAAAGGGTATCTCACAGATAAGCAAGTGACATATTTTAAATTAAAATACGAGTAAACTATGGCATCAAAGAAAAAACAAAAAGTTTTAGTTACCGGCGGTCTTGGATTCATCGGATCCCATGTTGTAGTTAAATTAATTAACGAAGGGCATGACGTTGCTGTTATCGATAACAAAACTAATTATGGTATTATAGATCAAACAGAACTTGATGCAGTTATGCAAGAAAGATTTTTTGGTATTGCAAACAGAATGACTGATGCGATTGATTTAAATATCTATACAATTGATGTTGCTAATCCTGAACTAAAAACTTTGTTTGAAAAAGAAAAGTTTGATAGTGTCATTCATCTTGCAAGTTTCCCAAGACAGAAAGTAGTCAATGCTGATCCAACACAAGGTTCTAAAGTAATGAGTGAAGGCTTGTTAAACTTATTAGAACTAAGCAGACAAACAAAAGTAAAACGATTTACTTATATCAGTTCTTCTATGGTCTATGGAGACTTCACAGACAACGTAGAAGAATGGGAAGACTGTAACCCACAAGGTCAGTATGCAATTATGAAGTATGCTGGAGAGTTGTTAGTACAAGATTATACTAGACAATACGGATTAGAGCATACGATTATTCGTCCTAGTGCTGTTTACGGACCCTTAGATGTTTGTGATAGAGTTATTTCTAAATTCTTTTACAATGCAATCAAAGGTGAAAAGTTAATCGTCAATGGTAAGATGGAGAAACTTGATTTCACGTTTGTTAATGATCTTGCAGTTGGTATTGTACAAGCAAATCAATCTCTAAAAGCAATAAATGAGACATATAATCTTACAAGATCAAAGGGCGTAACTCTTTATGATGCCGCACAATCAGTTAAAGATATTGTAGGTAAAGGTAACATTGAAGTTAAACAAAAAGATAAAGACTTTCCAAGTCGAGGTGCTTTGAGTATTCAGAAAGCACAAGATGATTTTGATTACAGTCCTGAAATGAATTTGAATGAAGGTCTAATGATTTACTATCATTGGTTTCTTAATTCTAAGTATTGGCAAGAACACTTTAATCCAAAACCTAAAGAAGTTAAAGTTGCCCCAGCAAAAGTTGCTAATGTTTCTAAAACAAAAGTAAAAACAAAAGCAAAACCTAAAGCAAAACCTAGAGCAAAAGCAAAGCCAAAACCGAAGGCAAAATGACCGAGTCGTTTTGTGTTTTACCTCTGGTAAAAATCACAGTTGAACCTGACGAGGCAAGCGAGCGTTGTTTTATTTCACAGGAATAAATAAAAAAAGAAGATGGCACTAAGTTTAACTTAGGTTATGATTCTGTCGATGACATTTACAACAGTAAAGAATATGTCGAACTAAGACAAAAGATGTTAGATAATGAATACATACCTGGTTGTGATGTATGTTATCACAATGAAAAAACAGGACGTCAAAGTCGTAGACTTATTAATAATGAACAATACAAAGAAACTATTCCCACTAGTAGTGAAAGCAATTTAAAAATCAAATTCTTTGACTTACGTTTTGGTAATCTATGTAATCTTAAATGTAGAATGTGTAGTCCTGCAAACAGCAATCAAATTGCAAAAGAAATCACAGAGATAAACAACAAAGAATATTCTAAGTTCTATCCTGTATTTGATATCGATACTGATGAATGGTGGGAGACAGATACGTTTGATGATAATATCAAAAGTCAAGTAGATAATATAGACACAATTTATATGACTGGTGGAGAGCCTACTGTTATTGAAAAGAACTTTGAAATACTAAGGGACTTAATAGAATTAGATAAAAGTAAACACATTACATTAATTATTAATACAAATCTTACAAATACAAATCCAAGATTCTATCAATATCTACCTAACTTTAAATCAGTTATACTACAACTAAGTATCGATGGCTATGAGAAAGTACAAGAGTATCTAAGATATCCTAGCAAATTTAAACAGATCGATGAAAGCATACACAAACTTATAAAAATTCATAATGTTAAACTGTGGGCGACTCCTGTTATTCAGATAGGAAATTTAAACACAATAGTTGATTTGTTTAAATACTTTGAAGACATTAACATTAAAGAAAACAAACCTTTAATTGATATTAGACCGATCTTATTGCAAGATCCACAACACTTAAATATCGATTATTTACCTAAAGACTTTAAACAGAAAGCCTTTGCAAAAATCTTTATGTGGATGCTAAACGATTGTAAATGGCAATCACAGATTTTTAAAGATACGATAAATGCATTGAAAGTAAAATGCCAAGAAGAAAGTAAAGACATAAACATGTTACAAGAATACATTAAGTTTAATAATATATTAGATGAACACAGAGGACAAACATTAATAGATTGTAATGAAGAATTACATACACTATTAATGAACAATTAGTTATGACACAAAAACCATCATCGTTTGACCGTGTTAAATCAATATTGATGCAAGAAGTAAATTGGGCCCATATTGGTTTTAGTAAAAACAATAATAAAATATTACAAGAATTGTATCAATTTTGGGCAGAAAGATACGATGAAGAAATGCCTACAATAGATTATAACTATACAGAGCCTATGAAGGAAGCATTTTTAAAATCTAATATTAAAACTGATTCCAAGATATTAGATGCCGCATGTGGCACAGGGTACCCTACAATGGCATTATATGAAATGGGCTATAAGAATTTGCATGGTATAGATTTTTCTTCAGAGATGATAAAAGAAGCAAAAAAGAAAAACATATACAAAAGTTTGACAGTAGCCGATTTAATTAATCCTATAGACTTTGCAACAGACACGTTTGATGTCATTATGTGTGTAGGGTTTTTAGCAAGTGGTCATATGGGAAGTGAACCACTAGATGAATTTATCAGAGTAATAAAACCAGGAGGACATTTGATTTGTTCTATAGGTGTAAACATATTTGATACTGATGGGTTCGATAAAAAATTACAACAACTACAAGATGACAACATCATTCAGATAGATCATGTATCAGAACCTTTTGTAGTAGTACCCAAAGCAAAGTTTGGTAGTGCTAAATCTAAAATGTGGTCTCTTAAAATAACATGATTAAGTATTTTGGATTAGACAGACAATATATACAACTGAAAGATGAATTGCTTGATGCAACTGATTCAGTATTATCCAGTGGTAGTCTTAATGACGGTGTATATGCACAGAAGTTTAAAGATTGGTTATCAATAAAAACTAAAGCACATTATGTAATACTCTGTCATAGTGGAACACAAGCATTAGAAATCATTGCTCGTTATGAAAGAGATACATCTCCAGACCAAGACCCTTATGCAGAATGGGAATACGATAAAGAAACATATAGAACAATCAGAGTTCCTAATCTAACTTACCCTGCATCAATGAATGCATTTCTAAGTGCTGGACTTAATGTTGAACTAGCAGATACAGATAGAAACGGTCTTTTGTTACCACAAGATGAAAATGAATTACAAAAGATTGAATGTCATGTAGGACTATTTGGAGCACCAACTGTAGCAGTAGAGAGTGACAATGGTATTGCAGTATTAAACAATAACATTGCGATTGTAGACGGAGCACAACATTGGTTAATAGCAGACGGCAACATAGGCACTGCAATGGCAATTAGTTTTGATCCTACTAAAAATTTAAATGCTTCGGGTAATGGTGGAGCCATCGTTACAAACAATCAAGCACTATATGAATTTGCTAATCAATGGAGAGACAACGGTAAGCCTCATCATTTTTATTCTGGTACTAACAGTAAGATGAGTGAATTAGATTGTTCTCATTTATTAGTTAGAGCAAACTACATCGATGAATGGCAAGAACGTAGAAAAGAAATTAGAAAATATTACATAGATCGATTTGATTATATTCGACCAATAAGATGTTTAAGTAAAGATTTTGAAACTCATGCTGATTCAAAGTTTGTAATCGATGTGGGGGCAGAACGTAATGAGTTAAAGCAATGGCTAGATAATAGAAATGTACAAACTAGAATACATTATGAACTACCATTAAGTGAATTACCGATTGCGGATAATTTAACAAAACCTACGTTAATGTCTACTAGTAGTTTGGTAACAAGATCGTTTATAAGTCTCCCTTTGTATCCTGAAATGACTGATGCAGAAATAGAAACAGTGGCAAACGAAGTTTGTCAATACTACGAGCCCTAATAAATACTTCATGTCAAAAACGATTCCAATGGCCAGTGACCTTCAACAAGAAGGTATTGATATTTCAACTGATAACAAAGATGATTTGTGGATTTGGAATAAACTACACTGGTTCAATTTTCCAGACTTAGAAGAAAGACCTGCATCACAAGATGAACAGTTAAAAGAACGTATCTTACCTAGTGTAGGTTACAATGGTTCTTATCCGACATACGTATATATGTACAACGGTCGCATGTCAGAACTAGAAAGCATCAATCATTCTTCAGAAACAGTCGAATATTTAAATGCTGTTGCTGTAACTTTCTATTTAAATGAACCTATGTGCATGTATGATAATTCAAAAGTGCCCGGGCATACATTGACATTCTATTCAGAGTTTAATGGCAAAGAAAAAACAGAAAATTTCCGTACAGATGAACTAGATTGTATACGTGATTATGCTATTAGAAACAACTTAACAAATGTAAAAGTAAAAACATGTGACTATAATTGTGAAGAAATCTTTCCTTATTATAAAGAATGGATGACAGTAACATGCGAAGATACTTTTATAAAAAATGCTGTCTTTGTCAATATCTATGATGATTCATACGAGAACTGGGACTTATTAGGCATAGCCGCTAATAACTTTTCAAAAAAGTTTATCAATCTAAATTGGAGATGGACACCTCATAGAAATCTGATAGCCGCATTTCTTGCAAACAGTGAAGCAGATGTGAGTTTTGTTTATAAAACTGATTTAATAAGATTACAAATCTTGCCTTGGTTTGATCTAAGAAAATGTCCTAAAAAATATAAGACACGTTTGTATGAAGGTATACAATCATTAGATAATGACGGACCTTATAATATAGATGTACATTTTGAAGAATTACTTGATATAGAAAAGACTCCCTATCCAGTTAACACTACAGTAGATGATCACTTTGATCCTTCAGAAGATGATTTTACTCCTATAGAAAAGTATTACAAAGACATCTTTTGTGATGTCGTTACAGAGTCTAGGTTCGCACAGCCCACACCAAACTACAGTGAAAAAGTACATCAACCAATGTGGTACAGAAAGCCTTTTATATTAATGGCTCCACCTGGCACACTAAAATATCTACATGAACATGGATATAAAACATTCAGTGACTTCTGGGACGAGTCTTATGACTCATGCACTAACCATGAAGAACGTTTATATAAGATATTTGAAGTCATAAAATACATTGAAAGCAAGTCAATTGATGAATTAAGAGTCATCTATAAAGCCATGGAACCTATACTTTCACATAATCGTAAGCAAGTTGAAAGCAATCTTTATCAATGGAGAGATAAATAGTAGTATATTATAGGAGATAGAAGAATGGGATTAGCAATTGTAGATTCAGTAATAGGACTAGCGGCTCCCTTGCTCGACAAGTTTGTTGTAGATAAGGATAAGAAGGCTGAGTTTGAACATGAACTCAAAATGGTCTTGCACAACGCAAACTTACAACAAAATCAAATTAACTTAGAACAAGCAAAACACCCAAGCATTTTTGTAGCAGGGGCAAGACCTGCAATCATGTGGATATGTGCATTTGGACTCGCATGGTCTTATGTACTAGCACCAGTTGCTAATTGGGCAGTAGTAGTAAGTGGAGCAGACGTAACACTACCCGTCATACAAACAGAAGGTTTGATGACTCTTACATTATCTATGTTAGGTCTAGGTGGTATGCGTAGTTTTGAGAAGATGAATGGACTAGCCAGAGAAAATATGAAGGCTACTCCTCCAAAAGAATAACATTAGTTACTTGCCCAATCGCATAAATACAATATAAGACTGGGATAAACATATGGCTGTAAATTACGAAATTATTAATATCGGTGCATTACCGAACGATGGTTCTGGTGATCCGTTAAGAGTTGCCTTTGATAAGATAAACAATAACTTTGCTAATTTATCATCAACTGCCGTTATATCATCTAATACATACACGACAGGTAATACTGCAGGACAAGTTATTTGGGAATACCCAGCAAACGCATTTACATTAGGTTCATTCTTTATTAAATCTAATGATCCTGGCACTATCGATCAACAAGATGTAAGATTAGATGCACAACTAAGTGCTAACTCAGCCAACATTAAATTTTCAGCATATTCATCTACACAATGGGGAAATGTGTTGATACCAGGAAGCGGTTATGACATGGATGTCACTTCTGGTAATGTAAGAATTACTGTTGACCCTGATGTTGCAAATGTGACAGGCGCACAAACATTATTCCATTTTATTAATTCTTCAGTTATGTTCCAAGGCTCAGCGCCAGCTGGTTTACCAATAGCATTAGATGGTTATGTAGACTCTGAACTAGCAACTGAAGTAGATGACACAATTACAACTGAAGAAACTCCATAATGAGAGCAAGAGAATTTATAACTGAAGACAACGCACCAGGTAAATTAACTAAAAGACAACGTTACGGTTCAAGAGGAATGCATAAGTTCCAAGACGTAGACGGCAGAGATAGAGTCTATGAATTGAATCGTGTAATGATGGCATTAGCACAAGCAAACGGTGAGTCAGACCATGAAGCAATCGACTTAGATTCAGAGAGTTGGATTGGTACAAGTAACATGGCTGTACCTTATACTGAACTAGAATCTAATATGTTAAAATCTGCATACAAAGCAGTAGGCTCTGAATGGGAAGATTTAAATGACGGTGACATTAGATCAGTTGAGTTACCTACAGTCAATACAGAAAGTCCAGTAGAAGGTTTTAAAGGATATCCAAGATAATGGCAGCCGTTAATGTACCAGTCAAAGGCTTAACAGGCTTAATTACAATCTTTGCATATGCTAATGATGCGACAACTAAAATATCAGATGTACTTGCTTCAATCGTTGCCTCTGATGGTATTGCGATAGGACAATATTATAACTTAGCATTGGCTAGAGATACAAGTATCAATTTTCAAGCGGCAGGTGATCCAACACTTGCTTCTATGAACTTTGTAGGTGCAACTGGCACAGATCCTTTTGCCGCAGGCGCTATCGTTAGTGAAACATTTGATAATGCAACTCAAACAACTATTCCAGCAACAGATATTTTTATTACTGCACCTGCATCATCTTGCTCAAATCCTGTTCAGGGTAACTTACAGTTTAGACAAGAGTTAAGAGTATCTGAAGGAGCAGAACTTAATAGAAAAGGCGGAGCCACTGGCAACGTCAATCTACCTGCATACAATGCATTAAACACTGCTAACCTTGACTTGCTACCGGCTAAGTATGTTGGAAACACAGCAACACCTACTTCAACAGTACCACTAGCAACTAGTCGTCCTTGGACATAAAAAATATATGAAGATACAATGCGGATCCACACCTAATGACATTGTGTTACATGATGGAGATTACCTTACCGACTTAGATCCCACAGACGTTGTAGAAATATTCCAAACTCCCCTCACAGGTACTTATAATTGGGACTATACAGTTCAGGACAATCGTGTTAAAAAACTTTACGAATTA
>ERZ802830.3110-NODE-3110-length-14385-cov-5.45687_pt1 | contig 14385 bp, 10 predicted proteins | sample MGYA00345654_ERZ802830 | MGnify/ENA primary metagenome ERZ802830 (study PRJEB30503, sample SAMEA104212375) | marine metagenome | biome: Westerlies Biome; feature: [SRF] surface water layer (ENVO:00010504) within the epipelagic zone...; material: water... | reverse complement strand
AAGATAGAAGACAATACCGCAGAATTTGTTGAGATCATGGTGCATCTGCCATCGGCGGTTTCTGCGGAAGATGCGTTACCTGCTCTTTATGCATTTACAGATTGTGAAGTCAGTCTGGCACCCAATGCCTGCGTTATTCATAATAACCACCCTCAGTTCCTTTCGGTTAATGACCTCGTCAAATCATCAGCCAACCTGACCCGGGAATTCCTTAGGCAGGAACTCGAAATCAAACTTAGTGAACTTCAGGAGAAATGGCATTTTGCGTCATTGGAAAAAATATTTATTGAGAAGCGAATCTATCGTGATATCGAAAAAGAGGAGACTTGGGAGGGGGTAATTGCTGCGGTTGACAAAGGACTTAAGCCCTATGTTAAAATTTTCAAACGGGTCGTCACTCAAGATGATATCCTGCGCCTTCTAGAAATTAAGATTAAACGAATTTCAAAATATGATTCCTTCCGTGCAGATGAACTAATCAAAGGTTTTGAGGATGAGATTGAAGAGGTGGAGGCTTACTTAGCTCAAATTACCAGATATGCGGTTCGCTACTTGAAGGAGCTAAAGAAAAAGTACGGAAAAGGCAGGGAACGTAAAACCGAAATAAGTCAGAGTGAGAATGGAGAACTTGTTCCATTTGATAAAATTGTGGCATCTCAGGTTGTCGTAGCCAATGAAACCCTTTATTTAAACAGAAAAGATGGGTTTGCCGGGTTTGCCCTGAAGAAGGATGAGTCTATTGAAAAATGTTCCACTCTGGATGATGTAGTTGTTTTTGGAAAAGATGGAGTCATGAAAGTTATGAAAGTTGCCGACAAAATGTTTGTGGGTAAATCTCCATTACGAGTCGCTGTTTTCAGGAGAGATGACCAGAAAGTCTACAACATGGTGTACAGGGATGGAAAGAGTGGGCGCTTATATGCCAAGAAGTTTAAAGTAGGTGGAGTCACACGGGATAAAGAATACCCATTATTCAAAGGGCATTCTAAATCTAGAATCTTTTTCTTTGCTGTGCATGATTCAGAAAAAAAGAACAGTAACATCCTTGTTCACTTGGATCCCGAACTTAAACGGGTCCGTGAGAAAGTCATAGAATTTGATTTTGCTTGGCTTGAGGTTCAGGGGCGGGGAGTAAAGGGAAGTACTTTGACTGCTCATAAAGTGGACCGAGTGGTCAATGCACCCCGTGAAATTTCTGAAGAAGTGGAAAAGGAAGCCAAAGAGGATAGCAGTCCACCAAAAACTGAAATTAAGAAAGAATCTCCAAGTACAGACGAATCCAAAAAAACTGAACCAGTAAAACCGGCTGTCAAAAATGAAAGCCCTTCTTCTTCAGTGAAAAGTAAGAATGAGAAAGTGGCTCCCAAAGATCAGGGAACTTTTGATTTCGAAGGTAATTAATTTTACCCAATTTTAAAAGCTGCTTTTCTTTCCATAATATTAAAAAAATGGGAAGGCTCGAAAAAGAGGAGATAAACAGAAAATTACTCCATATTTTAGCGTTGGTTTTACCGGTTTTTATCTTTTATGGCCCAAGTCTGCTGGATCTTTCACGGACGCGTGTCTGTTGGGTTGTTATTGGTACCTTTTTATTTTCTTTGGCCTTCGATTTTATGAGGTTATCACAAACTTCCTTAAAGGCTTGGTTTTTTGCGAAATTTGGTAGCATGTTAAGGGTAGAAGAAGAATCTCAACTTACTGGAGCAACCTATATTCTAGCCGGTTCTTTTATTTGTAGCGGAATTTCTCTTGTTGGCGAAAATTTAGCGGCGTCCGTGTTTCTTTGCCTAACTCTTTTTATTCTTGGAGATGCTGCTGCCGCTTTAGTGGGAAAAGGTTTTGGACGGATAAAAATTGGAAATAAAAGTTTGGAAGGTGCAGTCGGTTGTTTTCTTCTTTGTTTTTTGTTATCGAATTTCATTTTTCCATATCTTCCAGATTTTCTACAAAAATGGGGAGGGAATTATACTATGGGAAATGTATTGATGATCTCCCTAGCTATTTCCCTTTTGGAATTATTCCCTATTAAATTCGGAAGATTTACTTTAAACGACAACCTCTATGTTCCAGCAGTGGCATCCATGTTAGTCTTGATTTAAATAAATTCAGCGACTCTTTTGGTCAGAAAATTGAATGCGATCTGTAAAATTTCCCAAGCTGAATTTCTCCCTGGTTTTACAGTCGATCAGTTGGAGGTTTTCATTCTCTACATAATAGACTGCTCTTTGATCATAATCGTTTCCTATCTGGACCGCCTCTTGCAGAGAAACTTCAATGATGTAGCTTTTTTCCTGATGTAAATAATCTGGTGAGCTGCCAATAAGGGGAGAAAATTTATTATTTTTTGTAAATTTTAAAAGTAATTCTTTGTCTCGGGATTGATTTTGTTTGATAGATAGTTTTTGGTCCATTGGGTTCCAAACAGTAATAATCGCAAAATTCGATGGCCATTGACTAGGTATATCAGTAATCAAAAAAATAGTCTTAAAATATGCAGGATTCATAGAAGGTGGGGTTGAAGATAAGTGAAAACATTTTATGCGTCCGACGCAAAGGAGTTTGCTATGAGATGCCAGGGATAGATAAAAGTAAATCATGAGTCTACAACTGATCCCTCCTTTTGGTTTATTTTTACTTACCTTTATTTTTGTTTTTCCATTTTCAAAAGCCAGAGAAAAGGATTCGATCCGTGTAGTAACTTACAATGTATGGTACGGATTTACCAAAAAGAAAGAGCGTAAAAAAGAGTGGTCAGAGTATGTGAAATCTCTGAACTGTGATATCATCGCCCTGCAGGAACTCAATGAGTACACACCTGAAAAGCTTGCCAAGGAAGCAAAGTCTTGGGGGCACTCCTATTCTGCTTTACTTAAAGAAGGTGGTTTTCCTACGGGAATCACTTCCAAGTTTCCACTCCGGAACCTGAAGAAAGAAATGGCTGGTTATCACCATGGCATGCTTTCGTGTGAGGCAGGAGGTATTCAGATCTATGTGATCCATCTTCATCCAGGGCACTGGGAGATTCGCCATCAAGAGGTGGACTTACTTCTTAATACTCTCAAGGTTTATCAGTCGGATACTCCCGTGCTCTTAGTCGGTGATTTTAACACCTTTTCTCATCGTGACGAAAGTTATTACAATCAAACTACGGACTTAATACCTTTTTTCCGAAGACTGGATCTACGCTGGAATAGTAATCGAAATTTACGTGACGATAAACTTGATTATTCTCACTTGAGGAAATTTGAAGAGGCTGGTTATAAGGATCTTATTTCAGAGAGAAGAAAGAGATTTTTTGGTACATTTCCCACCAAGTTAAGACCTGAAGAGGATAATGGTCCCTCCCGTCGTCTTGATTATTTTTTTGCTAGTGAGGTACTGTCCGAAAAATGTACAAAAGCGGAATATTTGGTAAACAAGAAAACTGATCTTTTGTCTGACCACTATCCCGCAATTGCTGAATTCAAACTATCTCAATGAACTGGAAACTTGGAGGCCAAAAAAAAGCCCCTGGAGAACCAGGGGCTTGGTTAAATCGAATGATTAACCGAATTTAGTAATCTCTTCCTTACCTAGGTAGAGGAGCATTACCAGTGTTCGGATCGATGGCTTGTGGTCCATCGTGATGAGGTTCATCATGATCTTCAAGAAGAATATCAATGTGATCAACTGCGTTCTGTCCGTTCGGACGAGAACCGATTGCAAGATTAACTCTCTGACCGATCATTCTTTGGTGGTCATCGGCATCTAAGTCCAGATATTTTTCAGGAGGGAACATGATTTCGCTGTAATCATCAGCACTTAATTCTGCTAAGCTACCTTCTTCTGTCTTAATGATAATCTTTCCAGCGTCTGCACGCTCGATCGTACCAAAGAGGCTTTCGCCTGCAGTGTCACCTTGTGGAGGCGTTTCGTGTCTTCCGGGATGGCGGGGCGCACCGGTGGGAGGACAGCCAGCAGGTCCTGGTTGATGGCGTGGAGCACGTGGAGCGGAGGCGTGAGGAACGCCAGCAGGTCCTGGTTGATGATGTGGAGCACCTGGAGCGGAAGCGTGGGGAGCGCCAGCAGGTCCTGGTTGATGATGTGGAGCTTCTGCATGCTGATCATGGTCAGGTCCGTGATCATCATCCATGTGCACATGAATATGGTCAATAGTCTTGATACCATTTGGGCGGACACCCACTCCAATGTGCACTTTTGCACCGGTAAGTTCCCTGTGATCTTCTTGATCTAACTCGATGAATTTAATAGGAGGCAGAATAACTTCACTGTAATCATCCACAGCAAATTCATTCAAGGTTCCTGTTTCATTTTTAACAATAATTTTTTGCGGAGAAGCTGCTTCCACTACACCGTGAACTTGCATATGGTCAGAACCATGATCCGCGGCTGGAGCAGCACCGGGAAACTGACCGGGTTGCGCGGCTGGAGCTGTACCGGGGAACTGTCCAGGTTGTGCGGCAGGTGCACCGGGCACTTGTTGCCCTGGAATAAATGTGCTTGGAGGTACTGCATTTTGTGCTGATGCAATCCCAAAAGCAGAAAGACCAATAAGGATAATTTTCTTCATATTTTGGATGGGGTTATAGGGGTGAAAATCAGACTTTTCATTATTGAAGATACATTTACAAGAACAAAATAAATGCTTACAAAAATGTTGCTTAAATGAGATCAAAAGCAGATTACTAAATACTTATTATGCCAAGACCATCCCTTTAACATTAATATACCCCTATTGAAAAACCTTTTAAAAAAGCTTAACTGTGGTCCGAAAATAGGTCTTCTTTGTTTTTTATATTTTATTGTAGCCCAGAGTTCGATGACGGCTCGTGCTACCTCGGATTCTTTTTTGCTAAAATATTTTGAACCTGCTGATATTTCTATGATGATCATGGCAGCTGCCTCCCTGTCAATTGTGCTGGCTTTATTTTCCACATACCTCTGTAGCAAATATCAGGCACTGGGGGCTATGCAAATCGCAACCTTTGGGTTGTCGATCACTCTTTTTGTTTTGATTGGGGTCATATCCATGTTCAAATCTCAAATTGTCTTTGCTTTTTCCTACATGGTTTGCGAAGTGATCGTGATCTTGCCGATGGTTTTGTTTTGGGGAATGACAGTAGGCGTGTTAAATCCTTCTGAATCCAAGAAATGGTTCGGTTTGATTGGAGCAGCCGGTACTTGTGGATGTATCTTAGCGGGGTACACGGTTTCTTTGGCAAGCAAAAGCCCAATCGTTAATGAGTTATCTTTAGGTATTGTTTCGGCTCTTCTCGTAATTGTGAATCTTATCCTCTTTTTTAAGGGAAAGACTTTGAGAATAACCTCAAATTCAAAGAATGTGGTTCAAAAAACCAGTTTGTTTAGAAAATTTGCAGTCCTTTTCAGTGGGAAACAGTCAGTTTTGATGACCTTACTGGTAGTTTGCTCGGCCACTGCTCTTTCTGTCATTGATATAAATTTTAAATTTGAGGTAAGAAAGGATCAGCAAGACTTGTACGATTTCTTTGGTCTTTTTTACACTTACACCAGTATCGCACAGCTTGTTTTGCAGTTAGTTATTGTAAGGGCTATTCTTACAGGTGGAGGGGTGATTGCCGCAATTACCATTCTGCCAGGCATGCTTATCCTAACTTCTTTAGGAGCTTTGCTGGTAGGCTCTCAAGACGCGGTCTATGTATCAAAGTTTATCACCCAAGTCGTTTTCTTCACCATAGAATATGTGGGTTTACAGATGCTTTTCCTTGCGGTGAGCAAACAGTTAAGAGGGCAGATGAATAGTGCAGTTGATGGATTAACCAGACCAGCTACCATTGCAACCATCAGTCTTCTCATTAGCTACACGCTTCCTTTTTGGCAGGGGGGAACTGAATCCGATATAGTTTTTCGATTGAATTTGGTGGTGGTGGGTCTTTGTGCATGCTGGCTTTTTGTTTCTTATCTCAATTATAAAGAATACTTAAGTTGCCTTCTAAATATGCTGGGTTCCAAGAAGTTAGATTGGGGGGGGGGGGGGGGGGGGGTATTTGATCCTAAATTTTTAAAAGAATTAAAAAAAGAGTTCAATGAGTCAGACGATGAAAACGCCTACTTACTCAGCGAATTTGCCTTGCAGTTAAAGTTGGAAGGATGGAGTGAAGAATTTAAGGCATGCTTATTGAAAACTCATCCTGGATTACGCAAAAATGCCTACTTTTATTTAGCAAACTCAGAGAATGCCAATGATTTAAATGAACTGGTTGATTTAATTCTTAAAGAGGAGGAAGCGATTCAAATTGAGTTCCTCAAGAGCTTGGCAAATTCGGATTCTTCTTTGAAAAACTCCATCATTGAAAGATTTATGCATACGGATTCTCCGCAAGTTTCCTGTATTGCGGCGACCACACTCATGAATTCAGAAGACTTGGATCTTAAGAATAAGGGGGACCAAGTTTTTAAAAGTTATCTTCATTCTGACAATAAGGAATCTTTACTTTTTGCGTTAAGGTCTCTTCCTCACCTCCAAAAAATAGATACTAGCTTGATTTTGAGTGGATTTTTGAACAGCGAAGATCCAGAGTTTCAAGTTGAGGCATTACGGTGTGTGAATTCTATGAATGTAGAGAATCTATTTCCTCACATATTTGAATTGGCTTCAAATAATGTTAACCAAGCATTGATTTTTCAAAAAATTAAAGATTGTGGTTCACAGATAGAAACTACAATTGATACCAAAATTGAAAAGGCTTTACTTGATGACGATAAGGACAAGCTAGCCCTACTGCTTAAATTCAAATTAGAGACTTCAGATATCAAAAAATGTGATCGTTTTGAATCTAATTTGGATTATCTCGGAGAGCATCCACAGACCATTCCTCTGGAAATTGAGTATGCCAAGAATATTATCAGAACATCTCCTCAACGAACGCTTAAAAAATGGGCATTAAAAAGAATCAATCAGACTTTAGAAAAAGCCATCGATTGTGCAGAGACATTACCTCTCTTGCCCCTATCTTCTAAGTATAAAACTCTTTCCTTCGTTCTAAGCGATCGGGCCAGGAATTATAATTACTTTCTGATTAAACTCCTAGGGATTATTGATCCGGTCGTTGATTTTACCAAATTATTCGATGTGGCCAAAGAGAAAGGAGCTGATGCAAAATCGGAGGTCGAGGAAGTATTGAAAGGATCCATTGGGCAAAAAGTAGCCGACAGAATTATAACTGTCGTACTTGAAACTAAAAAAGGAGATGCGAAAGATTTTGATTTCTTTTTTAATAAATACTCTAATGACCAGTCTAAATGGATGACATGTAGCCTGCTTATGGCCATGTACTCCGAAGATTTTTCCCGTCATCATGATTTTGTAATATCCAATCTGCATCATTCAGATTTCCTGGTTAGAGAATGTGCTTTGTATGTTTTCGTACAGTTCGAAAAAAGCAAAACAGAAATAAAAACGGTTTGTGAGCAAATGAGAGAAGACGAGGAGTTAACGGTTGCAGACATGGCCTCTCAACAACTAGCCTTGGTCTAGATTATGTTAACGGTTAGTAAAATTCTAGTTCTTAAAAAACTTCCTCTTTTTAGGGATATGTCTCCTGACCTTCTTTCATGTCTGGCTAAAATAACCGAGGAGAGAGTAGTTGGTAAATCGCAGAAAATTTTCGAAAAAGGGGAGGAGGGAACAACACTGTATGTCATTGTGGAAGGCTCGGTAAGAATTCATGATGAATATAATATAAATGTCCCAAGCAAATCTCTTGCGATTTTGAAAGAGGGTGAGTTTTTTGGAGAGCTCAGTATTTTAGATAATGAAACGAGATCGGCTTCTGCCACTGCAGTGGTCGATTCGGTTCTTTTGGAAATTAGTCAAGGTTCATTCCAAAAGATTATGATCGATAATTTTGATTTGGCTAAGAATTTAATCTCCGCATTAGCTGAAAGAATTCGTAACTTAACAAATAAAATTCAAAATGACACATAAACATACATTTTTAAAACATCTGCAAACAACCACATTCTTGATCTTTTGGAAGCTGAATTTGTTTTATGCATACGGACAAACCGATGCCAGTAAGCAATCCAAAGGAGTCGGTAGCCAGGGAATCTCAAATCTCGGATTAATTGAGGAAATTGACTTTAATTCGGAAACCAAATCTTCAAGCGAGAGTACTTCTTCAACCCAAAGCCAAAGAACTACTGTTCCCATCCAGAAAAAAACCGCACCCGCAACAAGGCCAGTTGCCCCCATCCCTAGCACTAGGCCTAAAGCAGCAAATACTGGTTTTGCAAAATCTCCATCAGCAATATCTACTCCTTCTGCCACGAGCGTACCTGTTCAAAATCAAGTTCCCAAACCACCTGCTCCTATCGGAGCTGAAAATAGCCCCTACTCATTTCATGCGTTCAGGTTAAGCTATATGCAAAGCGATCGTGTACTGGCTTTATTGAAGTCAGTGGGTTATTCAACTGTTGAATACAGTGCAACCCGGGGTGAATCTTTAACCGAAAATATATTCAGTGCACTCGCTTATGCACCCAAGTATCCAATTGTTGTCAAAATGCTAGATTCTTCTAAAACCAGTCTTATGCAGCCTGCATTGGATGGTGGAAGAAGCATGACGGGTATGGATCGATTGGGAGGAACCTACTTGCATTCATCAACCACGGGTGCTCCTGAGCAGAGACTGCTGATTATTTATGAAAAGCAATACCCCGAACAGCTGAATGGTTTGCTAAATTTGTTGCGCAATCAGGTGGATGTCCCTGCCAGGCAAATTGTGATTGAGGCATTGGTCGTGGAAATTAATACCAAAAAAGCACAAGATTTAGGCTTCAAATATAACTTGGTTGATAAAAAAGTGGTTACGAACCTTGACACATCTGACAGTGAAAGAACACTGACCAGTCAATTCAGGTCTGATGATAGTTCTTATTTTCAAGTAAACCCTGAATATAAATATTCGTACACTGATACATATGGTGTTTCTCAACCTTATTATGAACAGCTCTGGTCCAGGACTGTTCCGCTTGGATTTACCGCCACCTTGGATGCCTTTATTTCAGATGGTACAGCCAATGTATTATCAAACCCAACCATTCTAGTGCTTGATGGCAGGCAGGCACTTATTAGGATTGGAACTCAATTCCCTTACCAGCAGATCAGTGTGAATCCAGTTGGAGCGGACAGAATAACCTATCAATATGCAAACACGGGTATTGTCTTAAATATCAGACCTAGAATCTCGGAGGATGGCAGCGAAGTCACCATGCAAACGGAAACAATTGTCAGTAGTGCCATTCCCAACCCGAACCCCGTCATTCCTCCTGAAATTGAGAACAAAACAGTGCAAAGTTTTGTACGGGTTGCAGATAATACACCTTTCATTATAGGGGGTTTGATTGATAAGAAATCTCAGGATGGTTATACGGGAGTACCGATTCTTTCCAAAATTCCGATTTTAGGAAATCTATTTAAATCCAAGAGCGAAAGTACATCCGACCGGGAAGTCATTATCGTACTTACGCCTCATATTATGGATGCGAATGAAAAATCTTTCAGCTATGTAATTCCTAAAGATTCAGAAACATTTGATTCCTTTGATAATGTACTTTTTCGAAATGCATATCGTATTCGGGATGAAGATCTATTCGATCTTTCATTTGCCACCCAAAGTGAATTTTACAATAATATTTTATCGGAACTTAGAGAGTATAAAAAGACCCATCCTGAAATTCCTGAAGATGATCCTTTGTTTAGCTACTTGAAAGATAAAGTACCGGGCGAGGAAGTAATCGTTCGCCGCTTGATTTGGGAAATTGTACACAAATCAAAATTTCATCAACATATTGCTGATGATCATATTCTTCTTTTTGAAGATAATGAAGATGCCAAGTTCGGAAATAAATTTAAAACGCATCTGCTAAGCAGTTTACTGTCCCGCATTACTGAAAAAACAGATAACTCGCTGGTTTTCAACTTGGCGAACCACAAGGAAAAATCAGCGGGTCCATTTGAACACCCCAGAGCGATCATTTCGCCTGATCAAGTCACTGATCCATCCAATTATATTGAGAGGATGAGTCTGTTGAATGCAGAGGATGAAAATCGAAATCACTTACTTTTATGTCCTAGCGTTTCTCCCCCAGGTGTAAGGGGTGCAACTGCATTAGATGTACTGAAAGGAGTACTGGTATTGAAAAGGATATTGAAATTAAACCACACTATGCCGGTAACCATTAATGAATTCAGAGTGGGGCGCCAAATAACTTTCCCCACCGAACAGGAGTTGAAGGACAAATATCATGTGGTGGATTATGATACGGCTCGCTTCTTTTATGAAGTGATCAATTATTATCCTGAATTTGAACAGGCCTTTAATCGTGATTCAGCGTCTATCATTTTTAAAATGAGAGGCATTGAGAATTAAACAATCTATTTTATAATTTACACTTAAATTAAAGACCTGCATAATCTATTTTAATGGGTAAACATCATGTAATAGGTAACTACTATAGTTTACTTATTATTATAACTGCATCACTGGGCTTAGTTTCTTGTGAAAATTCCAATACGCAGGATAGTCTAATAGATTTAAATAAAAAGGTTATTATTGAGGAATCATTCGATCTTTCCTACGATCCTTTTTTAAACATCTCCAGTCCCGAGGCTCAGTCCCAAGTTTTTTCAAACTTTTTGCTTGCTGAAAAATTTGGTTACTCTCTACCTGGTTCAGTAAAAGCCCATCAATTAGAAGAATTATTTTTAAAAATAAAAAGGGGCTACAGTTTAGAAAAAGGAACAGTAAATTCATTAATAAAACGCCAGTACCATGCCTTTCCTCACGCAATGGATGTATTTGTGACTACCCATTTGTTGTTGAGTTCAGGGGGAGGTGTTTTTCTAACCGATGCAGAGGAAGCAGCCCTTTTGATTGCCGCACTTGGTCATGATGCACTTCATTCAGGTGTTTTTAATTCATTTTTGATTAAAAGTAATCATCCCTATGCTTTGGAGGATGGGAATAAAAGTATACAGGAAAAGAGATCTTTAAAGTTTCTACTCAAAACCCTTGATTCTCAAAAGATTTTAATTCCTGACAATGGCTTGGAGGATCGAGAAAAAAATTCCGCCCTGAATTGCAGGAAATTGATCAAGGCTGCTATCCTGTGGACCGATATGGCCAGACATAAAGAGCAAGTAAAAGCAGTCAATGAGATCTTGCCCATTCTCGTAGATGAACTTAATAAAGCGAGGAAAGATATTCATCAAAACGAGAGCGAGTTGGGTGCCACTCAATTAGATATCACAAAAGGTTTAGATATATCTTCTCAATTGCCTGTCGAAATAAGACATCTGGTGGCTGGTTTCATTTTGCACTGTGCAGATGTTAGTAATCTGGGTAAACCATGGAATATTTCAGAAAAGTGGGCATTTCTCGTATGCTCGGAATTCTTTACCCAAGGAGACTTAGAGAAACAACTAAAGATGGAGGTTTCGATGAATTGTGATCGTGTCACGACATCCATTCCAAATACCCAAATAAATTTTGGTAAATATGTAATTGCAGAGCTTTATGAACTCCTTGCTAAAATAATTAACGACAGTGGAAAGGAAATTATCACAAATTATAAAGCAAATCAAGAGAGGTGGAATTCTCTACTTGCTGAGGAAAAAGAAAGCGGTTCCCGTTATCAATACATTCAACCTTAACCATAAATTTTTCAGGGCGTTGAGAACCATGTCCATTCTTTAAAGCTATCGTTCCGAAGGAAAGAATAGGCTACAAATTACTTTAGCCCAAGCCTTCGATTTCCCAGCCTTTTCTATATTTCTTTTTAACTAAGGCAGTGGCTTCCTTGTTACCTTTGAACGAAAGAGATAGGGCATCCCATACCAGAGTTTCATTCTTAAAGCGGGTAGCAATTCCGCCGAGTAATATAGTTTCAGAAAGGGGACCCGAATAGCCAAAGTTTGCGGAAGGTTCGGGCCCGGCACCGCGAACTGCATCGATAAATTCATGCCAATGATTCGACCCTTCCACGACTTCAATCTTGTGATCAGCAAACTTTTTCTGTGGATAAAGACTGGGCATACCAACATGAGGTACAAGCATAACTCCTTTGGTCCCGATGATCAATGAGCCTTGGCTTGGCAGTTTTTTACCTTCCACAAGATCCGTTACTTCTTTGGGTGGACGAGCTGTACCATCATACCAAGTTACTGGAAGGTTGTCCCCTTTGGAGTAAGGCGTTTTGGGAAATATATAATGAATTTTCGCATCGAAACCCCAATTGTCTTTATTGGGTACTGGACCTTCGGATTTTAGTGAGATTGGATAAGTTAACCCAAGTGCTTTGAAAGTGGGATCATAGATATGGCAACCCATGTCCCCAAAAGTTCCGGTTCCGTAGTTGAGCCGCTTTCTCCACTGACCTGGATGATAATAGCCCTTAATATAATCCTCAAACGGTGCGGGACCGACCCATGCATCCCAATCCAATCCACTGGGCACAGGATCCTTTCTGTCAGGTCTTGGATTGGAGTCACCCCATCTTTTTCCGCTAAAGGAATGGGCATGTACTATCTTCCCAATGACGCCATCATGTACAATTTTAACTGCGGTTCTGTACTCTTTAGATGAGTGAATTTGTATACCCATCTGAGTTATTAGATTTTTCTCTTTAGCGTATTCAGTAAGGGCTCGGGATTCAGCCACATCATGAGTTAAAGGTTTTTGACCATAGACATGAAGCCCCTGTCGCATGGCACTCATCCCCATACATGCATGCATATGATCTGGAGTAGAGACATTTACACAGTCCAAGTGTTTACTTTCCTTGTCCAGCATTTCTCTCCAATCTGCATAAACATTAGTACCCTTAAATCGCTGCTCTGCTTGTCGGCGACGTCCAGGATCGATTTCGGCAATGGCCCGAATCTTGACATTGGGATGATTTTTAATCTGACCTAAATCCGATCCAGCCATTCCAGCGCCGCCAAAACTTGCATGATTGATGGACTCACTGGGGGGAGATTTTGCCCATGAAGTTTGGGCCAAGTATGGAAAGGCAATGGAGCCTGCAAGAGTTTTAAGTGAATTTCTTCTTGTAATCATGATTGGGCTGAAAGTTAGAGGAAGATTAATCATTGACTGAAATCTTTCTAAGGGGAAGGACAATTCCAAATTTTGCAGCTATTTTTTTGACAAAGCTTTTTTGATAGGGAAGAGGGCAAGCGTGCTGCCAATCATTTAGATGAGTGGCAAAACTTTTGATCTTTTTGCCTTTTTGTTCATTCAAGTAGGCACAAGCTGACCAACCTTCAGGGAACTTTTCAAAAAGGGGAAGTAAGCGAATGGCCAGGGATACATTTCTTGGACGATTGACTGGTTCATTACTGAGTGATTTTTCATTTTCTTGAAACCAAACTGGTAAGTCTGAAGGAATTTCACTTTCATATTTCTGAATTCTTTCATTCGCATACTTTGTGAATTCAGGTGCATATTCTATCCAATGAGGATAGGGTGGGTTATGTTTCCAGACTTCTTCTAATCGTAGGAGTGTGTAAAGAGATGAAATTTCTCCAATTGTTTCTTCAAACCAAAGATTAGACGAATCCCCATCTTTATAGCCACAGAGAATATGGCCAATTTCGTGACTGAATTGAAAGGCATATTGACACCAGTACCGGTTCTCGGTGTTAAGGTTAACGATATATTCCCCATTTTTTCCTCTTTGGTAGAGCACGATTGGTCCACTTTCAGAACGTCCAACCCAAATTGGATCGTAAGGGGGCTTACCGCCTAGGGGGAACATTACCTCAGACACACATTTCAAAACCTTTGAAATATCTTCCGGAATTCCTTCGCCCCAATCTTTCGATATTACCTGAATGGAGGGGATCGCTACTATTTTTTCATGGCTTTTTCCTTTTTGGCTCTCTTCTAACTTTTCCCTCGGAGGTGGATATTGGAATGGATGACAGCCAGTAAAGCAAAGCCCTATTAATAGAAAAATTATGCAATGAATATGAAACAGGATGTGTAATATTATTTGCTGATCGGCATGAAATGACCAAGCATATGGTCAAACATGACAGGTGGTCCGTTTTGCCTGAATAAAATGTAAAGCCAACTAGAAGAATCGTTTTTATAAAGATAAGGCCATGTAAGTTGGTTTGTCCAAGTCCAACCGTGATCGCGAAACCAAAGCCATATACTGCCTTGAATTGTTGGCGAGACAAAACACCAGCCAAGGTCTGAATGATAAATCCATCCATTCGGGTATTCCTTAAAAACGCCAATCCAGTTTTGCTTCCAACCACCTTGAAGAGGAAGAGCAGTGGGGAAAAGAGACATTTCTTCTGCCTGCTCAATTTCAGGTAATTTAATAGAAGTTTTT
>ERZ802830.3109-NODE-3109-length-14385-cov-7.91012_pt1 | contig 14385 bp, 21 predicted proteins | sample MGYA00345654_ERZ802830 | MGnify/ENA primary metagenome ERZ802830 (study PRJEB30503, sample SAMEA104212375) | marine metagenome | biome: Westerlies Biome; feature: [SRF] surface water layer (ENVO:00010504) within the epipelagic zone...; material: water... | reverse complement strand
GGTGTTGCTGAGAGATACTTTGCAAGAAGTTGGACTCTTGGTTAATATGTAAAAGTAAAGGGTGCAGAAGTTAAAAATGGTATGCTCATCATCTCACTTGAAAAAGAGATTCCAGAAGAAGAGAAACCTCAAGTAATTAAAATTAAATAATTTTAAAAAACCCCTTGAAAAGTATGCAGTGTTTTAGTATACTGTATACATGCGGAGTTAGTTTAAGGCAAAACACTTTACTACCAGTTAAGAGACTCTAGTTCAAATCTAGAACTCCGCTCCAACTTTATTATGGATAACGAGGAGAACAATATGTCTTACCCTTATAACAACGGCATGCTTTGTGTCGGAGATGAATTTCCTTCTTTTGAATTACAAGGAATTAATTCTAACAATGAGATTGTACCGGTCTCAGTAGAAGAAAAATTTACGCATTACAAACATGATTGGTCAGTAATTTACTTCTACCCTAAAGACTTTACATTTATTTGTCCTACAGAAATTTCTGCAATGGATATTTTGACAAGTGATGCAAATGTGATAGGTATATCTGGCGATAATGAGTTTTGTAAACTTGCATGGAAAGAAAGTAATGAGTTGATTGGAAACATTCAACACACATTGGCTGCAGATTGTGGTCTAAGTCTTTCAGAACAACTAGGCATTGTCAATTATGAAGAGGGTGTTTGTTATAGAGCAACCTTTATCATTGACAAAAACAGAGTCATTCAACATGTATCAGTGAACGCACTAGATACAGGTAGAAATGCAGACGAAGTTTTAAGAACCTTACAGGCACTTAAGGCAGGTGGTTTAACTGGATGTTCATGGCAACCAGAAGATGATTTTGTAGCATAATACATTAATGAATAACCAAGAAAGATTAGAACATTATTATTCACAACTAGACTTTCCAAAAAGTGTTTTTATCGGTGAAGATGATAGAATTTATGGAACTTGGGTTATGGGTAATAACTATCAAGTAAAATCTACATATTATGGTGGATATCCTCATGGTTATTTAAAAAGAATCAAAGCATTGTTTCCAGATAAGAAAAAAGTTTTTCATCTTTTTGGGGGTAAGGTTGATACTGAAATTATAGATGGTAAAACTATAGACATAAATCCTAAAATGAAACCAGATTATTTGGGTGATGCACATAATATGTCTGAGTTTATTGATGAGAAATTTGATTTAATCTTAGCAGACCCACCTTACTCTGTAGAGGATTGTGAACACTATGGAACAACTATGGTTAAAAGAACTACCATACTTAAAGAGTGTGTAAAACTTTTAGAAGATAAAGGTCATTTAGTTTGGTTAGACCAAGTTTTGCCAATGTATAGAAAAGCAGAACTAAAAACAACTGGATATATTGGAATGGTAAAATCTACAAATCATAGATTTAGAGTGGTAACCATTTTCGAAAAACAAGAAAAACAAGTCGAACTAACTCCTTTCTTTTCATAACACAAAAACTCACTAGACAGGAACCCAAGTTCATCGTATAATGGACTTGGGTTTTTTATTATGTTAATACTTTCAAAACAAGATGCTGAATATGTAGGTCAAATTTTTATTGACTACTATTCCAATTTCGATAGAATAGATGATTATCTTCGCAAAGTCAAATTAGAAAAGATGGCAGAAAGACCTGCATCTTTATTTGGCATGGGACCAGAAGATGACATGTTTCAAGACTTTACTATGCACCCAAATGATATGGAGTTTGTTTGCAGAGAGATGCCAATCTATGATGATTACATTGACATAGTTGCATCTCAAATGATACAAAAGTCTATACCAGGCAAAACTTTAAAGTGGGTAGTTTATGAAAAGAATACGAATAAGATTGTGGGATTTATTAGATTTGGCAGTCCTACTATTAATAGTAAACCTCGTAATGAGTTCTTAGGTAAACCTCTAAATACGACAGACAAAGATACGATGAAGAGATTCAATGACTCTACAATCATGGGTTTCAATATCATACCAACTCAACCTTTTGGTTTTAATTATCTAGGTGGTAAACTTCTTGCCGCCATTTGCACTTCGCATTACGCCAGAAGAACATTGAACAAAAAGTATAACACAAAGTATTGTATGTTTGAGACTACATCATTATATGGTTCAAGTAAATCATCATCAATGTATGATGGTATGAAACCTTATCTAAGATTTATTGGTCTAACTGATTCAGACTTTGTACCAAGTATCAATGATGAAAAATATCATCATCTCAAAGAATGGTTTGAGAATAAAAACAATGGCGTACCTTTAGTAGATGCGGAGGCATCAAGTAGAAAGTTGAAGACACAAGGTAAGATGATATCTATTATAAGAAACTCACTTGAGAAAAATGATAGTGAAATGCTAAGACCATTCAAACAATGTTTTGTAGATGCAAAGAATCTTACAGAAAGAAAGAGACAATACTTGGGCACATATGGTTATAAGAATGTTAAAGAGTACATGAACTCAGAAACAGATACCTTAGAGAAGAATGTAAACTTTGATAGATTCGAATTAGAGAATGTAATCACATGGTGGAAAAAGATGGCAACAAAACGATACGAAAATCTACAGAGAGATGGTAGATTAAGAACTGAACTAGAAGTTTGGTCTAAGAATCAAAACATAGATATTATAAGATGAAGACAAAAGGATTTACATGCGGATGTTTTGACTTGCTACATGCAGGTCATATCGTCATGTTAAAAGAGGCAAAAGAAAATTGCGAATATTTAATCGTGGGTTTACAAACAGACCCTAGTATTGATAGACAAGAAAAGAACAAACCTGTTCAATCAGTCTATGAGAGATTCGTTCAATTGCAGGCAGTAAAGTATGTTGATGAAATCATACCATATGATACTGAACAAAGTCTGATTGACTTATTGGAGTCAACAGAAATACATTTGAGATTCGTGGGAGAAGATTATACTGAAAGAGATTTCACAGGTAAAGGTCTACACGAAATTTATTATACAAACAGACAACACTCTTTTAGTAGTAGTGGTCTAAGACAAAGGGTGACACAATCATGAATATAACAATAGCAAGACTTCGTTCATTTGTAAAATACAATGGACCTTTAGAAACAGTATTAGATAGTTTCTTTGAAAACTATGTAAAGTGGATGAAAGCAAATCCACAACATAATTACGATACTTACAATGTATCATTTGATAATGTCAGACCTAAAAGAACGCCTGAGACTATAGAATGGGCAGACTGTATTGTAATACCAAGTGATTCAGAATTCAGATATCATGGTGAGTTGCAGATGAATCCTAAAGACCTTGCAAAGTCAAATGAACATATGGATGTAATTAGACCTTTCTTTGAGGGTAAACATGTTATTATGTTCTGTAGTGATAGGGCAGATACAGAAGAGTTATATATCAATGAAGTATTCAAAGGTATCAATTTAAAATCATTCACTAAAATCGATGAGATAGATTTCAGTGGAAACATTCACGGCATGAAGTATCACTTTATAAATACTTTAAAAAACCCATTGGCCGAAATGGTTGGGTCATCTAAGACTCACGACTTTGGATATTGGGGTCGTATGAAACACGGCCACGATAGAGAGAAGACCATTCGCCAAATTTATCGTAGTGACCTTTCATGCCAACTTATTGGTGGTATGCCATCTGGTGTAGAGAGAAAGTCTAAATGGATAAAAGACTGGAAGAAACTCTATCCTTTGTTAGAAGGTTGTAGAGAAACATTATGTTTCAATTGGTTAGATGAAACTGCAACCACCTCTAGATATGTCGAGGCACTTGCAATAGGTATCGTACCCTTTGTATGGAGAAACTATGACTGCAACAATACATATAGAATTGACAAGTGGCAGAGAGTTTATACATTTGAAGAGTTCTTAGAAAAATCATTAGCGTTAAGAGATGATACCTTTAGAGAAGAAAAACTAGAACTGGCAAGACAAAACTATTCAGAAGTTCACCTATCAGAAGAGGGGTACTATGAAGAGTTTGCGAGGAGAATGAACGATGCTTTTTAAAGAAGTATATCAAGTCGTAGAAAGTCCACTTGAAAAAGATGCAGGTATTGAACTTGTAAGTGGTGAGTGGAAAGGTTTAGTATATCAATATGGTGATGTACAGTTTGTCGATGGCGAACCTCAAATGAACTTCAAAAGAAGTATAAGAAGAATGCCAGAAGGTGTCGAAGGCACAGAGGAGGCAATTCAAGAATTACTAAATAATAGTGAATTAAACAATCTCATGGGTGATATTCTAGTTGAATTAATTCAAGAGCAAATCAAAAGAGAAGAGGAATCAAAAAATGGCAAGAAGTAATCTCAAATTTACAAAAGTAGAAGACGGCGTAACCGTTGGACACTACTTTAATTGTGACGAAAGCGACTATGAAACTTTCAAAGATGATAAGATTGCAGAGGGTTTTACATTCGATTCGAATAAAGATCCAGAACCAATCTCAGAGTAATTAGGAATTAATAATGAATAAAGATGTTTTAAAAGAACAAATTAAGAGACATGAGGGCGAAGTCCTTGAAGTCTATGAAGATTCTCTAGGGTACTTAACCTTAGGGGTTGGTCATCTTATTAGAGAAGATGATGCAGAATTTGGAGAACCAGCAGGTACTCCAGTCAGTCAAGAAACTGTCGATAGATACTATGAGGCAGACTTTGACAAACATGTTGATGAAACTATACACCTATTCGAATCTAAGGGTGGTGAAGACTTCTATAGTCTTCCAGAAGACATTCAACATGTACTAGTCAACATGACATTCAACTTAGGTGGAAGTCGTTTTGGTAAATTTAATAACATGTGGAAAGGAGTTGTTTCATGCGATTGGGAAAAAATGGCAGTCGAAATGGAAGACTCAAAATGGTTCGGTCAAGTTGGAAGAAGGTCAGTAGAACTACAAGACATGGTTCGAAATTGTGAATAGTGTCAAATGTATCAGATTAGATACAGGTGAGGTCCTTATTGGATTTGTAGAAAAGAAGTGGAATGGAGATTACATAATCTCAGAAGCTCAAGTGTGTGTAATGGAGGTAAAAGATGGAACTATGGAAGTCAATTTGGCGCCGTGGATTCCCTTTGCCAAAGAATACACCTTCACAATCAATAGGGGCCTTATACAAACGGTGTTTGATGCAAAGCCCCAACTCGAAACTAATTTTAAAGTTGCGACAGGAAACAACTTCCAAAGAGGTAAAATAGTAAAATAATTATGGCAGACTTTATGAATAGAGTTCTCGTTGCTCAGGTTAAACAGGCCGAGGCTCAGATTGAGAAACACAAAATAAATATTGAAGTATTAACAAAGAACGCAGTTGGTGTCGCAGAACATCCTGACACAATGGAAACAGTAGAGAAAGAACTAGAAAGAATTTCATACTGGACAGATATCAAGTCAGCCGCTGTGAATAATTTCGATTTCGAATCTAGAAAAACACTTGTAGAATAACCAGAACTGTAGTATACTTACAGTATGGATTTTTACACAAATGTATGTCGCACTCGTGACAAAATATTAGCGATTGGTTATCAGAACGGAAAGAAACAAAAACTTTCCGTATCTTATCGTCCAAATCATTTCATTCCTTCAAAGAAGAGCGCTACGCCATACAAGGCACTTGACGGCAGACCACTAGATGTAGTCAACTTAGACTCAATGGGTGGTGCAAGAAAGTTCAAAGAAAAGTATCAAGGCATAGATGGTTTTGAAGTTCATGGTTACGATAGGTATGTGTATACTTACATATCAGATAAGTTTCCTGGTAAGATAGACTTCGATGCAAATGCAATCAAAATTGCCACACTTGATATTGAGTGTGAATCAGAAAATGGTTTTCCAGAACCAGGCGAAGCAATAGAAAAAGTCAACGCAATCTCAATCAAACCATTCGGTAAATCTTGTGTTGTATTTGGTCTAGGTGAATGGGAAACAGAATCAGATGTAATCTATGTCAACTGTAAAAATGAGGCACATCTACTAACAGAGTTTATTAAATACTGGCGACAAGAATGGTTCGATATCATTACTGGTTGGAATGTAGATGCATTTGATATGACTTATCTTTGTAATAGAATCGATAGACTATTCGGTGAAGATGCACACAAAAAGTTATCGCCATGGAATATGTCTTCTAGTAGAGAGTTTTTACAGAATGGTTATCAGAAGACTCAGATATTTGACTTGTATGGTGTCAACATCGTAGACTACTTAGAACTATATCGTAGGTCTACTTTTCATAACCAAGAATCATATAAACTAGATTACATTGCTCACTTTGAATTGGGTAAGAAGAAACTTGATTACTCAGAGTATGGTTCATTGCATACCTTATACAAAAACAATTATGCAAAGTACTTAGAGTATAATGTTAAAGATGTTGTTCTCGTAGAAGAACTAGAAGACAAACTAGGTTTCTTAGACTTGACTCAGGCAATGGCCTATGATGCCAAGTGTAATTACATCGACACATTCGGCATGGTCAAGTATTGGGAAACAATCATCTACAACTTCTTAAAAGAACAAGGAGTTCAAACACCACCTCAAAAACGAAACGAAAACAAGACGAATCAGATTGCAGGTGCCTATGTTAAAGAACCAATCACTGGTGGTCATAATTGGGTTATGTCATTTGACTTGAACTCTCTATATCCTCATTTGATTATGCAGTGGAATATTTCACCAGAGAAAATGATTAAGGGTCATAGACAAGATACGAATGTAGAATTGATGTTGCACAAGAAAGTAGACTTATCTATTGCTAAGAAGATGAACGCTACAGTCGCACCCAATGGTGTAATGTTCACACGAGATAAACAAGGTTTCTTTCCTGAGATTATGGAAGTCATGTACGATGAGCGTAAGGCATGGAAGAAAAAGATGATTGAGTATCAGAAAGTCAAAGAGAAGACTTCTGACCCTAAAGAGATTAAGAAACTAGATACTCTTATTAAGAGGGCATACAACAATCAACAAGTAAGAAAGATTGCACTTAACTCAGCATATGGTTCTATGGCGAATCAGTGGTTTGCTTTCTTTGACCCAAATCTTGCAGAGGCAATTACTTATTCTGGTCAGTTAGTTATCAAGTGGTCAGAGAAGATAGTCAACGAATATCTAAACAAGATACTTAAAACAGACAATGAAGATTATGTCATTGCAATGGACACTGATTCGATTTATCTAACAATGGATAAATTTGTAGAAACAGTTATGCCTGGTGAAACAGACAAAGACAAGATATGTGATTTCTTATCTAAGGCAGAGTCTAAGATAGAAGATGTACTCGATGCAGGTTTCGAAGACCTTGCAGATTATACCAATGCATATCAACAGAAAATGGAAATGGGTCGTGAAGTAATTGCAGACAAAGGTATCTGGACTGCAAAGAAAAGATATATTCTAAATGTATTTGACAATGAGGGTGTTAGACTAGAGACACCAAAACTTAAACTTATGGGTATTGAGACTGCAAAGTCATCAACGCCTTTGTGGGTAAGACGAAGACTAGAAGATGCAATTAAGATTGTGATGCGAGGTGACGAACAGCAACTATGGGACTTTGTGGAAACTGCAAGAAAAGAATTCAGAGAACTTCTGCCAGAAGATGTTGCATTCCCTAGAGGGTGTAAAGGTCTTATTCAGTATGCAGACCCTACTCACATCTATAGCAAGGGTACACCAATTCATGTCAGAGGTTCATTACTATTCAATCATAGACTTAAAGAAATGAATCTACTTAAAAGGTACGAACCGATTCAAAATGGCGAGAAGATACATTTTACATATCTTACTATGCCGAACCCTATCAATGAGAATGTGATATCGTTTACTAACTCATTGCCAAAAGAATTTGATTTACATAGATTTGTAGATTATGATTTGCAGTTTGATAAATCATTTATCGAACCATTACGAAATATTATAGGACATATTAACTGGAATGTAGAACCAGTTGCAAGTTTAGACTCCTTTTTTGGATAAATAACTCTATGGCATATTCTAAAAAAGTAGTCGATAGATTCGAAGAAGTCTTAAACAATCCATCAAAACACGGAGTCGGAAGATTCGACCCAAAAGACCCAAATGTAGTGACCGGTTTAGCTGGTGCACCTGCATGTGGTGATGTAATGAAATTAGATTTAAAAGTAAATCCTGATACTGAAGTTATAGAAGATGTTAAATTTAAAACCTATGGGTGTGGTTCTGCTATTGCAAGTTCATCTTTATTCGTAGAACTCTTAAAGGGTAAAACCATGACTGAGGCACAACTAATTAAAGATAAAGAAATTGCAGATGCATTAGAACTACCGCCAATCAAATTGCATTGTTCTGTTCTTGCAGAAGATTCTATAAGAAAAGCACTAAAAGATTGGGCAGAAAAAACTGCACATAGAAAACATAATCAGGTATAAAAAATGTATAGATATAAAGTAAACATAGTGAAGGTAGTAGATGGTGATACAGTAGATGTAGATATCGATTTAGGGTTCGGCATGGTGTATAAAAAACAGAGAGTAAGAATGTTAGGCATTGATACTCCTGAAAGCCGAACAAGAGATTTAGTAGAAAAGAAATTTGGTAAGGCATCTAAAAAACATCTTAAAGCAATTTTAGAAGAAGCAGAGTCAATCGAACTAGTATCACATGATAAAGGAAAGTTTGGAAGAATCTTGGGAGATTTATTCATTGGTTCAAATGAAACATCTGTAAATCAACAGATGATTCTTGACCACCATGCAGTCGCATACACAGGTGGTAATAAAGAAGAAACTGAAGCTGCCCATATGGCAAACAGAGAAGTATTACTAGAACAAGGTGTTGTAGTCTTAGAAACACAATCAGAGTTAGACCTATGACAATCCATGTAATGGATATATTTTACATGATTATGATTGTAATCATATTTGGTTTTATAATTCATTTAGAAACTCAATGTAAAATGATACTAGAAATTTTAGAACAACAATCTAAATACAAAAGTTGTCGTGAAGACTTTCCAGAATTAGAAGAAAACCAACTAGACAAATAACACATCTTCTAGTATACTAGATTAGTATATTACATATTATGGAGAAGTGAAATGTCATTTATAAAAGATTTAGTCAAAGCATCAGGCAATGAATACGCAGGAATAGTTTCCGATGGCGTCAATGCTGGTGATGTAGATTCATTCGTAGATAGTGGGTCGTACATATTTAATGCTTTGCTGAGTGGGTCACTATATGGTGGTCTACCCAAAAACAAAATCACCGCAATCGCTGGTGAATCAGCAACAGGTAAAACTTTCTTTGCATTGGGAATGGTAAAACAATTCCTTGCAGATAATCCTGATTCTGCTGTTATCTACTTTGAGTCAGAGTCCGCAATCAGTAAAGCAATGATTGAAGAAAGGGGTATAGACTCAGATAGAATTGTTATCGTGCCTGTGGTAACAGTACAAGAATTCAGAAACCAGGCAATCAATATTCTCGACAAGTACTTAGAGACACCAAAGGATGAAAGACCTCCGATGATGTTCTGTTTAGACTCACTTGGTATGTTATCAACTACCAAAGAGATACAAGATACTGCTGACGGAAAAGAAACCAAAGACATGACTCGTGCCCAAATTACTAAGGGCGCATTTAGAGTATTAACTTTAAAACTAGGTCGTGCAGGTGTTCCAATGATTGTGACTAATCATACATATGATGTGATTGGTTCTATGTTTCCTCAGAAAGAAATGGGTGGGGGTAGTGGTCTTAAGTATGCCGCTAGTTCAATCATCTATCTTTCAAAAAGAAAGGAAAAAGAGGGTACAGAAATCATTGGAAATATTATACACTGTAAGAACGCCAAATCAAGATTGACTGTAGAAAATAGAATGGTCGATGTAAGATTGACATATGACTCAGGCTTAGATAGATATTATGGTCTGCTAGACATGGCACTTGCAAGTGGTGTATTCCAGAAGTCAAGTACAAGGGTGTTATTACCAAATGGCAAAACAGAATTTGGTAAAACAATTAACAACAATCCCGAAAAGTATTTCACTCCAGATGTAATGGAGAGATTAGAAGCAGTCGCAAACAATTATTTTAAGTATGGAAGCAATGAGAATAGAACAGACAATCCTGAAGAACCTGATTCAGAGTGAACAGTTTACACGAAAAGTAATTCCTTTTCTTAAACCTGAGTACTTTGCCGATTCATCTGAGCAGTTGGTGTATGACGAGATAAAATCTTATTTTGAAAAATACACCAAGAGCCCAACACTCGAAGCACTTCTCATAAACCTAGACAATGATACATCTCATTCAGAGAATATCATTACAGGTTGTAAAGAGTTGTTGGGCTCAATGCCAGACGAAGAGACACCAATGGATTGGTTAGTAGATGAAACAGAGAAGTGGTGCAAAGATAGAGCAATCTACATTGCAGTCATGGATTCAATCGAAGTCATTGATAAGAAGTCGCAAAGGTCTACAGGTGAAATACCAGAACTATTGAAAGATGCATTGTCAGTATCGTTTGACCAACACATTGGTCATGATGTATTAGAAGATGCAGAAGAACGATATGAGTTCTATACAACAGAAGAAGAGAAACTTCCGTTTGACTTAGAATACTTCAACAAGATTACCAAAGGTGGTTTGCCCAACAAGACTCTAAACATATGTCTTGCAGGTACTGGTGTTGGTAAATCTTTATTCATGTGCCACATGGCCGCAAGTGCATTGATGATGAACAAGAATGTACTTTACATTACACTTGAAATGTCAGAAGAAAGAATTGCAGAGAGAATAGATGCAAACATTATGAATGTGCCTATGAAAGACTTACCTGATATGTCTAAGAAAGAATACGGCAAGAAGATTGGTAGACTTAAATCTAAGACTCAAGGTAAACTTATTGTAAAAGAATATCCTACTGCAGCTGCACATGCAGGTCACTTTAGACATCTATTACAAGAACTAGAGATTAAGAAAGACTTCAAACCTGATATCATCTTTATCGACTATCTAAACATATGTGCCTCTCAGAGAATCAGACCAGGTGCTGGGGCAAACTCTTATACACTAGTTAAGAGTATTGCAGAAGAACTTAGAGGTGTTGCAGTAGAATGTGATGTACCTATTATGAGTGCAACGCAAACAACAAGAAGTGGTTTTGGTTCTACTGATATTGGTCTTGAAGATACTTCAGAATCATTTGGGTTACCTGCAACTGCCGACTTAATGTTTGCATTGATTACATCTGAAGAACTAGAAGAGTTAGACCAACTCGTAGTGAAACAGTTAAAGAATAGATACAATGACCCTACAATCTTTAAGAGATTTGTAATAGGTATCGATAGGGCAAGAATGAAACTCTATGATGTAGAACAAGAAGCACAAGAAGAATTAGTAGATGGCGAAATGTTAATCGATGATAGTATACCTGTCGCTGATAGGGCAAGACCTTCAACTAAGTTCAACGATTTTAATATGTAATTATGGAACCATTTGTACAAAAACAATTCGATGAGTATCAGGCCAATAGGGTCGATAAAGATATCGTATCAAAAGAAGAACTCAGAGAACTACTGATAAAAGATTTATCATTCGTATCTAAAATGGGTGTAGCAGAATACACCTTATATCAGAAGTACCAAGAGATACACATGAAGTATCCGACACAAACAGTTTCTACATTGTTTGGTGAAGAGACTAACTTTGTTAATGAAGACCATTTAAAACTTATCAATGAGACTAAGAACAACATATGGTTTCCTAATTCATATGAAGACTTTGAGAAACTAGAACCAGAACTGATTTATACAGACTCAAACAAAGATAGACAGTCTGCTGGTACTCTTACAGAGAAATGGAATTGTCTTAGAACAATGACACACTCACAAAAGAACTCATCTAACATTGGTAGAAATCTACATTACATTGTTAGAGATAAAGTCACCGAGAAGTATCTTGGTGTTATCTGTATTACAGGTGACTTCATTGACTTAACACCTAGAGATAATTACATTGGGTGGGAAAGAGAATACAAAACGAATAGTGGTAAACTAAACAACAGCGCCATAGGTTCAAGTATTCTACCAACACAACCACTAGGGTTCAATTACACTGGTGGTAAACTCATGGCATTGTTATGTACTGCTGATGTGATACAGAAACAATGGGAAGAAAACTACGGAGATAAACTAGTGGGTATGACTACTACATCTCTTTATGGTAAATCTAAGACAGGTGGGTTATCACAATACGACAGACTCAAACATTGGAAGAAAATGGGATACAGTCAAGGTTCGTTATCATTTGAAATGACCAAAGAGACTGAAAGAAAGATGCTAGACTATGCAGAACACCATTTCAATGAGAGATACTTCTTGTTGTATGTCGCAAAGAGAGAAAGTGGTCAGACACTAAAGAGAGACCATAGAAATCGTATGAGACAATTCATGTACTCGCAACTTAAGATACCAAAAGAGTTGCAGAAGTCAGACCATCAAAGAGGTATCTACTATTCTACATTCTATGAGAACACTAGAGAATTTCTCAGAGGTGAGATAGAACAAGACCAATTGATAAGAAATAACAATGATGGTTCAGTCGAAACACTTACTCAGTTATGGAAGGATAAGTATGCGGCTAAACGAATAAATAACCTCATGAACGCAGAGAGGCAAAACTTAACAGAAACATTATTCTATGATGATATTGTATCTATGTCATGGGATGAATGTAAACACAAATACTTAGGGGCAGTAGGAAGATGAACATTATAGATATGATACCAGTGACAGCAAAAAAACAAGTTAAGGTCGATAGAGATACCTACAGAGAGTTTACAGAGGCAGTTGATAGATTAGCATCACAAGGTGTTGAATTGCCACACTCAGTAGAATTTTTAAGAGAGACCGATGAATTTAAGATTGAACTCTTAGATGCAAATAACATCGACTTAGAACATTTAGACACGCTACTGTAGCTCACTCGGTAGAGCAGCTGATTTGTAATCAGCAGGTAGTCAGTTCGATTCTGACCAGTAGCTCCAATTGGGATATATTATGAAATATGAATTAGATTTAATGCGACCAGAATATGCAGAAGGTTGTCATAGAGTACAACATTCAGGCATACATCATCACCACGAAGAACTATGGCATCTAGAAGCATGGAAATGGATTTCAATAAACATGAGAGATGCTTGGGTAATCAAACACGAGGGCGAAGTGATTGGTTATTTTGCAGGTATGGTGCAATTCGTAAATGAACCTGAAGACGAACATTACGGTGAAGGATTGGGGTATTTCGGTGCAGACATCTGTTTAGATATGGATCCTGAACGAAAGTATCCTGATGCCATGAATCAATTGTTTGCTCGTATATGTGACATTCATCCTTACATAACTGGTTATTGTGGAGAAGACAATCAACCATTAATCGATTTCACCAACAAATGGGGTTTTGACAGGTGGAAAACTAATCCAGACAGTAATCTTCTTTATTGTCGCAACTTCACTGATAATCCCAAAGCACAAGCTCTAAGAGATAAACATAGAATTAATCACGCCTAGGGGTTGACAGCAGGCCTTACTTTTTAGTATCCTTATTCCATGATGAAGAAAGGAGACAATATGAGTAATCAAGTTAATGATAATATCAAAGAAGATATTATGGAAGACATCTTAGAGATGGCAGATAAAGATATCTGGAATGTAATCTTTGCAATAGAGAAAGAATTCGGTATTGAAAATGTACCAAGTCCAGTAGGTGGTGAACATGGGTTTATCGCAAAACTGTTCGAACTTAGGTTCGATGCGAGGTGCGTATAATGAATTACTTAGAAAAAATGTTTCATGGTTATATCGAAGAGGGTTTAGACACCTGTAAATATGTCAAAGATGGTATGGAATATACTGCCATAGTTGAGAAAGTAAACAATGAATGTCTTCTTGTTAAACCAATTCAAATGACAAATTGGAAAGATGTTTTCAAAAACAGTTTACAAAATACTTTCGAAAAAATGACTTTGAATTACAAAGATTTCGAAGATATCAAATTAGAGTTATGGATGGATGGTAGGGGTTGCGATAACTCCGCTATCGGCGTTTCAGGTTGTTATGAACCTTACACATGTTTGGCATGGTAGGGTTGACAATGACCTTCACTTTTTAGTAGGATGGAACAGTAATAAAGAAAAGGAGAAAATATGAAATTATCTGACTACCAATCACCCATACATGAATCATCATGTTTTAAAGGAATACCTATCATGTATAGATATCACCCTAAGATAAGAAAAATATTAAAATCAAGGTTATTCTCTATCAAGTATAGAGGCAAATCTAAACCTGGTTATGAGAGACCACAAAACCATTGTCATAAGAGCG
>ERZ802830.3108-NODE-3108-length-14386-cov-9.36913_pt1 | contig 14386 bp, 10 predicted proteins | sample MGYA00345654_ERZ802830 | MGnify/ENA primary metagenome ERZ802830 (study PRJEB30503, sample SAMEA104212375) | marine metagenome | biome: Westerlies Biome; feature: [SRF] surface water layer (ENVO:00010504) within the epipelagic zone...; material: water... | reverse complement strand
CTTTAAATGACAATTGGTTTGTGATTACTTTAACAGCAGTAGTTTTTGGTCTTTTAGGCTATTTATTAGGCGCTCAAAATAACTCAAAATCTTGCCCTGTAATGGGGAAGTGCCCTATGATGCAACATAAGAATCCACATAAAATGATGATGTGGCACGATCGTACTGGAAGTATTCACGAAAAAGATATTCAGGTGGAAATTGACTCCTTCGTCAAAGACGGCGAGAAACAAATTAAAGTGATGGTAAAAAAAGAGATTAATTAATTCAAAAAACAAACCAATAAAATCCAAAAGTACTTTTCATTCGTATATCTAATACTAATTGCCTATTAAGGCATTTCATGATAATTAGGTTAGTATTTTTGGTTTGATTGAAAAGACCTTGTTTCTGACAAGGTCTTTTTTTTATATTTACCCAAAATTTAGATGTAATGCGCATTAGTTACAAATGGTTTATTCCAGTTTTGATATTGGTATTTTGTTGTAAAAAAACAAAGCATGAGAATAACATTGCTAATGATTTTACAAGTAATTCACAAACCATTACAATAGAAGATATTAACTCGTTGGGTGTTGTTAAACAACCTCTTGATCAGGTCGTTAAGGATTCAATTTTCTCAAGTTGGAAAGCGTATCATCAGATTTTAACTCAAACAGATTTTATAAATAAGGCAGACTTGGCCTTTTTTGAGTCAGATCTAAAATCAATTTCAAAGTTGATGAAACCATTTAATGACAGTATACCTCTGTGCTTTAACACTAATGGTATTGTTTCTAGAGCAAAAGTGGTTACTTCTTTTATTTATAAAATGCATAGCACTTTGAAGCTAAAGTCTATTTCCAAAAAAGAACGTCTAGATGTTGTTAAGTCTTACATGGAGTCTGTGACAAATTTGAATTACCAACTCAATAAAAAATTTGAATACGACAGTTACAACATAGACTTTAAGGAGTAGTTGATTGGTGTTTTCTATGGAAAATTAATTGTTAAAATAAGGCAAACAACTAATGTTCTTTATTTAAAATACTTATTTTTAATCTCAACCTATTTTTAATTATTATGAAATTACGAATGCAACAGTTTGCAGTTATTTCTGCTGCAAGTTTAGTTAGTTTGGTGTCTTGTAAAAATCAAGGCGCTGATATGGCTTCCAACACTACTGTACCAGGTATTGTTCTAGAAAACATGGATCCATCTGTGAATCCAAAAGATGATTTTTATAATTATGTTAATGGCTCTTGGTCAAAAAACACAAAAATTCCAGATGATGAAACCCGGTGGGGTGGTTTTGGAGTTTTGAGAAAATCAACGCGCCAAGATGTTCTTGAAATTATAAATACTTCAAAAGAGTTGGGAACCTACAAAGCGGGTTCCGATCAAAAGAAAGCTTTACTGGTTTTTGAATCAGAGTTAGATTCCATCTCTAGAAATGAAGCAGGGATTAGTCCTTTAAAGCCTCTTTTGACAGCTATCTCTGAAATCAAAACATTAAATGATCTTCAGGATGTGTATGCAAAAACTATAGGTGTTGATGCTCCATACTTTGGCATGTCTGCTTTTGCCGACTTGAATAATAGTGCCGTTAATGCTGCTTATGTTGGCCCCGGAGGACTTGGATTACCAGATCGTGATTATTATTTAGATCAAGACGAAAAGTCAAAAGAGAACAGAACTAGCTACGTTGCTTACATCACAAAAATGCTTCAATACATTGGAGTAAGTGAAGCAGATGCTGCTAAAAAAGCTAATAGAATTCTTGAAATGGAAACTTCATTGGCGTCAACTAGATTAACAAAAGTTGAACGAAGAGATATTAGGAATTTGAATAATCCTATGTCAGTAAGTGCACTAAGTACTTTGACACCATCAGTTAACTGGGAAAAATTTATAAAGGATAGTGGCGTTGAAACGCGTTTAGATACGATTATTATAACACAGCCTAAATATATGGCCGCTTTAAATGATTTTTTCAAAACCACTTCTATTGATGATCTTAAAACACTGATGACTTGGAGTACATTAAATGGTTCAGCAGGCTATTTAACTACAACATTAGAAAAAGAGCGTTGGGAATTCTATTCTAAAAAATTGCGAGGTCAAATGGCAATGAGGCCAGCTGATGAGCGTGCTTTAGGCACTGTTAATAATACAGTTGGTGAAGCTATAGGGCAGTTGTATGTTGAAGCTAAATTTCCTCCAGAGGCTAAAGAAAAAGCTAAAAATATGATTGCCTATGTTATTGAAGCTTTCCAGGCTAGAATTGAAAAATTGGATTGGATGTCTCCTGAGACTAAATTAAAAGCAATTGAAAAGCTTGATAAGTTTACAGTAAAAATTGCTTATCCAGATGAATGGAAAGATTATTCTGACTTAGAGATAAAAGAAGGTAACAGTTATGCAGAGAATATGCTTGCTGTTTCTAAATGGAGTATGGAAGAAAATATTGCTGAAATTGGTCAGCCCGTAAATAAAAAAGAGTGGGGCATGTCACCACAGACTGTTAACGCCTATTTCAACCCATTAAATAATGAGATTGTTTTTCCTGCAGCTATTTTACAACCTCCTTTTTATAATTATTTAGCTGACGATGCTGTTAATTATGGTGGTATTGGGGCTGTAATTGGTCATGAAATTTCTCACGCCTTTGACGATTCCGGAGCGCGTTTTGATGCCAATGGAAATGTCAATAATTGGTGGACAGATGCCGATCTTGAAGAATTTGAAAAGCGTGGTAAGCTTTTAGCAGAACAGTATAGTGCTATCGAAGTTTTAGATAGTGTGCATATTAATGGCGCATTTACGCTAGGTGAAAATATTGGTGATCTTGGAGGTGTTTTAGGGGCTTATGATGGATTACAACTGCACTTCGAAAAGAATGGGCGTCCTGAAAACATTGACGGATTTACTCCAGAACAACGTTTTTTTATGTCTTGGGCTACCGTATGGAGAACTTTAATTAGAGAAGACGCATTAAGAACTCAAATTAAAACAGATCCGCATTCTCCGGGAACTACAAGAGCCATTCAGCCATTGAAAAATGTAGATGCCTTTTATGAAGCATTTGATATACAAGAAGGGGACGGGATGTACCTAAAACCTGAGGAGCGTGTTAGGATATGGTAAAATAAAAAAGCGGTTTTTAACCGCTTTTTTTTATATCTATCTTAAAGATTCAAAACAGTTATTTAAAAATGTAACATAAGTGTTTGTGCCTTCTATTAGACATTGTTTTGGAATGCGTTCGTTAATATTATGAACACATTCTAAAAAAGTTCTTGGCATAGAAATAGGGATACTACTTAGTGTTGTAATGCCTTTATTTCGGAAAGGCGTAGTGTCATTAAAATTTGGCGTAAATAGCGAAATTACTTGAGCATTAGGGAAATTTTTAATAATAGCAGCTTCCAAATTTTTATAAAATGTATTAGATATTTCAGTGGGTAAGTAGGTAGGTATTTGATTCAGTATGCTTATGTTTATGTTTGGGTTATTAAGTTTAGTTTTTAAATCCTCTAAAAAAAGACTCTCATCTTGCCCCACTAGTAATCTGCAATCTAGATAAGCTTTTACATTTTGAGGGATGTTGTTAATGGTTTGGTTGTTGTTATGAATTCTAGTTAGTGAAATTGTGTTTGTGAAGAGTGCTAACAATTCTGGGGTTTTTCTAATCTCTGATTTAATTATAAATTTAAAAAGTCTGGGGTGTTTTAATACCGTTTTTTTGATGCCTTTTTCTAACTCTCCTAACTGTTTTAAGAGGGATACATTTAAATCGTCATAAATAATTTTAGCCTTTTTGTTTAATACGTTATCTAGTGCCAAAACCATGTCTTTGTTGGCATAATGATGTGGAGGTACAGCACCATGCCCTGAGGATTTAACTTCGAGTTCCAATTCAAGCCAAAGTGGTCTTTTTTGGGCAACAGAGATACCAAAAATTTCTAGTTCTGGGTTTGTACTAACTATGTTTTTTAAAGCTGGAGGACCTTCACCTAAAACCAAAACAGGATTTAATAGGTCAAGGTAATTATCTATAACAAAACTGATTCCACCTGGGCATTGGGTTTCTTCACATGACACTGAGAGTAGTGTAATATTGTATTTAGCAGTAAAATTACCAATAGTTTCTTTAATATTTAAAAGACTAAATAATTGTATAACAGCCGCACCTTTGTTGTCGAAGGCGCCGCGACCCCATACGTCTTTGTCGGTTATTTCTCCCGAATAAGGGGAGTATTGCCATTTTTCCAATGGCCCTTCAGATACGGTGTCAATATGATTTAATAAAATAATATTTGGTTTTTTACTTTCTAAAGGGAAAAGAGAAGCTGCAAAATTGAAGTTCCCATCAGTTTCCCCCATGGGGTAAATATTTAATCGATTAGCTTCACAAAGGTTTCTAAAGTAAAGACCAGCATTTTTTTCTTTGCCACTTTCTGATTTAATCTGAATGTAGGTGCTTAAAATTTCATAAATGTTTTTATAGCCATCACTAGAATTTATTAATTGCATATTTGTTTGCCCATTTAGCGATAAATGAGTAATAATAAATAGTATAAGAATATGAAAAGCTTTCATTATTGGGTTGCGAATAAGTTGTTTTTGTAATTAAAATTTAGAAGTTTAGATGTGATCTCGCTATTTATAATTTTTCCAACATTTGGATAATCAGTTGCCAAAGGTGGTTCAATATTTTTAGTTTCGCAAATGGCAGAATAATAGTTCATTTTTTTAGGATGATTAGGATAGATTCCATGAAAAATAAATGGTTCTCCTTTAAAATCGATAATTTTTAAAATGAGTGCTAAACAGTCTTCTAAATGTATAAGGTTAACAGGGGAGTTAGGGTTTTTTAGAGGCCTATTACTTAGAAATCTTGCAGGGTGTCTTCCTGCTCCAAAAAGACCACCAAAACGAATAATTTTAGTGTTAAGATGGGGTTTAGATAGCAGTAATGTTTCGGTTTCGGCGAGTTGTTTACCAGATATTAAATTGCCGTTGGGCTTGGTAAATTCATCATAACATGATATTTCTGGAGTGTCTTTAAAGACTGAAGTTGAGCTAACAAAAATGACTTTAATGTTAATTAACTCATCAAGGTGAAATAAAAAGGATTTAATTTTATTTACAAAACTGGTGCGAGGATGCTGTTTCAACCTAGGAGGGATATTTATAATAAGCACGTGACAGTTTTTCAAAAAAGCTTTAACATCACCTTCAGTTTGAGTTTCATTTAAACCAATTAAAAAGGGGACAATTCCTTCTGATTTTAGTGCCGAAAGTTTGGATGGGGTTTGCGTACTCCCATGAACAACATATCCCAATGCTATTAGTTTTTTGGCAAGGGGGACACCTAGCCACCCACATCCTAAAACCGCAATATTTTTATTCAATTTTAAAGGTTTTTTTAATTATTGATGCATCATTTGTGACGAATGGTTTAGGAATCATATGAGCGGGCCTTTCATTAATTTTGAACAAATCATTTGAGAAAATATCGTTAGCTATTTCAAATATTATGAGCGATGCATTATCATTTTTGTTATAATCAATTACTAACTCAATGGCATTATTATCAGCAACATAAAAACTTAATAATTTTTGAGGCATATTAGCTTTAAATGCCTTCGGCTCAATGGAAACACCATTGGCTTTTATAGCGGTGATTGGTTGGTTTGAGTCAATAAAAATATCCATTTTATCAGTTTTTCTTTGAGGAGCAATCATGCACGTTACGCGCTTATCATTTCCAACGATTGTGTCGCTTAATTTTTCAAAAAACAACGGCTTTAATGGTTTGATATTGGCTTTTGCTGCGTAATAAAATCGTGTGTTGTATTTGCTGCCAGGGGTCTTTATACCAGTTTCATCAACAGATACTATTTTCTCTTTGTTGAAATAAGGGCTGTTCCACCCATCAAGCATTTTATCATAAGACATCCAATAGGCTTTATCAGTATCACTATTATAGAAATAAACTAAACTGTTTGGTTTAGGGCGCTCCTTATTAAAATTAGATTTAGCGTGAGCAGAAATGAATAAAACAGCACATAATATTCCTAGAATTGCTGTTATAGCATTTCTTTTTTTGTAATAATACAGCCATCCAAGACTAAGACAAAACATTAAACTCACTAGAATTGTACTAGCAACAATGTTATTTAATCCAAGCCCAACAGGAAACATTTTTAAAAAAGGAAACATAATTACTATCATTGGAATAGTTAAAACGGTTGTAAGTTCTATTTTAACCTTCTTAAATGAAATCAATAGTGCTAGTATAATTAGCGCAAAATAAACAGGAAGAATAAGAAAACTAGCACCTTTTAGTTCAAAGGCAATTAAACCGTTTAGCATTAGCCATAAAAAAACAGGAGCAATCAATAGACTGGCTGTATTTCCAATTTTGAAGAAGTAGTTATAAATTATGTAACATACTAGAGTAGCTAACAAAACAAAACCCCAAATATAGTCATGGCCGTTATATGGAAAGTTGTGTAAAATTTCCTGGTACTGGGGGTATACATATTGTATAATTTTCCAACCGTAATACCCCAATATAAAATTAGATGTAACGACTAAAAATAGTGGGATAAATCCCAGACAGACTTGTTTAAAAACAATTCGTCTTTTATACAAACCAAATAAGAACAAGAATACAAAGATCAAGCAAGCCAAAATCCACATTGGTGTAATCCATAAATAGGAATAGTGAACCATTTTAACAAATGGAAGGTTAATGTAAACGTCGTTATTCTCAGATTTTAAAACACTTAAATCTGCTTCAGAAAAATAGTTTAACAATGGCATGAGATAGGTGCCTTGGTGTTTAATTGCTTTGGGATCAACATTATCAATATTATCTAAAGCGGTATGATAATGAAAGTGGTTGTCTATAAATGCAAAGTTAAATCCGTCAATATTACCAATAGCTCTGAAGGGTGTTAAATCGGTATCATTTGGTAACATTTTATAGATGCTGTATGCTAATGAGTTGGCAACAGGGTACTGAGGATTGGCTTCAATAAACCCGTTTAATAGATTTTGGTTTCCTCCGTTAGTCTCCATTAACATATAACTTGGACCAGTAGTACCTCTTGCTTCAAAATTAAGTATAACTCCAATGTCTTTGGCCCAAGGATGGTTTTTCACAAATAAATGTGCTCCGTTTAGTCCTAATTCCTCATTATCAGTGAGTAAGATAATTATGTCATTTTTAGGTTTTTTTTCTTGATGAAGATATGCTCTTAATCCTTCCAAGATTGTTGCAACTCCAACTGCAGCATCACTTGCTCCTGGCGCTGAATGAGGATTGCTGTCATAATGTGAAAGCAGCATTAAAGCTTTAGTATTTGAAGTTCCTTTGATTCTAGCCAGAATATTTTTATTGTAAACAACACTTTTCCATTTGGGATTATGGCTGAAGCCTTCTTGAATTTGAGTTTCAAGACCTAATTTGTTTAGATAACTTAAAATATAGTTTTTTACAGCTTCATGATTAGGATGGCTTGCATGATGAGGGCTGTTTGCAATTTGATTTATGTGTAGCAATGCATTATCTATTGAAAAGGCATTTAAATCTTTGTCATTGTATGAGTCAGATAGAGGTCTAAGAGAAAACATACTAATTAAAGCGACCACCACAAGAGTGCCCAAAGCAATACTTTTTTTTAACATACAAGACCTGTTAGCGTTCAATCATAAAGTTATAAAATGTATTCTCAAGTATTAGGTTTCCGAGTAAATTTTATTTAATTTAATGAGACTAATAACTAATATTATGGGAATAAAAAGTTTTCAAGGGTCCAGAAGAGGACAGCAATCTCAAGTAACCGAAGTTAATCTTAAGGTTTCAGATTACATGTCTACAGAGTTAATTACTTTTTTCCCAGAACAATCGGTTTCTGAGGTGATAGAAAAGTTAATACAGTATCGCATTTCAGGTGCTCCAGTAGTAGATCACGAGCATCGTCTTATAGGAGTGATTTCTGAGGGTGATTGTTTAAAGCAAGTTAGTGACAGTCGTTATTACAATATGCCTGTAGGACAGTCTAATGTTGAAAGTCATATGGCTAAAAATGTTGAAACCATAGATGGTAATATGAATATTTTTGATGCGGCTAATAAATTTTTGAACTCAAAAAGAAGGCGTTTCCCTATTGTTAAAGACGGGAAATTGGTTGGTCAAATTAGCCAAAAAGATATTCTGAAAGCGGCACTTCATTTGAAAGCTCAAAATTGGTAAACTATCAATTAGTCTTCACGTTTAACAAGCGCATAGTAATTGTTTTCTAGTGGCAAATAACCTTGGTTATAGACAAAATAATATTGTGTGCCTGCTTGGGTAGTATAAATACTAGTAAAGTACTTAAAGTCAAAACCTTTTTCAATGAGTTTTTCTCTGGTAGTTTTTGTTTTTTTGTTGGGATTTAGTGCTTCTAGGATACGATGGTTTTTTCTTAGCCTGTTATTGGTGTTTCTAATTAGGTTTTTACTGGCTTTATTTATTTTATTATTGTAAGCATTTCTACAAGCATCACTACAGAATTTTTTATCAATTCTTCCAAAAAGCTTATCGCCACATTCTAGGCATAATTTATCCATAGTAATTGTTTTTTAGTTGCTTATAGTTTTGATGTAAATATAAATTCAACACGTCTATTTTTTGCATCCTGCTCAAAAGCAGGTTTTGTTTCTCCTTGACCACTGTGTTGCATTCTCAAAGCATTTATGCCTTGAGTTTGAAAATAATTATAGACACCCAGCGCTCTTTTTTCAGATAAACCTTGGTTATACACTTCATCACCTTGTTTATCAGTGTGCCCAATAATTTTAACTTTTTTCGAGGGGTATTCTTTTAGATAGTCAATAATAACATCCAAAAGCTCAATAGAACTATAATCAGCAATATTTGAAGAATCCAGGTCAAAGTTTACCGAAATACTGATGTTTTCGCCATCATTAATTCTAAACAAACGGTTTCTTAATTCACTGCTACTTTTTAAAGGCGCTGTAGAGATTCTTGAAACACTTTTTAATGAGTGGGCTTTTATGAATACCGCTGAGTCATAGGCGTTGTCACTGATATCTGTAATCCCTATTTTGAAGTGGTATTTTTGATTGGGGTTAACCTCTGCTGTGGCTTTAAGGGTTTTAGTAAGGCCATCATATTGAATGTAGTAGGAGAGTTCAATAAGCGATCGTTGTTTGTCATAAATCTTCATATTAGCTTTTTGCCATGGTACATTTTTAAGGTATAAGTTTTTATTATTCCTATGGTTAATATTATTAACACTCACAGGTGTTTTATCGTCTAATATGGCTAAATTTTTGGTGCGAAAGTTTTCTAAAGAAGAAGAAATTAGGAAAACAAAAATATCATTGTATTGGTTGTTAATGTATTCGGGATACTCTTCTGAGGCAAAACAATATTCTAATTCAATTTTATCACTTTCTGGAATTAAGTCAAATTCAAGAAGTGATGTATCAAAAACATTTCGTGTTTTTGAAATTCTTTGAAACGTGCTATTGTAGTTATAACCCGACACTGAACTTGTTTGTGAATTATTGTTAGGGCCAATAGCTTTTTCAACACTTCCATTGGTGAGAATAAGTCCTTCCTTAGGAAAATTTAAGTATTTGAAATTAGATTGAAATAAGCCACACGAATTAAGATTACCATAAAATTTAATATTACTTACTTTTATATGGCTTGAGGTATCTAATAGTGTGGCAACCATGCGTTCTGGTGATGGTCTTGATTGTATTTTAAGTTGCGCCAAACTAATATTTGAAAAAGTAAGGGCTGTTATAAGAATTGTGTAGTAATTTTTTTTAGCATTTAAAAACATTCAGTTTTGGTTTTTAAAATTTTAGGTGAAAATATTCAAGTTTAAAAATAAAGAATTATTTAGTTTATATTAAACGTTATTTTTACATTTAAAACCTAATTTATAATTTAATATAATTTACCTATGAAATATGTTAGGATTTATTCAGGCCCCATGAGAATTAACCTATCGTTTTTACTTGTTTTATCGTTGTTTTTTAATTGTGTCAACTCTCCAAAAGAGCCTGAACCAATTACACTTATCCCTAAAGTAAAATCGCTTACGGTTAATGATGGGGTTTATGAGTTAAATCAAAACATTAAAATTAACAGCTTAGAACTGTTTGATGATGTTGTTTCATACCTCGAATCCTATTTAAAGTCCTCTAACTTTTTAGTTTCTAAGACCACTAATAGTTCTGACATTATTTTTAAACAGGATACTTCAATCACAAACGAAGAAGGTTATGTTTTAGATGTCAATCAAAACGGTGTAATCATAAAGGCTTCAACAATTAAAGGGGCTTTCTATGCTGTTCAAACACTAAGACAGCTTTTGCCTAATGCTTTAGAAAATGGAAGTTACAAAGCAAAACAGTTGGCTTTGTCATATTTGCATATTGAGGATGCTCCAGTTTTTTCTTATCGTGGTATGCATTTAGATGTGTCTAGGCACATGTTTCCTGTTGCTTTTATAAAAAAACAATTGGATGCAATGGCATTATTAAAATTGAATACATTCCATTGGCATCTAACAGATGACCAAGGATGGCGTATAGAGATAAAAAAATATCCAAAACTTACCTCAGTAGGAAGTCAAAGGAAACAAACTTTAGTGGGTCATAAGCGCAATAAGCCAGAGGTTTATGATGGCAAACCCTATGGCGGATTTTACACTCAAGAAGACATTAAAGAAATTGTGGCTTATGCTGAGGCTCGCCAAATTACTATTATTCCAGAAATTGAAATGCCTGGGCATTCCATGGCTGCCATTACTGCTTACCCAGAGTTAAGTTGTTCTGAAGGGCCTTTTAAAGTGAGAGAAAAGTGGGGTGTTGAGAAGCATATTTTTTGTCCAACAGAGACCACATTTAAATTTTTAGAGGATGTATTAGATGAGGTTATAAGCTTATTTCCAAGCGTATACATTCATATTGGTGGTGACGAAGCGCCAAAGGAAGAATGGGAAAACTCTGTATTTTGCCAAGCGTTAATCAAATCGAAAGGCCTCAAGGATACTCATGAATTACAGAGTTACTTTATATCAAGAATGGAAGCTTATTTAAATTCAAAAGGAAGACAAATCATTGGTTGGGATGAGATTCTTGAAGGGGGGTTGGCATCAAATGCTACAGTAATGTCATGGCGAGGTTTTAATGGTGCTATAGAAGCAGCTAAAATAGGAAACCCTGTAGTAGTTGCCCCTAACCAGTTTTGTTATTTAGACCATTATCAGTCAAGAAGTGCATCAGAACCTTTAGCTATTGGAGGGTTTTTACCATTAAAAAAAGTGTATATGTTCAACCCTATTCCAGAGCAGCTTACAAAAGCGCAATCTCAATTAATTAAGGGGGCTCAAGCTTGTGTATGGACCGAGTATATGCCAGAGTCATCTCATGTCGAGTATATGGTGTATCCCAGATTATTGGCTTTAAGTGAAGTGGTTTGGTTTAACGAAAAAGATCGAGATTTTAAAGATTTTCAAAGTCGTGTAGACTCATTTTTTCAAAGACTCGAAGTGATGGAATTCAATCACGCTAATCACCTTTATAAAGTCGAGGGGCAAGTGAATTTCAAGGAGAAAATGACTATTTCACTTAATAATTTTTCTGATTTTCCTGTGCATTACACAACAGATGGAACTCCTCCGAATGAAGAATCCAAGGTCTACACCAAACCTGTTGCAGTTAATGGCGATATGCATTTAAAAGCAGCTTCTTTCAATGCCTCAGGGAAAATAAAAGACAGTGAATATGAAGAGACGGTAACTTTAAGTAAGGCATTTGGTGCTAAAGTTGAAATTGCTCCAAAACCAAATAAAAAATACAAAGGATCGGGCTATAAATCTTTAGTAGATGGTATTTTGGGAGATAGTGAACGATTTAAAGATAAACAATGGCTTGGTTTTCAAGGCACAGATGTTTTTGTGGATTTACAATTAAATAAGCCAAAAGAATTACAGGTTTTTAAAACAAGGTTTAATAATGCCAAAGGGAATTGGATTTATGCACCCAGGTCTGTTCGAGTTGAGGTTTATTCTGCGGACCATAAATTGTTGTTTAATAAGTCAAAAATAATTCAACCTTCTGATGAAAGGCATGTTAATTTTAAGATGGCGTTAAATGGTATTACTGGACAGTTTGTAAAAGTTTATATTGAAGGATTTGGAATTATGCCCGATAAAAAATTAATAAACAGTCAGGTCATTAAAGGGGCTAAAACCTGGACGTTTCTTGATGAATTTATTTTAGAGTAAAGGTGATTTCATAAAGTATTCACATTTACTGGTATTGGATAGAGATAAGTATATCAACCACTACAAAGTTTTAAGCCACTGATTTTCAATAACTAAGTTCTTTTGTTTTTTAAAAAACATTAAAAATATCTAGATTATCTCAATAATAAATGTTATTTTTACATTTAAAGACCATTTTTTCTTTATGAATCCAACTATGACTGAATCTACTAAAGATCATATCATTTATGTTAATGCCCCCGGAAGAATAAATCTTATTGGAGAGCATACAGATTACAATGATGGTTATGCAATGCCTGCAGCTGTAGACAAGAGTATACAATTTAAAATTTCCAAAAATAAAACTTCAGATTTATGTACCGTTGAAGCTAAAGACTTCAAAGCTAAAACCAGTTTTTATTTGCATGAACTGAAACACAATGAATCATCTTGGGTGAATTATGTCCTTGGTGTGGTTTCTGAGATACAAAAGCTTACTAGTAATTTAGGGCCCTTTCATTGTGAAATTAGCAGCACTCTTCCTGTTGGTTCGGGAATGAGTTCCTCTGCAGCATTAGAATGTGGTTTGGCTACGGCTTTAAACGAATTGTTTGATCTGGGTTTTTCTAAACGAGAAATCATAGATATTGCCTATCATGCTGAGCGAAATTTTGTAGGTACACAATGCGGAATCATGGATCAATTTGCCTCAGTAATGGGTGAAAAAGACAAGCTTTTGTTTTTGGATTGTAAAACGTTGCAGTATCAAAGTTTACCTTTAAATATTGCGCCTTACGAATTGGTTTTACTTAACACTGGAGTTTCTCATAGTTTACTTGATGGCGATTACAATAATAGACAAGAGCAATGTTATGAGGGGGTTTCAAAATTAAAAGCCTCTGGTCTTAAAATTGATGCATTAAGATCAGTCACTGAATTAGATTTGGAGCAAAACAAAGCCGTTTTATCAGATCAAGTCTATAAGAGAGTGCTATACGTGGTTCAAGAAAATCAAAGAGTTCTTGATGCTAAACAGGCTATAATAGATGATGATATTTTTAAGTTAGGGGCTTTAATGTATGAGACCCATAAAGGGCTTAGCGAACTTTATGAGGTGAGTTGTGAAGAGCTTGATTTTCTCGTTGAATTTTCAAAAGACGATGAGACTGTTATAGGTTCAAGAATGATGGGTGGCGGTTTCGGAGGTTGTACTATTAATCTGGTTCATTCAGATTTTACAGATAATTTTACGAATGCAGCTAAAACGGCTTACAAAAAACAATTCCCAGACCTTAATTTAGAAACCTATAAAGTGTCATTAAGTAATGGTACTTCAAAATATTATCCGTGAGTATTAAAGAAGCCCCACATAAACGCTATAATATTTTAACTGGAGAATGGATCTTAGTTTCTCCACATCGAACAAAAAGACCTTGGCAAGGGAAACAAGAATCCATTCCAACAGATGACAGACCAAGTTACGAACCAGATTGCTATTTATGCCCTGGAAATACCAGAGCCAATGGCGAGGTAAACCCTAAATATTCAGAGCCTTTCAGTTTTACGAATGATTTTGCGGCTTTAATTCCTTCAGATGGTCCACTCGAAAGTTATGAAGAGGGTCTTCTAAAAGCACACACAGAAACAGGGATTTGTAAGGTGGTTTGTTTTTCACCTAACCACTCATTTACATTACCCGTAATGGATGAAGTAGATATTGTTAAAGTCATCTCATTATGGCAAAAAGAATATGAACTGTTAGGTGCAAAGCCTAATATTAATAATGTTCAAATTTTTGAAAATAAGGGAGCTATAATGGGGTGTAGTAATCCCCACCCGCATGGACAAATTTGGGCGCAGTATACCATTCCAGGAGAAATACAAAAAAAGACCTCTAATTTTGAAGCCTATTATAACGCTCATCAACAAAGTCTGTTAGAGCAATACCTTCAAGAAGAGATTACTCATGACGAACGCATAGTTATTGAAAATGAGCATTTTATAACACTAGTGCCTTACTGGGCGGTATGGCCATACGAATTGATGATTGTACCTAAGCGTAAAATGGCTTCAATCTTAGAGCTTACTGAATCCGAGAA
>ERZ802830.3106-NODE-3106-length-14389-cov-5.52009_pt1 | contig 14389 bp, 12 predicted proteins | sample MGYA00345654_ERZ802830 | MGnify/ENA primary metagenome ERZ802830 (study PRJEB30503, sample SAMEA104212375) | marine metagenome | biome: Westerlies Biome; feature: [SRF] surface water layer (ENVO:00010504) within the epipelagic zone...; material: water... | reverse complement strand
CTTGGCCAGATCAGCAGTCTCCCAAATGCTTTCGTTTAACTGGCCATCCAAAACTATTTCCTCCGAAGTTTTTCCGATTTTCAGGACATAGTCTTTATTGAATTTTTGACTCCAAGCGAGTTGAGAAATAAGTAGTAAGAGTAGTGAGATTGAAATTTTTCTGTATAAAAAAAACATAAATACGGGCTTATTGATACAGTTGATCTGTTGGGGTATTACAAATATCTTGCATCAGTTCACTGATTTTATCGGTAACATCATCAAAAAACTTTTTTCCTTTTTCCGAATTTGATTTTTTTGGGTTTCCCGTTCCGGTATCCTTGGAGATTTCTGACCATTTTCTTTCTTTCCAAGCCCATTTTTCACGAAAAGCTTTGATGGTATTTTTCTTTTCTTTGCCCATCCCAGCTTCGGATAGTGGCAAGACCAACTCAGGCTTGATGTGCATCATAATACTGGTTTCCATCTCATCGGCATGGTCTCCTTCTTCTTCAAAATATTGCGACTTGTCCATGGCTTGAAACCAATTGCAAGTACTCAAAAACATGTCGGGGAAATCCAAGCCCAGCTCTCTCAGAATCGTTTTAAAATCATTACCGCCATGACTGTTAAGGATCAGGAATTTTTTTAGCCCTTGACGGTTGAGCACCGTCAAAACGTCTTTTAGCACTGCCATTTGGGTACTGGGGCTCATGTTCATGTCCAAATAAATGTCCGTTTGGCCGGTGTTGACCCCAAAGGGAATGGTGGGTAAAATCACAACATTGACTCCTTTTTCCCATGCTTTTTTCCCCGATTCGGCTGCAATAGTATTGGCTTCATATACATCCGTTCCATAAGGCAAATGATAATTGTGGGCTTCGGTCGCCCCCCATGGTAAAAAAGTCAAAGCAAAGTGTTGTGCTTTTAGATCTTTCCAATGGCATTCGGATAGGATATAGGGTCTCATTGTTTGCTAATTTACACTATAATTTTAAACTGAATAATTCCGATAGACTCCCTTAAATAAACATTTTTAAAATGGGTATAATCTATTTTATAAGGTGTTTTCTCCAGTATAGATTCAATAGCTTCACTGCGGGCCGAGATTTTAGGGTTGGCATCAATGATTTTTCATTTTTTGAGGGGATTTTTTTTGGGCGTTTTTTGGAACATGAAGTAGGTTTTTGCGAGGGAAGCAAGTGAAAATTTCGATTTTTTAAATATAGCAATAATAGATAATCTCCTAATTTTTTCTCCATAAAAGGATTTATTATCTTGTATTCAAATACCTACTTATGCTGGTCTCCGTATATGGAAGCGCTGTTTTGCGTGGATGCACAACGCATCACTATCGAAGTCAATATTGACAAGGGCATTGGTTACCATTTGGTGGGATTGCCCGACAATGCAGTAAGGGAGAGTAACTTCCGAATTGCGACTGCACTTAAAAATATTGGCTACAAACTCCCGGGAAAAAAAATCACCCTCAACATGGCTCCTGCTGATTTGCGAAAGGAAGGCTCGGCCTATGATTTACCACTTTCTGTGGGGATCTTGGCAGCCTCTGATCAAATTAAAGCCCCCAGTATGGAAGATTACATATTGATGGGAGAGTTGGCTTTAGATGGAAAAATCCGACCTATCAAAGGTGCTTTGCCTATTGCCATTCAAGCTCTTAAAGATGGTTTTAAGGGGATTTTATTGCCTAAGGAAAATGATAGGGAAGCAGCCATCGTAAAGGGTTTGGAGGTTTACGGTATGGACAACCTTACTGATGTCATTGCCTTTTTTGGTGGATCACAATCTTACAGTCCAACTGTGGTTGATACCCGCAAGGCTTTTAACGAACAATTGAAATATCCAGAACACGATTTTTCTGACGTTAAAGGTCAGGAAACCATCAAACGCTGTATGGAGATTGCTGCTGCTGGAGGTCATAATATTATACTGATTGGACCACCAGGCGCGGGGAAAACGATGTTGGCCAAACGTTTGCCTTCGATCCTGCCTCCTATGACACTTCAGGAAGCATTGGAAACGACCAAAATTCATTCGGTGGTTGGGAAAATCAAAAATCAAGGCTTAATCAGTATTCGACCTTTTCGAGCGCCCCACCATACTATTTCCGATGTGGCGTTGGTAGGAGGGGGGCAATACCCTCAACCCGGGGAAATTTCTATGGCCCATAATGGGGTGCTTTTTTTGGATGAATTACCGGAGTTCAAGCGGTCTGTTTTGGAAGTAATGCGACAAGCCCTTGAAGATCGTGAAGTGACCATTTCTCGAGCTAAATTCACCGTTACCTATCCCGCTTCGTTTATGTTGGTGGCCAGAATGAACCCCAGCCCTTCAGGATATTTTAACGATGGTAAAAGCGGATCGGTAAACCCTTTGAGATGCAACGCTATTTGGGTAAAATTTCTGGGCCGCTCCTGGATCGTATTGACCTGCATGTTGAAGTGGAACCCGTTCCTTTTGAAAAATTATCCGACACCCGCCCCGCAGAATCCTCAGCGTCGATTCGAAGCCGAGTGACTGAGGCACGAAAGCGCCAAACAGAACGATTTAAAAATCCTAATAACACCCACTATAATGCTCAAATGAGTAGCCGACAAATCAGGAAGTACTGCTGTTTGGATCTAGAGGCTACCCAATTGCTTAAATCGGCAATGGAACGTTTGTCTTTGTCTGCCCGTGCCTATGATCGCATATTAAAAGTATCTCGAACTTTGGCCGACCTGGCAGGACAGGAAAATGTCAATTCAGACCATATTGCCGAAGCGATTCAGTACAGAAGTTTGGATCGAGAAGGTTGGTTGGGTTAGGAATAAGTTTATTTACTTTTGAAAATAAACTTCGTCAAAAGGAACCCTAAATTGAGGTCCGTAAATGCCCTCTTTGGTGCGGATACCGCAACCGATAATCATACTGATCTCAGCTGCAGGAGGCAAATCCAATATTTTTTTGATCCGTAGGGAATCGAAACCTTCCATAGTGCAGGAATCATAACCATTGCCTGCCATACTTACCAAAAAATTCTGTGCTGCCAATGCGGTACTCTTGTGCACCACCACGCGCATGTCCGATTTTTTGACTTGACGATAAACCACCTTGTTAAGACCTTTAAAAAAAGTAGAGAAATGATTGATCCAACCCTTAAAATTACCAACCCCATAGATTTTGGGTAGGATTTTTTGATAATAGGAAATGGCTCCTTTGGTCTTTTTTTTGTCTTTGCTATCTGATTTTTCAAACTCTGATTCAATAAAGGCGACATTGGAGGCAATTCGTCTTTTCCACAAGTCTTTTCTGACGACCGGGATTACAAATTGTTTTGCTGTTTTGGCGGCAGGTTGATTAAAGCAAGCCTTGGCGATTTTTTTGATTTCTTCATTGGAGGTAATGTGATAAAACTCCCACAATTGGAGGTTGCTACTGTTGGGAGCAAGAGTTGCGTGTTCTATACATTTTTTGACAATGGCAACGTCAATTTCTTTTTCCTTGTCAAAAATCCTGACCGAGCGTCTATACTCGATGGCTTCACTTACTTTTTTTTCGGACATTAAAGATTTTTTAATAAAAATTTCAACAAAGATAAGGACTTTGGATAAGGTGCATAGCGTCCGGGAATATCAAACCAAAAGCCACGTTTAATCAATGGTTTTTCGTGAGTGAAATTTTTAAAACTGTACTTCCCATGGTAGGCTCCCATACCACTGTTACCTATCCCTCCAAAGGGCAGGTTGTCATTGGCAAATTGGATGATAGAATCATTGGCGACCCCACCTCCAAAGGAATACCGCTGAAAGAGTTGATTGATGAATTTTTTCCTTTTGGAAAATACATAAAAAGCCAAGGGGCGATCCCTGACCGATAAGATTTCATGAATTTCATCTTCACTTTTATAGGAGATGATAGGCAAAATAGGACCGAATATTTCTTCTTGCATCAGTTCACTGTCAAAGGAAGGGTTGTTTACCAAGGTAGGGCTAAAGAAAAATTCCTTTTCATCCGTTTGTCCACCAAAAATGATGTTTTGATTTTGAAGCGAGTCTTTTAATTTTTTAAAATGTTTTTGGTGGGCGATACGGCCATAATCGGCAGAATCTTGTTGGTTTTCCCCAAAAGCTTTTTTGATTTGCACAATCAACTCCTGAGTCAACTGATCCTTTATTTTTTCCTGAACCAGCAAATAGTCTGGAGCGATACAAGTTTGACCACAGTTTAGGAATTTACCCCAGACAATCCTTTTGGCTGTGATGCCAATGGGTGCTGATTCGTCAATAATACAGGGGCTTTTCCCACCCAATTCTAAGGTCGTAGGAGTAAGGTGTTCGGCAGCAGCCTTGGCGACGATTTTTCCAATGGAGGTACTGCCAGTAAACATGATGTAATCCCATTTTTTTTGGAGTAAAGTAGTAGCAGTTGAGGCATCTCCTTCCATCACAGCAACATGGCCTTGATCAAAAACATTTTCAATGATTTCACTGATTATCTTACCAGTACGTGGAGCAAATTCTGAGGGTTTTAATACGACAGTATTTCCCGCAGCTATAGCCCCAACCAATGGAGTGACTGCCAACTGAAAGGGATAGTTCCATGGACTGATGATCAAAGTTTTTCCATAAGGTTCTGGCAGTATATAGTCCTTGGAGGGGAAATTGATCAAGCTGCTTTTGACCCGTTGGGGTCGATTCCAAAGAGGTAACATTTTGATCATTTTACTGATCTCCTTTTCCACCAATACCGTTTCGGAAGTCATGGACTCAAAACCCGATTTTCTCAAGTCCTTGTGAAGGGCATCATAAATGTCCTTTTCCCGTTTCCCAATCTCTTTTTTAAGTGCCTTTAACTTCTTGATTCTGAATGCTGTAGCTAAGGTAGCCTGAGTCTCAAAAAACACCTTTTGCTTTTGATGTAAATTATCAATCAATTTATCTGATTTGTTTTTCATTGTTTGGTATTTTTGAGGCATGAATTTTATAAATATAACTCAAATTGATTTCTTTTAATTTTTTGCAGGTTTGAATGTATTATTAAACATTAATTAAATGATTGATTATCATATAATTACATTGATTTAAATTAATTTGGGCATAGTTAAAAATAATTGAAAAATCACCGCTAACGGTTGTTAGCCACTAAATTAGCATCAAATTCATATTATGGCGTTCAATAAATACAGTCAACGTGTAACACAAGATCCCACTCAACCAGCGGCGCAAGCCATGCTTCATGCCATTGGTATGACCGACGAGGATTTTGAAAAACCATTGATTGGTATTGCCAGTACAGGTTACGAGGGCAACCCCTGTAATATGCATCTTAATGATTTGTCGGTTTATGTCAAAGTAGGCATTGCTCCTCATCAAATGTTGGGATTGATATTCAATACCATCGGGGTGAGTGATGGAATTTCAATGGGAACCCCTGGAATGCGATTTTCGTTGCCTTCACGGGATGTCATCGCTGATTCGGTTGAAACTGTAGTTCAAGCCATGTCTTATGATGGCGTTGTTACCGTTGTAGGTTGTGACAAAAATATGCCCGGAGCACTGATGGCCATGTTACGACTCAACCGCCCCAGCATATTAGTGTATGGAGGAACCATCGCCTCTGGCTGTGTAAGAGACAAGGAATTGGATGTGGTTTCCGCTTTTGAAGCTTGGGGAGAAAAAGTAGCGGGTAAAATAGACGAAAACGAATACCAAAAGGTGATCCGGAATGCCTGTCCAGGTGCCGGAGCTTGTGGAGGAATGTATACGGCCAATACCATGGCTTCTGCTATTGAGGCTTTGGGGATGTCATTGCCCTATAGTTCTTCCAATCCTGCCGTTAGTAAAGAAAAAATTGAAGATAGTAAAGCCGTGAGTGTAGCCATGAGACACCTCATTGAAAAGGATTTAAAACCCTTGGACATCGTGACCAAAAAATCCCTCGAAAACGCCCTGCGATTGATTGCCGTTTTGGGAGGATCTACCAATGCTGTTTTACACTTTTTGGCCATTGCTCATGCTGCCAATATCGATTTAACCATAGATGATTTTCAAAAAATAAGTGACACAACACCTTTTCTTGCCGATCTTAAACCCAGTGGGAAATACCTGATGAAAGATCTTCACGCCATTGGAGGAATTCCTGCAGTGTTAAAATATATGTTAGAAAACGACATGCTCCACGGAGACTGTATGACCATCACTGGTAAAACTTTGGCAGAAAACCTAGCGGCCTTAGATCCACTCAAAGAAGGACAAGACTTGATTCGGCCTTTGGACAATCCCATCAAACCCACTGGCCACATTAGAATACTAAAAGGGAACTTGGCCACCGGAGGTTCCGTAGCCAAAATTACCGGTAAAGAGGGTCTTAAGTTTGTTGGTCCTGCTCGAGTTTTTGAAGGGGAATATGATGCCAACGCAGGAATAGGAGCTGGAAAAGTTAAAAAAGGAGATGTGGTGGTGATTCGATACGAAGGCCCCAAAGGAGGTCCGGGAATGCCCGAAATGTTAAAACCAACCGCTGCCATCATGGGAGCTGGATTGGGAAAAGAAGTGGCCTTGATCACCGATGGAAGATTCTCCGGCGGAACCCATGGTTTTGTAGTGGGGCATATTGTTCCTGAAGCTCAAGAGGGGGGTGTCATCGGTTTCTTAAAAGACGGAGACATCATCACCATTGATGCCGAAACCAATACTCTGAGTGTGGATTTATCCGATCAAGAAATCGAAAATAGAAAAAAGAATTGGGTGCAACCTCCCTACAAGTTTTCAAAGGGCGTATTGTACAAGTACATAAAAAGTGTTTCGACAGCCTCTCAGGGTTGTGTAACCGATAATTAATTAGATGAAAACAAAAGAACAAATTGGCTCACAAGAGGTAGAAAGCAATAGCATAAAAATTTCAGGTGCAGAAGCAGTTATAAGATGTCTTTTGGCCGAGGGAGTAGATTTGATTTACGGCTATCCTGGTGGAGCAATCATGCCGGTGTATGATGAACTGTATAAGTTTCAAGACAAATTAAATCACATATTGACCCGACATGAACAAGGGGCAACGCACGCCGCACAGGGATATGCCAGAACTTCTGGAAAGGTGGGGGTAGCCATTGCAACCTCCGGGCCTGGAGCAACCAATTTGGTAACTGGAATTGCCGATGCACAAATCGATTCTACACCGATGGTTTGTATTACCGGTCAAGTAGGGTCCCACCTACTGGGTTCCGACGCTTTTCAAGAAACCGACATCATTGGGATTTCTACACCCGTAACCAAATGGAATTATCAGATCACCAAAGCCTCTGAAATACCCGAAATTTTTGCCAAAGCTTTTTATATTGCCAGATCTGGAAGACCCGGACCGGTCTTGATCGATATTACTAAAGACGCACAGTTCGATACTTTTGATTTTACCTATAAAAAATGCAAAGGGGTAAGGAGTTATAAGCCCGTTAGTCCTTTGGATACCCATGCCGTTACTCAAGCCGCTGAGTTGATCAACCAAGCCAAAAAGCCTTTTATCGTTTGGGGTCAAGGCGTCATATTGGGAAGCGCAGAGGAAGAATTTAAAGCTTTTGTAGAAAAGTCAGGGATTCCTGCAGCTTGGACCATACTTGGACTTTCTGCATTGCCCACAGCCCACCCACTCAACGTTGGTATGGTAGGGATGCACGGCAATTATGGGCCCAATTTGCTGACCAATGAATGCGATCTGCTCATTGCAGTAGGGATGCGATTTGACGATAGGGTAACCGGAAACCTAGAAACGTATGCCAAGCAGGCCAAAATCATTCACTTTGAAATTGACCCTGCCGAAATCAATAAAAATGTATCAGTCGATGTTCCCGTTTTGGGAGATTGTAAAGAAAGTTTACAAGCCTTGATCCCACTGGTTCAAAAAAAATCCCACGACCAATGGTTAGGTCGTTTTGACGAACTGATGAAAGTGGAGGTCACAGAAGTAATAGATAAAGACTTACGTCCCGAAAAAGAGGGCTTGACTATGGGTGAAGTCATTGTTTCCATCAACAAACACACCAAAGGGGATGCTGTTTTGGTGACCGATGTGGGCCAACATCAAATGGTGGCCTGCCGCTACACAGAATTTGCTCGCTCCAGAAGTAACGTTACCTCTGGTGGATTGGGAACCATGGGCTTTGCTCTACCCGCTGCCTTGGGTGCAAAAATGGGTACACCCGAGCGAGAAGTAGTTGCTGTGATTGGTGATGGAGGATACCAAATGACCATTCAAGAATTGGGAACAATTTTCCAAACCCAAGCCGCTGTAAAAATTGTTGTACTCAATAATGAGTTTTTGGGAATGGTAAGACAATGGCAACAATTATTTTTTGATAAACGTTATGCCTCAACCGAAATGGTGAACCCCGATTTTGTTGCCATAGCAAAAGGTTACTATTTAGATGCACAGAAAGTTGACAAAAGAGAAAACCTTGATGCCGCAGTCGCCGAAATGATCGCTTCCGACAAACCCTATTTCCTAGAGGTCTGTGTCGAAAAAGAAGACAATGTATTTCCAATGATTCCAACTGGAGCTTCGGTTTCTGATATCCGTCTTAAATAATCAAGTAACAATGGACAAAATTTTTACCATTTCGATATATTCCGAAAATAACGTGGGCTTGTTGAATCGCATTTCAGCTATTTTTTTAAAGCGTCATATTAATATTGAAAGTTTGACAACTTCTCAGTCTGAAATTAAAGACGTTTTCAGATTCATCATTACCGTCAAAGTTTCAGAAGATAAAGTCAAAAAACTCATTCAGCAAATAGAAAAGCAGGTCGAAGTGATCAGAGCTTTTTACCATACCGATGAGGAAACCATTTTTCAGGAGAGTGCACTTTACAAAGTGAAATCAAGTGCTTTGTTTGAAGAAAGACACATTCAGAATATCATCAAAGAAAGTCATGCCAACATCGTTACCGTTTCTCCTGAGTATTTTGTTATTGAAAAAACAGGATTCCGACAAGAAACCGATCGATTGTATCAAGATTTAGCCCCCTTTGGTTTGCTCCAATTTGTCCGATCGGGACGAATTTCAGTTTCAAAAGCCAAAATGGGAATCAGTGAAATCATCAAAAATTTTAAAACAGATAATTAACAAAAAACCATCACTATAATGGCCAATTATTTCAATCAACTTTCATTAGCACAAAAATCAGATCAACTGGGGCAATGTCGCTTTATGGATCAGTCGGAGTTTGACCAAGGCGTTGCTGCGCTCAAAGGGAAAAAAATCGTAATCGTAGGATGTGGTGCTCAAGGGCTTAACCAAGGCCTCAATATGCGTGACTCTGGTTTAGACATCAGCTATACCCTTCGTCAAGGAGCCATCGATCAAAAAAGAGCCTCTTATCAAAACGCCGTTGACAATAATTTTAATGTTGGAAACTACGAGGACATGGTTCCTTCAGCTGATGTGGTCATCAACTTGACCCCAGACAAAAACCACAGTTCCGTTATCGAAGCCGTAGTCCCCTTAATGAAAAAAGAGGCAACCCTTTCCTATTCACACGGTTTCAATATCGTAGAAGAGGGAATGACCATACGAAAAGATTTGACCGTAATCATGGTGGCACCTAAATGTCCTGGATCTGAGGTAAGAGAAGAATACTTGAGGGGATTTGGTGTACCGACATTGATCGCTGTTCACCCCGAAAATGACCCTCATGGTCATGGATTGGATTATGCCAAAGCGTATGCTGTTGCTACTGGAGGCCACAGAGCAGGAGTCCTCGAGTCTTCTTTTGTCGCTGAAGTCAAGTCAGATTTGATGGGAGAACAAACCATATTGTGTGGTGTATTGCAAACCGGTTCCATTCTCAGTTTTGATAAAATGGTTGAAAAAGGAATTGACCCCGCTTATGCTGCCAAATTGATCCAATACGGTTGGGAAACCATTACCGAAGCCCTCAAACATGGAGGAATTACCAATATGATGGATCGTCTATCCAACCCAGCAAAAATAAAAGCCTTCGAACTCTCCGAAACACTTAAAGAAATCCTTACCCCATTGTTCCAAAAGCATATGGACGATATTATGTCCGGACATTTTTCCAAAACCATGATGGAAGATTGGGCCAATGACGACAAAAACCTTTTGGAATGGAGGGCAGCGACTGGAGAAACCGCTTTTGAAAAAACCACCATTACCGATCAAGAAATTGCTGAACAAGAATATTTTGATCACGGAGTTCTGATGGTTGCTTTTGTTCGTGCTGGAGTAGAACTGGCCTTTGACACCATGGTGGCCTCAGGCATCAAAGAAGAATCTGCTTATTACGAATCATTACACGAAACACCTCTCATCGCCAATACCATCGCCAGAAAGAAATTATTCGAAATGAACCGTGTCATTTCTGACACTGCAGAGTATGGATGTTATTTGTTCGATCACGCCGCCAAGCCTTTGTTGGTTGATTTTATGAAAGAAATCGATACCCACGTTATCGGAAAAGCTTTTGCTGAAGGAGAAGGAAATGGTGTTGATAATCGTCAATTGATAGATGTCAACGAAATTATTCGTTTCCATCCAGTCGAAATCATTGGTTACGATTTGAGGGAGTCCATGACTGCTATGAAAAAAATCGTTTAATACACCACTGATATTCAACGATTTATTACTTATCGAAGTTAACCTTTAGTTAAGCTGAGGAGGAACTCCAATTCCTTTTGCCCTTGGTTGTAAAAATTGTTTAACTTTGTTTATAAAAAATAAAACAAAACCACAATAATGAGTAATGTTTTAACTCACACCAACATTAAGTCTCTAAAAATCAGTAACATACCGGAAGCTCATCGACCACAAGTGACCAACTTCAATCAATATTTAATTGATGGAACGTTGAAAACATGGAAGGGTAATATGGCGAATGTTTACTCTACCATTCGAACTGAAAATGAAAATGGTGAAATGGTTCCCACCCTTTTGGGTTCGGTACCCGATATGGAATCTGAACCCGCCCTTGAGGCACTTGAATCTGCTAAGAAAGCATTTGATAGAGGGAAAGGTCAATGGCCTACCATGCGCGTAAGAGAGCGACTCAATTGTCTTGAACGCTTTGCCGATAAAATGAAATCTCACCGTGATGAGGTGGTCAAACTTTTGATGTGGGAGATTGGTAAAACCCTCAATGATTCTGAAAAAGAGTTTGATCGAACGGTTGATTATATCTACGATACTGTAGAGGCTTATAAAAAGTTAGACCAAAAGAGTGCTAAGTTTGAAAAAGAAGGAGGGATTCATGCCCACATTAGAAGAAGTCCACTGGGAGTGGTCTTGTGTTTAGGACCATACAATTACCCCTTGAACGAAACCTTTTGTTTGTTGATTCCTGCCATTGTAATGGGAAATACAGCCGTATTCAAACCCGCCAAGCACGGAGTATTGTTAATTACCCCTTTGCTTCAAGCCTTTAAAGAGTGTTTTCCTCCTGGTGTTGTAAACATTCTCTTTGGTCGTGGTAGAAAAATTGCCCAACCCATCATGAAGACGGGTCATGTTGATGTTTTGGCTTTGATTGGTCACAGTTCTTCGGCCGTAGCATTGCAAGATGAACATCCCAACAAGAATAGACTTCGATTAGTACTTGGACTGGAAGCTAAAAATCCAGGTGTCATTTTACCCGATGCTGATTTGGATCATACGGTAAAAGAATGTATTTCTGGAACTTTGTCCTTCAACGGACAACGATGTACGGCACTAAAAGTGTTGTACGTCCATGAGTCCATTATTGATCAATTCAATAAAAAATTCTCCGAGGCAGTTGATGAATTAAAATTCGGATTACCATGGGAAAAAGATGTGTTTTTGACCCCTCTTCCAGAACCCAATAAACCTCAATACATCAAAGATTTGATTGATGATGCAACTTCTAAAGGAGCTAGCGTGATGAATAAAAAGGGTGGTCAAATGTCTGAGAATTATACCTACCCTGCGGTTATCTACCCTGTCAATGATTCCATGAATCTATACCACGAAGAACAGTTTGGCCCAGTGATTCCGATTATTCCTTACAAAGATATTAATGAGCCTTTGGATGCTATGGCAGCCTCTGATTACGGTCAGCAGGTGAGTCTTTTTGGGAGAGATGTCAGAAAAATCGGGCCACTTATCGATATATTGGCCAACTTGGTTTGTCGTGTCAATCTGAACAGTGCCTGCCAAAGAGGACCAGATGTATATCCATTTACGGGGAGGAAAAACTCTGCAGTAAGTACCCTTAGTGTATTTGATGCCCTTAGATCTTTCTCTATCAGGTCCTTTGTGGCTTCCAAAGACAATCCCTACAACAATGAAATTTTAGAAAGCTTGTTGAACTCGAACGAGTCCAATTTTGTTTCTTCTGATTACATTTTGTAGTCTTTAGATTTTGTTTCTGAACACTTTTTTGACCAAGTTTTTGCCTTGCATGGCGGAGGCTGTAATCACCCCTGAAAACATTGCTCCTCCAACACCTGCGGATACAATATCTTGTCCTGTCAGATAGAAATTTTTGATGGGCGTTCGAGGTTTTAAAAACTTTTGTTTGAACCGTTCGGGAGTATGATCGATTCCGTAAATCTCCCCTTTTTTATAGTTGACAAAGTTTTGAGTCGTCAGGGGTGTAGAAAGCTCGGAATGGTCAATTTTCCCCCTAAGATGTGGCATCTGTTGAAAAAGGACTTCCAAAAGTCTGTCCGATATTTCTGCTTTCAACTGCTCATAGTCTTTTCCTCTTTTCATCCATTGGGTATCTTGCCATTTTTTGACCAAATCGAAGGGTAAAAGGGTAATGATGTCTATGGTACTTCGATTGGGATAGCGTTCGGACCAACTGGGATCTTTGGCAGCGGGAAAGGAAATATACACTACTGGAAAAGGGGCTTTAGGGTCTTTGAGGTAGTTGGCAACGATACTGTCGTGGTCCCCTTTTTCGGGATAAATCCACAAGTTGTTTTTGGGCAGTTGCAGCGCTTCTGGACTTTCTTTTAGCCCGATGTACAAACAAGCATGGGCTACAGAGGGGTTGATTTTTTGGAGCTGCTTTTTCAGTCCGTGTTTTTCAGCGATTGCTTTGGGAATTAGTTTTTCGTAGGTATTAAAAATTCCAGTGCTGCTCACCACATACTTTGCATAAAATTTTCTTCCGTCTGACATTTCAACCCCTATGGCTTTGTTTTTTTGGATGAGAATTTTATCCACTTCAGCATTGATCAAAATGGTGCCAGAAGTCCTTTCGATTAGGGGGTCTATGGTATTGACAATTTCTGAAGATCCTCCAACAGGAAAGCTACCTCCGTTAAAATAATGCCTCACTACCGTGGCGTGCATGGCAAAACTACTCTGTTTTGGGGGCAGTCCATAATCACCATATTGTCCAGTCAGAACTTTGATCATGGTTTCGTTTTGGGTGATCGAACGCAGTACTTCATCCGTTGTTTTTCCAGCATATTCTAAATATTTTTTTCTCATTTTGCCTCCCAACAAACGGGAGAGAAAAGGAGGAAGTGCTTTGGCACTGAAAAAGGAACCCATTGATTTGACCACAGCAAAAACCAAATCTACATATTCATCGATGGCTTTTTCCTCCTCGGGAAAATACTGGGCTAGTTGTTCTTTAAAATTTTCTATACCCTTGACCAATTCGTATTCCTTTTCCCCAATAATGATTCGATCATAGACCCTTCCCATGTCGGCCCATTGTAGTTTTCCATCGGTGATATAATCGAAGATTCTTCTGATGGCACTATTGGGTCGTTGTACCTCGCCGATATAGTGAATCCCTACATCCCATTCGTACCCTTTTCTTTTGAACACATGAGTAAAGCCACCAGCAGTATAATGCCGTTCCAATACTAAAACTTTTTGGCCTTCTTTAGATAAAAAAGCTGCGGTGGTCAATCCACCTATTCCAGAACCAATCACAATGGTGTCGTAATTTTCCTCCGTTTTAAATTTCCGTTTGTAGGACTGTATCATGATTGGTTTTTGAGCGGAATGTTCTGAAGCAGCATCATTTTATTATTGATTTCAATCAATTTTATTTCGCTGCCACTGAATTTGTTTATCGATCTTATCGAACATCAGTAATTCGGAATAAAACTGCCAATCAAAGGCTTTTAATTGGTTAGCCAAATGATGGTGGTGATCTTGATCCAAGAGATAGTCTTTGGGTTTGTGGATCACTCTTGTTTTAGCGTAGGTTTTTTCGAATTTATTTCTCAATTCCTTAAAGTCTGATTTGAGCTGGATGATTTTGGCTTTTTCGGTCATCCGCTCCTCATCGTTTGAGGCTTGATCAAAACGTTCCAAAGCCAATAAAATTTTGGGGGTAAATGCAACCACTTCTTTTACCCTTTGGTACGCCTCAAGGGTATAAGAATTCCTTTTGGCAAGTTTTTGCATGTGCTC
>ERZ802830.3105-NODE-3105-length-14392-cov-10.8219_pt1 | contig 14392 bp, 20 predicted proteins | sample MGYA00345654_ERZ802830 | MGnify/ENA primary metagenome ERZ802830 (study PRJEB30503, sample SAMEA104212375) | marine metagenome | biome: Westerlies Biome; feature: [SRF] surface water layer (ENVO:00010504) within the epipelagic zone...; material: water... | reverse complement strand
CAACGAGCGCAATCGCAATTGCTCATCTGCCGTCGCCGAATCAGGCAGCGTGAAGGCGTATTGGAGAACTGTGCCGAGGGGCGAAAGGGGTGGGGAAATGTCAGGCGAACCGGCCGACGCCGGCAACTGGGCGCGGAGCTGCTGCAAACGTTCCGACACCAACTGCCGGGCGTTCTGCAACTGCGATGCGTCACGAAACACCACCTGCACCATCGAAAGACCAGGTTTGGATGCGGAACGCACCACATCCACCCCAGGCAAACCATTCACAGCAGCTTCGATGGGCGCACTGATCTGGAGCTCAATCTGCTCCGGTGCAAGACCAGGAGCAGCCGTTTGAATCTCCACCTGCGGCGGCGCAAAGGGGGGAAACACATCCAGAGGCATCTGAACAACATTCAGAACGCCCCAAACACTGATCAGAATCGAGCAAACAACAACGAGACAACGGCGTGTAATCGAACCACGCAGGATGGAATTGAGCAGCTTGGTCAACATTGATGCATCCGATCAACCTTGCTTGGATCCAGAACCACGACTGCGAACTCCGACCACCACACCGAGAATGAACAACACAGCAACAACGATGCCTCCGGGGAGAATCCATGCAGGGGCACTGTTTTGTACAGGCTCAACTGCAGCCTGGCCCGATTCGGCCACTGCGGTGCTTGTTGGACTCTTTTCAACCGGAACACGATCCTGCTTCTGAGACTCGGCGTAAAGCGAAAGAGCTCCTGAAACAACCACCTGTTCATCGGCAGTCACACCCTCCAGAACAACCGTGCGGTCATTCGTTGCCGCCCCGAGACGTACGAACACCGGGTCGTACGTGCTGCCGCTGCGTACAAACACCAGAGGTTTACCAGCAGCATCAACAACAGCAACGCTCGGCACCGTCAATTGCCCATCAGGCCCGCTCTGGGGAGCATCCGTGATGATCCCAAGGAGCTGATCCTGATCAGGCGATGCCTTCACCTGATCAACCTCACCGTTCTGGACAAACTCATCGCCATGACCGGAGTGGGCCAAAGCAGCTGGGGTGCCAAGCCCCTGAGCACTCACGCAAAGAACAGCACAGCAGAGAAACAGTGCGCGCACGTTGTTAGGGCAATGTCACACCCATTGTCGTGAAAATTTCAGATTCACACGAACTGCTTAAACAAAGAAGCAAATTCAACCTTGAGAGCCGGCGAAGGGGCCTTAACAAACAGCCTCCGTTGCCCACCATTGCTCACTCCTACCCAAAATCCAGGAACAACTGAAGGACGGGCTCCTCTGACCTGTGCATGCCACAAGGAACCAAGTGACCTCAACGGTCAGCAGGGCAAGCGACTCAACCCTTAAACCTAGGATTTGCAACCGGGGGAGAATGTCTGGTCATGCCCTCCCAAGCACCCTTCATCCTTAGAGAAGACTCATCAATGGAGCCGAATTCGGCAAGTTCTAATGAAGTTGGCTGCAAAGACTTGGCCAACTCAAGAAGATCAGCTGCCAGCTGGTAATCCCCCTCAAGATAAAGCACTTTGCAAAGTGAAATCACCTCTCCATAATCAGCAGCGGAAGAGCCATTAATAAGGCCACGTGCAGTGCCTCGGGAGACAACTAATTGCAAATCGATACTCATCACCAAACCATAACCAATGCGGCCAAGCACGAATCAAGAACTACAGGATCAGTTCGGAATCAGAACATCAGACTGGCATCCGATCCAAGACAGTGATTAATGTGTATCAAGCCATATTGACCTTGGGATAATCATCAAAACACAACTTAATATCACTGGCACAGGAATAGAGCCTGCTCTGAACTCAAGTTCAGACAACCACCACCGCCATCACCGCGAATCCCAGTGCCCCTGCCAGAAACTCCCGTGGTTGCAGCAGCGCCAGATCAAAGGCGTGGAGGCCCCCGTGAAGGGTTCCGAACAACAGAAAGGTGCCAACAGGCGGTCACGCTCGTGAGGCAGCAGCACTTTCAGTGCGTGGCACCCCAGTACGGTGAGATGGATCCGGGTAAAATACAAATTATTGCTCTGGGTTACCGTTTTGCTAATTATCGACCCTCTTGCACAAAGCAATATCATCAATGGGTCGCGTGGTAGCGATCAAATTTTTGGCCGAGACTTAAACGACACAATTAATGGTTTGCGAGGCGATGATCTTTTACTGGGAGAGGCAGGCGACGATCGCGTTGAAGGAGGCGCCGGGGATGATGTCATCAACGGGGGGCCGGGAAACGATATAGCCAAAGCAGGGAAGGGTAATGACACCATTATTGGAGACAGAGGAGATGACATTATTGATGGAGGGAGTGGATCTGCTGATGTAGCGGACTACAGCAGTCTGGGCGCACCTATTACACTTTTGGAAATGGGGCAAATCTTCAAGCTCGATTTCGGAACCGACATTCTTCTGTCGATCGAAACCGTGATCGGAGATGCAAGTCAATCCAATAGCATTGATGGGGTCTCCGATGGAGCATTCTTCGACAATGACAACAATGCATCATTTAATATTGATCTCAGTGCTGAAAGATTGACCGTCAATATCGCCTCATCTAACATTGGCCCGTTTGACATCCAGGTTGTTAATTTCAACAATGTTATCGGAACCAATTTAGATGATGTCATTCAAGGCAATGCCTTTGCCAACGATCTGAGTGGTGAAAGAGGAGATGATTTCCTTCAAGGAGGCAAGGGACGTGACACTTTGACCGGAGGCATGGGAAGCGATCGCCTGTTTGGGGGAAATGGAAAAGACACCCTTTGGGGGAATCGCGGATCCGACAGTCTGGTTGGAGGTAACGGTGATGATGTTCTTCAGGGTGGGCAGGGTCAAGATATTATTAATGGAACGGGGTCTAAATTAGGTGCTAGTGATTTTGATCAACTCTTTGGAGGCTCTAATGCTGACATATTCATTCTGGGAACAGCTGAAGAAAAATTCTATCAGGGTGATGGGTTTGCAACGATCTTAGATTTCGAGTCTGGAGCTGACAAAATTCAACTCAATGGCTCTGTTGAGGAGTATACATTTGTAAGCAATAAAATTATTTTACTGGGTGGAGATCTAATTGCCACTACGAGCACAGTGTTTGATATTCAGGCAGATTTGGTCTTTACAGACCCACTATCAGACACGTTTCCTGTTTGGTAAGCATTTGGATTGAACATGATCAATTCATTCTAAAAATCTGTGTCGCAATCACAGGCACAGAACCTTCTCTGAACTCAAGTCCAAACAGCCACCACCGCCATTACTGCGAATCCCAGTGCCGCTGCCAAAAACTCGCGCTGATTGCAGCAGCGCCTGATCAAAGGCATAGAGGCCAACCCGTGAAGCGTTCCGAAAAACAGAACGTTGCCAGCAGCCGCGCAGGAGCAGCTTCAACGTGTTTTCTGGTATCGAGCGTGGACAGGCGAGGCCAACGCTGCCAAAGTAAGAATGATTCTCATTTCCAGCCATCGGCGGTGGCTGGCCAACCGACTGACTGCCATGGGGCACATTTGGCTGATCACAGGGCCTCCCGGCTGCGGGAAAACCAACTGGATCCTCAACACTCTTCAAAACCATTCTGGGCCCAAGGCCTATCTGCAGCTGCACGGCCACTCATCAAACGAGCTGGAACAGGCCGGTAACGTTGGCATCGACAGGGCTTGGTTGAAAGATCAAATTCCTGATTTGCAACATGCGGAAGTCAATGCTGATCTTGTTCAAGAGCCACAGAAAGATCAACTCACCCTGATCGAATGGCCGCAGTTCCATCCACCCAAGACCGTTGGGATCGAGGGAGCTGATCCCTCACTGCTGAACACTTTGAGCGGGATGAATCTCAGCCCACAACGCGTGCTGAACTTCGGGTGTGATGCCGAACTTCCCGATCAGGACACCCTCAGATTTACCCGACTTGAATCATGGTCTCTCAACCTTCATGGCCAGGTTTGGGATCCCAACAGCCTCAGCAGTTTCTGGTTTGAGCTGGTCAATGGCGCCTATGGGGACGTCTACCGGGCAAAAGCATTGATGAATCTTCCCGATGGCCGGGCTTTTCTCTGCAACTGGATGGTGAGTCAGCCGTCATCCCAGTTTCTTCCGCTGAAGAATGTTTTACCACCCCTGGGTCGACCACAGCGCACATCGGAGCTGGTGGTGCAAGGCAAAGCCCTCAACAGCCCTGGAATTGAATCAACCATTCACGATTGCCTTCTCAGTGATGAAGCACTGGAACTGCATCAGGCACCTTTGAGGGAGCAATTCAACCAACAACAATCCACCCCTTCGCTTGTGTGATCACCATGAAACAAGCCGTTATTTCCTGCCTCCACGCCAACCTCGCTGCGGTTGAAGCTGTCCTTGCGGATATTGATCAACAGGGCATCAACACCATCACCTGCCTCGGTGATCTTGTCGGTTACGGCCCGCAGCCCAATGAAGTGGTGAATCTCATCCGCCAGCGCAACATTCCAACCTGCCAGGGCTGTTGGGATGAGGACATCATTGACGGCCTCAATGCCTGCGAATGCAGCTACCCCTCGCAACTGGCGGAACGGCGCGGTCACAGAGCGCACCATTGGACAGAGCAACAGCTCACAGAAGACAACAAAGCTTTTCTGGCCACATTGCCGATGACCTTGCGACGAAACTCTCATCTGTTTGTGCATGGCAGTCCCAACAGCCAACATGAATATCTCTTGCCTGATATGAGTGCATTCGCAGCCCTGGAGAGGGTTGATTCAGCTGGGGCCGAGATTCTGTTCTGCGGTCATACCCATCAGCCTTATGTCCGGGAACTGAGCGAGGGTTCGATCCAAGTGAAAGTTCAGGGCAACAAAGAAGCTCCTGTTGAGCACGAACTGAAGCTGCCTGTGCGACGCATTGTGAATGCAGGTTCGGTTGGAGAACCCCGCCATGGGGGAACCAAAGCGACGTATGTGATACATGATGACAACACCCAGGAGATCACGATTCACGAAGTTGAGTATGACGTTGCTGCAACCTGCCAGGCCATTGTGAATGCTGGCCTACCCGAAGTGTTTGCCTGGCGATTAAGCCACGGATTTGAATACGCCGAGCGGGCCGATGATGCCAGCCACGTGTGTGAGCGCTGATGGAACGCTGGGCACTCATCAGTGGTCTGCACGGAGATCTTGATCTCTACGAACAGATTCAACGCGACCTGTCCACCCAACGGGGGATTGAAAGCCTCTTCGTTCTCGGCGATCTGATCAGTTCAGAGCGCAATTGTGATGCCTTGCTCAGTCGATTGCGTAAGCCAAAACGCAACGATCTCAAGCCCGATTGCATCTACGGATGGTGGGAGGAGCAGTTGCTGGCCGAATGCGGCTACCGAGGGGAGCGCAACGCTGAGGTACTTCGACTCGAGCGTGGGGAAGACGCCATCCAGGCACTGCTCACTGCCGTGGGTCCAGGACATGCCGAATGGTTGGCGTCCCTTCAGTTCGGCTTCATCGAACTGGATTGTGCCCTGATGCACGGGAGTTCGGCCGATGTGGGTGATCAACTCACCCCAACGCGATCTCCCCTCATTCTCCTCGACCGTCTCACACGCCTGAATGTGAACCGTCTGTTTACGGCCCGCTGCGGCGAGCAATTTCGCATTGAGCTCACGGGAGGATCGATGGCATCACGTGTGCAAGATCTTTCAGGTGAGCACCAACAGGAGCACACCGTCCCCAAACGCAGTGTGATCGGGATCGGCAAAGGTGCCAGCTACACGATCTACACCCCAGCCAACGATCATCTGGAATTCCGAACCATTGGTGAGCGGAACACCGCAACGCACGCCAGAGGACAAGGGTTTGCCTGAAACCGACGCACCAACCGGATTGAATCCAGGCCATTCATCAGTGAATGGGTGAAGCCTGGAAGTTCCAGCGCTCCCCATCTTCAAGCCACAGCTCCCAGGCCAGACGGGATCCATCGCGAAGCTGCAGTTGCCCACCAAAGCCCGCGGGAGATGGCTGATAGAGATCGCTGATCTCCAGCGCAGGCTCTCCATCGCGGGTGAACAGCATCTCCACTCTCTTGCCGATCCGTTGACCAAGATCTCCGCGGAGCTCCTCGATGGTCATGCCTGGGCACTGCTGAAATCCAACACCAGATCGCCGAGATCGTCACGGCTGATGCTGAAGCGGAAGCCATCAAGCGTGCCGCTCCACACCCCCGCGGAGGCATCCGCCTCCAACCCCACCGGTGCTTCAACGCTGTGATCAAAGAGCGTCTGGAAACAATGCGCCGCCACTCGCGCCGCCTGATCGGCATCCATGTCATCGAGTTCGTGGGCCGCCACAGGGCAGCCCTCGAGCAGTTCTGCATCAATCACATTGCCCATCCCCACATCGGCAACCAGCGCTGCCAGCGCGTCGTGCATGTCGGATCCAGCCATCGTCAATGTCACACCAACAGGGCGATCAAAGCACCTCCCCCTGCTCGATAGCGTGTGGCCTCCCCTCTCCCGAGCGCCATGACGGCCAGGTCACTTCCGAGCACGGGGGCCGTGACCGGCCTGAAGGAAACCCTCGACTTTTTCCGCGACCCGCAGTTCGCGCAGAAGCGGTTCACGGCCTATGGCGAAGTGTTTGAAACGCGACTGCTCAACCAGCGCCTGGTATTCATCCGCGGGGAACAGCCGATTGCCGATCTGTTCGCCCAGGGGGACGCCCTCGAGGGTTGGTGGCCGGAGAGCGTGCGCCAGCTTCTCGGCAACCGCTCGTTGGCCAATCGCAGCGGAGAAGGTCACAAGGCGCGCCGCCGGGTGGTCGGACAGCTGTTTTCCGCAGCGGCTCTGAGCCGCTACACCCCTTCGATCGCCGCTCTGGTGGAGGAGCTGGCAGAGGAGCTGATCCAGGCCAAGGCCCCAGTTCAGCTCGTGCCCTGCATGCGTCGCTTCGCCTTTGCCGTGATCGCCACCACCGTGCTGGGACTGGATGCCAGTGACCGGCAGGCCCTGTTCGCCGACTTCGAGATCTGGACCCGGGCCCTGTTCTCGATTCCCGTCGCCATTCCTGGCACTCCCTTCGCCAAGGCCCTGGAGGCCAAGAAGCGCCTGCTGCTCCGCCTGCAACAGGTTCTGGCCCAGACATCAACGAAGCGGGGAGGCCTGGACCTGCTCAGCGGCGGCCTGGATGAGGCTGGGATTCCTCTCACCGATGATGATCTGGTGGAACAACTGCTTCTGCTGCTGTTCGCCGGCTACGAAACCACCGCGTCGTCCTTGAGCTGTCTGATGCGCGCCCTATTGCTCAACCCCGAGGTTGAGCAGTGGTTGTTGCCAGAACTGCTGGATCAGTCCTGGCCCAACTTGGATGCCCGAAGCTGCCCTCGTCTCGACGCCACCGTGCTGGAGGTGATGCGCCTGACGCCGCCAGTGGGAGGGTTCTTCCGCAGAACTAAGGACACCGTTCAGCTCGGTGGTGTGGCGATACCACCGAATCGAGTGATTCAGGTGGCACTTTCACCAGACCTTGGCGATGGGTCCTGCGACCTGGCAGACATCAGGCCGCAACGCCACCTGGATGGTTCATTCACGCCAACCCTCTTGCCCTTCGGCGGCGGGGAGCGAGTTTGCCTGGGCAAGGCGTTGGCGGAGCTGGAGATCCGTCTGATGGCGGTTGGGCTGCTGCAGCGCGTGCGGCTGGAGTTAACGCCGGATCAAGACCTGACGCTTCAGCAGATCCCCAGTCCCTCACCTCGGGGAGGTTTGCTGGTGAGAGCATCGGCCCGCGACACGTCGCGGTGAACCAAAAGGAGCCCGCTTAGTGATCATCCTGTGACGCCCTGGAGTCGGTAAGGATCTGGTAGAGCCTGAATCCACCCCAGCCCCACAACAGAGACCAAAGAATAAAAGTGATCGCGGTGCCGAGCTGGCCTGTTTCCAGTGAATAAACGCCGAACTCAATCAATCCGGCATCGATCAACGATCCTCCGACACCCCAGCCAAGAACCCAGGTGAAGAGAAACCCAATGGCCTGCAGATTGCCTGTCATGAATCAATCAGGGGTCGTCAACTCTTGAACAATTCGTCGGTCATCTCCCGAAAAGGCTTGAACGACGCTCCGGGGCGGCGTTTGCGAGCCGGAAGGCTGGTTCCGGGGAGAAGATTCTCGGGTGCATAGGTCACCAGAACCACCTCAGGCTTGCGGCTCTCTTCGGCAGCCAGTTCACGGGCGATGGCCTCAGCGGTGGTAAGTGACTCACCGGAGACCACTGGATCTGCAGCGATGGCCTCCTCAGACGGAACGGCAGGCTCTTCAGAAGTGGAGGGATCGGGCAGCGCCGGCGCAGGAAGTGGCCGCAGAAGCACCAGGCCCACCGCCAGAACAAGCAGTGAAGCAATGGTTCCGATCAGGCCGGGCAGGCGTCCGTAGAAGTTCCAGACTGTGCCGGAAACAGCAAGGCCCAGAACACCAGTGGCGGCGGCGGCAGGCCCGGCCAGGCGACGGACGAGTGCGATCACGGGCTCTGCAACAAAACTCAATCCTGTCGAAAAAGAGAGGCAACTGCGGGGGGCCGCCGGTCAGCCATCCATAAGCCGAAACAAGGCCACCTCGGCGCAAAGGCCGGGGCCGAAGGCCAGGGCCAGGCAGGGGCCAGGGATGGCTGAGCGGCGCAACCGCTGAAGGATGAACAGCACTGTGGCGCTGGACATGTTGCCGTGGTCGTGCAGCACAGCCCGTGATGTTTGCAATTGCTCAGGGCTTAGTTCCAGCACCTCACCGCAAGCCGAAAGAATCCTGGGCCCGCCGGGATGCATTGCCCAGCTGCTGATGGATGCAGGAGTGAGATCCCAACCGCCTAACCAATCGTCCAACCAGGGGCGCAGGGCCTGCGCCACGGTCTGCGGCACCTGAGGCGACAGGCCCATGGAAAACCCGTGATCAGCGATTCTCCAGTGCATCAAGCCAGCGGATCCTGGGATCACGGTGGATCCATTGGTCTCCAGCACAAGAGCCGGAAACGAGATCGGGCGTTGCGCCGACGCCACCACGGCAGCGGCACCATCAGCGAACAAGGCATTGGCCACCACCTGCTCAGGATCCCCGCCGTACTGGAGATGCAGGCTGCAAAGTTCCACGCAGCAGATCAGAACCACGGCGTCGGCATCGGCTTCTGCAAACGCCCGGGCCACCCGCAGGCCATTGAGCGCTGCATGGCAGCCCATGAAGCCCACATGGGTTCGCTGGACATCGGCACGCAACCCAAGCCGTTCGATCAGAGCCAGATCCACCCCCGGAGCCTCGAAGCCGGTGCAGCAGACCGTGATCAGGTGGGTGATCGCCTCAACGGCAACTCCAGACTCAGAAAGGGCTGTGGCGCTGGCTTCGAACGCCAGCTCAGCGGCATGGCGCTGAAATTCAGTCATCCGCTCCCCCGTGGAGGGGTTGGTGCTGCCGTAGAAGGGCACCCGTGCGAGAAATGAACCGTCGTTGGCGTGATCAGTGATCAGCACACTGCCCCGACGACTCACGCCGCTGCGCTGATGGATGCGCTGTAGCAGCGCTGTCTGCCGGCCGTCGCCACCGCTGACATGCTCCGCTAGGGCAACCGCCTCATCTCGGGTGATGGAACCCTGGGGAACGGCCGTGCCGATGCCGTGCAGCGTGAGGGCCATCAACAGATCTCCGCTGGGGGCACCTGCACGCGGTTCACACGGCACACGATCCGCTCCGGGAGTCGCGGCCAGACCCTGCAGAGGCTGAACAGGCCGGAGGTGAGCAGCGGACGCTGCAGCACTGTGGCCAGAGCCCGGCAGACCCTCTGACGCCGCACGACCAGAGACTCCAAGGTTTGCAGCCAGCGACGTTCCAGGCTTGGGCTCCAGTCAGCCAACCCCTCGACCACAAACGGAGCAGCAGCACCTCCCGCAGTCAGCGCCCAGGCCATCCCCTCGCCGGTGAACGGTTCCACGTAACCGGCTGCATCCCCAATCAGCAGACAGCGGCTGCCGGCAACCGCTGGAGGACGGCGCGTCAAGGCTGGAGTCAACTGCCACTGCCCGGCCATGAGATCGGCAGGCAGGTCGAATCCCGCAGACATGAGAACGGATCGTGCTGCTCCCGCAGCACCTCCTGCAGCAGCAACACAGGAACGATCAAAAGCCGCCGCCAGGTTCAACGCTCCATCCTCCCGTTGCACCAATCCCACATACCCCCCGTTCCCCAGGGCCATATGGATGACGTTGCTGGCGTAACCATGGGACATGGGCGGCAACACACAGCCAGCCCCCACCCTGGATGTGACGACGGTTTCAATGCTGGTGTGATCGGGGCTGCAGTGGTTCACCAGACCTGCCGCCACGAGCACAACCCTGGCTTGCACATCCTCCTGTGGCCCGCCGGAAGATGATGTAAGCCGCACGTTCCGCGACTCGGAACATGCCGGACCGAGCTGCCCCCGCGTCTGAAAGCGAACCGTGGCACCAGCGGCAGCGGCAGCCTCCAGCAGGGCCTGATCAAAACGTTCCCGGGAGAGCACCCACCCACCCGGCAGGGAGAGGACCGCGGTCTGGCCTTGGAGGCCGATGCGCAACTGCTGCAGCGGCTGAGCTCCGCAACGGGCCATCAGATCACCCTGGCCCACAGCCTCCAGCACACCTTGGGCCTGCGCGTTGAAACAACACCCGCACACCTTCCAACGGGGAAAGGCGCGCTTTTCCACCACAAGCACGGAGAGCCCCCTTCTGGCGCAGTCGAGAGCAGCGAGCCCGCCAGCGACACCACCTCCGATCACCACCACATCCCAGGTCCGGCCCATCACAACGGTGGACTCCAGATCAGCCGCTGGCGCTCAGGCCAGAAGCGCTGAAGCTCTGCTCCAGAGAGCCCCGCCCGCTCGGCCAGCTTGAGAAGTTCCTGGGGAGTGAATGCCGCACGAACCGACAGAGGGCCATCGGTATGCACCACCCATGAACGGCTCAGCAGGCGTGTACCTGCCCAGGCCAGGGCGTAGCCGAGCCGACTGCGGATCAGATCGTCGACGATCACCAGATGGTTGGCGCGCGCAGCCATCACCCGAAACAGTGAGACAACCGCGTCATCAGGGAGATGGTGAGCGAACAGCGTGCAATACACAACATCAACTCGATCCTGACCTGGCTCCGCGAGAGCATCAGCCACGCTGAACTCCACCTGTCCTCCCCTGCATTGGGCATTGGCGCGTGCCAGGCGGATCGCCTCGGGATTGAGATCACAGGCGCGGATCTCAAGCGCCAGCCCTGAGCGTCTGGCCATCCGATCAAGATCGATGGCGATGTCACCACCACCGCAGGCCAGCTCCAGAACGCTGATCGGTTTTGAAGCCGTTGAATGAAGCGCTTGCAGCGAACGCAGCAAACCCAAGGAGCTGCGGCTGATCGCATTGATCCGGCGCAGACCGCGAAGGGCACGCGCGTGCTCTGCGGGATCCAGCCCTGGCTGATCCATCACCTCGGGCTGACGATCGCGTTGATTCAGAGCCTGACCCCAGCGCATGCGATTTTCAGGCACTCGCTCTGACGCTAAGCACGCGAACAGCGTTGAGCATTGTTAAGGTTTGTTTCTTGCGGAGTCAACCATGACCGATTACACCCCGTTCATTATCGGCATGGTGGTGTTTGGAGTGGTCATCACTGCTGCTGTCGTGTATGTGCTCTCTCAGCCAACAGACCTGCCCTCATTAAAGAAAAAGGATTGATCTGATGGCTGGTTCATTGTTTCCTCTTGTCTACGCAGGCTGCCTGGTCTTTCTGCTTCTCCAAGCGTTCAGAATGATGCGTCCGGGGAAGGCTGTTCTAACCCGTGCCATGCAACGCAGTGATCGCACCGGGCTGCTCACAACTCACCCTGAATTGCTCAACGAACAAGGCGAGCTCACCAAAGACGATCTTCTTGTTGTGCGTTTTCCCGATCAGGGTTCATTGGAAAGTTCCACGAATTGATACGTCGTCATGGTCAGCCAGCTCACGGCAATCAATATTGCCAAGATGATCACGATCGCGATTGTGATCGGCTTGATTGCATTAGTCGGCATCGCAGATCAACGACAGATTCTTTACGCATGCATGCACATCAGCTACTGCGTGTGGTGGCTGCTTGAACAACGGATCTATCCAGAACGAAGAACGTTTTTATTTCAGGAAAAGGTTGGGCCTGTTGGCCTGACTAGCGCCATCCTGATCATTGGTGTGTTTTATTCACTCCCAGCTTTTCTCGCTTTCTTCAATCCCGACCCGCTCACAATTGCAGCCACAGCAACAGCACTCCCCCTGTTCTACTTCGGTAGCTTGATCAACACGTCTGCCGACGTGCAAAAAATGACGGCCAAAACATTGGGTCGTGATCTAGTCAGTGATGGAATCTGGAGCCATGTTCGTCATGTGAACTACAGCGGAGATCTGATGCGCTACTTAAGTTTTGCAATCATCGCAGGTTCAGCTTGGGCTTTTCTTGTCCCTCTGGCGATTACCGCCCTTTACCTTCAACGCATTGGCGAGAAAGAGAAATCAATGTCTGATAAATACTCGGATTTCGCGTCTTACCGTCAACACTCCACACGCTTAATCCCTTGGATTTGGTAGCCGCCCACTTCCTTACGACATGACCAACATCACCTGCACCTACACCGGTGATCTCCATTGCGAGGCCATCCATTCGGGATCTGGAGCCACGCTGAGCACCGATGCCCCCCTCGATAACGAAGGCAAGGGAGAGGCGTTTTCCCCCACCGATCTCCTGGCCACCTCACTGGCCACCTGCATGCTCACAATCATGGGAATCACCGCCCGCAGCCGCGGTTGGTCGCTTGAGGGAGCAAGCGCCAGCGTGGACAAAGTGATGAGCACCGACGGGCCAAGACGCATCGACACCCTGCGCGTGACCCTTCAGCTCCCAGAGCAGCTTGATGACGACCAGCGCGCACTCCTTCAGCGGGTGGCGGAACAGTGCCCTGTGAAACGCAGCATCGTTCCTTTGATCAACGCCGAAATCCACTGGGCCTGATCCTGAGTCCCCACAGTTACAACGCCTGCGCCAGAACGGTTGTCAATGCGGTATCCACACTCAGGGTCCGACCGCCGAGATGCACTCTCTGAGCGCCCATTTGTTCGGCCAGCTCAAGCTCGAAGGGCACGAATCCACCCTCAGGACCAATCATCACCACGGCGGGCTGCGTTGCAACCGCAGACAGGCCAAGACCAGCCTCCTGGTGAGCGATCCAACAAGGCCGGCCCTGGCAGATCCCAGGCAACCGGTCTTCAACAAAAGGGCGGAACAGCCGGTGGCGGTGCACCTGAGGAATGACTGTGTCGCGGGAGCGCTCCATTCCCATGCGCAAAGCCTCATCCACCTTGGCGTCTGAAAGGAGAGGGCTCTGCCAGTAACTCCTGTCCACCCTGGCGGAGTGGATCAGATGGAGATGGCCTGCTCCGAACTCCGCCACCGTGCGCAGAATCCTCCGCAGCATTTTCGGCCTGGGTAGAGCCAGCACGAGATCAAACCGGTGACGTGCAGGGGGCGGATCCAGCAACTGCACAGTCATCAAGACAGCGTTGGCATCGATGGCCTCAATCCAACCCGTGCCCAGCTGACCTCCCAGCAATCCAACCCGCAGCGTGTCCCCTTGCTGAGAGCGCAGAACCTGGCGGATGTGATCGGCACGGCGATCGCTGAGTCGAACACGCTGAGCGTCGATCCACTGGTCGTCGCTGTTGAGCAGGATCAGGTTCATGGGCGTCAATCATGCCCTGGGGCAGCCAGAGGGATCGCAGCAGAGGAATCGCAGCGGCTCAGCTGCAATCGGCGGCAATCCTTCCCCGCAAACGGCAGACCATCTCAAGCGACTGGCCCTGTTCAAGTCCCTCCTGAAGGGCTGAGACCACCCTCTTGGCAATCTGATTGAGTGTGGACTCCGTCTGCGAAGGATCACGCAGACGGGCCTCCAGCGCACCTTCCAACATGCCGATCTCGAGCATCGAGACGCCCTTGCGAGGAGCGCCCAACATGCCTCTGTAGTCGTAGGGATAGGCACCGAATTCCTTGGCCAGCGCTTCATCCATCACCGAGAAGCCGAAGGCCACAGCGGGGATGATTCCTGCGCCGATGCCATGGGGCGCATAAGCGTCGTAATGGATCTCCACCACATAGCCACCCTTGGCGGCATGTTCACCACCCACACTCCAGTTGGTTCGTGGATCCTCTCCATTACGGATCGTTCGCACGCCAGGGTCATAGAAGGTGATGTCCAACCCTTGGCGCTTGCCCTCAGCCACAACCGCCTTGGCCGTCCGCAGGTTCCAGTAGAGCTCATCGGTGATGCCGGCTTGCATCGGAGCCGCACCTCCCACATCAACCGCACGACCAGGCGTCCCTGACCCATACATCCTCTGGGAATCCGCATGG
>ERZ802830.3104-NODE-3104-length-14397-cov-8.76858_pt1 | contig 14397 bp, 15 predicted proteins | sample MGYA00345654_ERZ802830 | MGnify/ENA primary metagenome ERZ802830 (study PRJEB30503, sample SAMEA104212375) | marine metagenome | biome: Westerlies Biome; feature: [SRF] surface water layer (ENVO:00010504) within the epipelagic zone...; material: water... | reverse complement strand
TTCTATTTAGTTATTTTTGGATAAAAGTTTAATGGAGTTTGGTATGAGTTCAAAACCGCTTGTTGTTTTTACACCATCCGGAAAACGAGGGTATTTTGAAAAAGGCACATCTATTTTACAGATTGCGCGTCAGCTTGGCGTAGACTTAGACTCTGTCTGCGGTGGGCGAGGTATATGTAGTAAATGCCAGGTTACCCCTGCTTATGGTAAATTTACAAAGCATGGCGTTACCGTTGCCGCAGATGCCCTGTCTGACTGGAATAAAGTCGAGCAGCGGTACGATGAAAAACGTGGTCTAACAAAAGGTAGGCGATTAGGATGCCAAGCCTGCGTTCAAAGTGATGTTGTAATCGATGTCCCTGCTGAAAGTCAGGTTCATCAACAAGTTATTAGAAAGGATGCAAGTGCTAGATCTGTAAAAATGAACCCAGCAACACGTTTATTTTACGTAGAGGTTGGAGAGCCAGATATGCACGAACCAAGCGGAGACTTTGAGCGGGTTAAGACAGCTTTAAAAGATCAGTGGGGAATAAGTGACGTAGAATTAGATTTTTTCCAGTTCAACAAACTACAGAAAACTTTGAGAAAGGGTAACTGGGCCATCACCGTAGCAATATTTAAAGATCATACGGCTACCCCACCACGTATTATCGAAATTTGGCCCGGCCTCTATGAAAAAGGGCTTTTCGGCCTAGCAATCGATCTAGGTTCTACCACGATAGCCGCTCATCTAACTGACCTTAAATCTGGAGACGTTATAAAAAGTGCAGGCTTGATGAACCCACAAATTAGGTTTGGAGAGGATTTAATGAGTAGGGTCAGCTACTCAATGATGAACCAAGGTGGCGATAAAGAAATGACAGCTGTAGTGCGAGAGGCCATTAATAGCCTTGCAGAGCAGTTAAGAACAGAGGCTGGGATTGAAAAGAATTCGTTAGTGGAAGTTGTTTTTGTCTGTAATCCAGTCATGCATCATTTGCTTTTGGGTATTGACCCCGTTGAGCTAGGACAGGCGCCTTTCGCTTTAGCCTCATCAAACTCCATTGCAGTAAGTGCATCTAATTTAGGCCTTGAAACTATGAACCCTTCCGGCAGATGTTATATTTTACCTTGTATCGCTGGGCATGTAGGTGCCGATGCAGCAGCAGTTGCATTATCGGAAGAGCCAAATAAGTCTGACGATCTTGTTCTGGTTGTGGATGTTGGAACGAATGCTGAAATTTTGTTAGGCAATAAATCAAGAGTTCTTGCCTGCTCTTCTCCCACTGGTCCAGCATTTGAGGGTGCACAAATAAGTTCGGGCCAAAGAGCAGCACCTGGCGCAATCGAACGCATTGAAATAGATCAAGATACCAAAGAACCACGATTTCGGGTAATTGGCTCTGATTTATGGTCTGATGAGAAAGGTTTCAAAGACGCCATAAAAAAATCGGGCGTAACCGGTATTTGCGGATCAGGTATTATCGAGGCAGTAGCGGAATTAAGAATGGCCGGTCTAATGGATGAAAGCGGACTTATTGGATCTGCTGAAGCAACTGGATCGATTAGATGCATACCAGAAGGGCGAACCCACTCCTATCTTATTTATGATCAATCGGATGAAAATGGCCCCCAAATATCTGTGTCACAAAACGATATAAGAGCTATCCAGCTAGCCAAATCTGCTTTGTATGCAGGCGCTCGGCTTTTAATGGACGAAATGAAAATAGAAAAAGTAGATCGCGTCGTGCTAGCGGGTGCCTTTGGAGCGCATATTTCCTCAAAGCATGCTATGGTTCTAGGAATGATCCCAGATGTACCCTTAGAAAAAGTTCAGTCAGCCGGAAATGCGGCTGGCACCGGTGCCAGAATTGCTCTGTGTAATATTTCTTCCCGCGACGACATCGAGTCGACCGTGAGCAAAATAGAAAAAATTGAAACGGCAATAGAACCAAAATTCCAGGACCATTTTGTAGCTGCAAATGCAATTCCGCACAAACTTGATGCTTTTCCTGAGTTAAGCAAAGTTGTTAATTTACCCAAAGTTCAATTTAACCTTGGCTCAGATTCCAGAACAAGACGACGTCGAAGAAAACCCGGACAAAATCTCTGATCTATGGGATTATTTTACTTTTAGATTTCCCTGTAACTTAGCGCCCTTATCTGTGGACAAAGTTTCGTAAGTAATATCTGCCATGACAGTACCCGAGCTTGCAACAGCTAAATCTGAAGCAGAAATAACGCCATTTGCTTTTCCATCGACCGATACCGAAGTTCCAGTAATTGAACCGTCTACACTTCCAGATGCCAAAACAGAGACTGAATTACCAACAACCTTACCTTTTATTTGGCCATCAATCTCAATATCTCCCTGACTTTTTATGTTACCATTAAGTTTAAAATCAGAACTTAAGTATGTTTTCGCCATTATTTTCTCCAAAAGACCGAAATTAGTGTGAGTTAGTAGTCATATAAACAAACGTTTAAGGAGAAAATTGTAACAAGGCAAGAAAATCTATCAATATTGAAACTTTAGTATTTTATTTGAGATATCACTTACTTGCATAAAGTTTTTAAATATGAGATATGCCCGATTATCCGCATTAGTGAAACGTCGCGGTCTCTCGTGGGTGAGAGCGGATTTTAAGCTCATCCTTTGAAACGCGTAACAAATGGAGTTGTCATGCCTCTATACGAGCATGTAGTTATATCGCGTCAGGATTTATCTAACGCGCAAGCCGAAGGTTTAGTAGAACACTTTGGGAAAGTACTTTCTGACAATGGTGGAAAAGTTGTTGATAGTGAGTATTGGGGCCTAAAAACAATGGCCTACAAAATCAATAAAAATAGAAAAGGTCATTATAGCTTTCTAAAAACAGACTCGCCCTCAGCTGCAGTGCAAGAGATGGAGAGATTAATGAGAATACATGAAGACATAATGCGTGTATTGACCATCAAAGTAAATCTTCACCGCGAAGGCCCGTCTGTACAAATCAGTAAACGCGAAGATCGCAGTGATCGACGTGAACGTTCTGATTAACATTAGTTGAAAGGAAAAATACAATGGCAACTAAACCATTTTTTCGTCGTCGTAAGGTTTGCCCTTTCTCAGGGGATAATGCGCCACGAATAGATTATAAAGATACTAAGTTATTGCAAAGATAAAGCTCTGAGCGCGAGAAAATTGAACCGAGTACAATTTCTGCTGTATCAGCAAAAAAACAGCGAGAGCTAGCCACTGCCATAAAGAGAGCTAGATTCTTGGCATTACTTCCATATGCAGTAAAGTGAGGAGACAAAGCCAATGCAAGTTATCCTTTTAGAACGTGTAGCGAAACTTGGTCAAATGGGTGATGTAGTCGACGTTAAACCCGGCTATGCAAGAAATTTTTTATTACCACAAGGCAAAGCAAAATCAGCGTCTGAATCAAATATCGCAGCATTTGAAACGGAAAAAGCTAAATTAGAAGCCCATAATTTGGAAACAAAGAAAGAGGCCGACGCTTCAGCAACTAAGCTAAATGGCCAAAAGTTCACCATTATAAGGTCAGCCTCCGACACAGGTGCTTTATACGGATCAGTTACCCCAAGAGACGCAGCTGATGCAGCAAACGAAGCAGGTTTTACAATAGATCGCAAACAATTTACCTTGAAATCTCCGATTAAGGAACTTGGTCTGCATGAAATAGAAATAAAGTTGCATCCAGAAGTATCTGCCTCAGTGATAGTAAATGTTGCAAGATCATTGGAAGAGGCTAAGTTACAAGCTTCTGGAAAATCAATTCAGGACTTAGCCGCAGAAAAAGAACAAGAAGCAGAGTTTGAAATTGCTGAATTATTTGATGATATTGGGTCGGCTGCATTAGATGACGAGGATTTGAGAACGGATGAAAAACCAGAAGTGGTAGAGGATATTGAAACCGAAACTTCCCCTGATATCAAAACTCAATAATATTTTTATTTAAATATAGATTTTAAAAACGCTTTTGATTAAATTAAGAGCGTTTTTTTATTAAAAAATTAATTTTAATTATCCATAATTATAATAAAATATCAAAAAATGTTTTGGATTTAAAATTAATGAAAATTTTTTCTTGAAAATTAGTACTTTTATGTATTTAGACTGTTGACGTTCATCAAGCTCTTTTTTAAGTTGCTTTCAAGAACAAGTACTAATTACAAAATTTCTAAAACTTGATAAATTTAAGGAGCTCACCAAAGCAAGACATTTTGATTAAAACTTGCGCCCTCCGATATTTTCGGAGGTTTTTTTAGGGGCTTAAGAAAAGTGGAGTAGCAAAATGACACGCCAAATGACGGGTGCAAAAATGGTTGTTCAAGCATTGAAGGATCAAGGTGTAGATACGGTATTTGGCTACCCTGGCGGAGCAGTTTTACCTATTTATGACGAAGTTTTTCTTCAAAATGATATCAGGCATATTTTAGTTCGTCACGAACAAGGCGCCGTTCATGCGGCTGAAGGCTATGCCCGATCCACGGGAAAACCAGGCGTGGTTCTTGTTACTTCAGGGCCAGGCGCTACGAATGCGGTAACAGGCCTAACTGACGCTTTAATGGACAGCATTCCACTAGTTGTATTAACTGGACAGGTTCCAACCTTTATGATTGGTTCAGATGCTTTCCAAGAAGCAGATACTGTAGGTATTACTCGTCCCTGCACTAAGCATAACTGGCTAGTTAAAGACACAAACTACTTAGCTGAGACAATCCATGAGGCATTTCATGTGGCAACGTCAGGAAGACCAGGACCTGTATTAGTTGATATCCCAAAAGATGTACAATTCGCCACATCCAAATACGTAGAAAAGTCTAAAATTCCAGTTTCGCACTATCAACCTCGCACAAAAGGTGATGCAGACCAGATCACCAGATTAGTTGATGCTATTGAAAGTGCAAAAAAGCCAGTATTTTATACTGGCGGCGGTGTTATAAATTCAGGACCGCATGCAAGTGTATTATTAAGAGAACTAGTCGATAAAACTAATTTTCCAATAACGTCAACCTTAATGGGTCTCGGCTGTTATCCGGCGTCAGGCAAGAATTGGCTAGGTATGCTTGGAATGCATGGTTTGTATGAGGCCAATCTAGCTATGCATGATTGCGATCTTATGATTAATATCGGAGCAAGGTTTGACGACAGAATAACTGGCAGGATCGATGCATTCAGCCCAAATTCTAAAAAAGTGCATGTTGATATTGATCCTTCTTCAATAAATAAAGTGATAGGCGTTGACATTCCTATCGTCGGTGACGTTGGAAGCGTGCTCAAAGATGTGCTAGACTTGTGGAAATCTAGAGGACAGAAAACTAATTCTGCGGAGATTGGTAGTTGGTGGAAGCAGATAGAAAATTGGAAATCTATTGATTGCCTAGCATTCAATCAGAAGGGTAAAACGATTAAACCTCAGTTTGCTCTTTCGCGACTAGAAGAACTAACCAAAAAATATAAAAACCGTTTTATTGCTACCGAAGTAGGTCAACATCAAATGTGGGCAGCTCAGTACCTTGGATTTGAGGAGCCAAATCAATGGATGACATCAGGTGGATTGGGAACAATGGGCTATGGCTTCCCTGCTTCTATAGGCGTTCAAATTGCTCACCCTGGCTCATTGGTAATAAATGTTGCAGGCGAAGCTAGCTGGCTTATGAATATGCAGGAAATGGGGACTGCTGTGCAATATAGGCTACCTGTTAAACAATTCATCTTAAATAATGAACGATTAGGAATGGTTAGGCAATGGCAAGAGCTTTTACATGGTGAACGTTACTCTCACAGCTGGTCTGATGCCTTACCAGATTTCGTCAAATTAGCCGAAGCATTTGGAGCTAAAGGAATATTATGCGATGATCCGCAAAATCTAGATGAAGCGATAATGGAAATGCTCAACTATGAAGGGCCTGTAATTTTTGATTGTCTCGTAGAAAAGCATGAAAACTGTTTTCCTATGATACCTTCGGGCGAATCTCATAACAAAATGTTATTGGGAGAAGCTAACACCAAGGATGCAATCGGGTCCTCTGGGGCTGTTCTAGTTTAGGGAGTAAATATGTCCGCGCTTAAAATTAAAAAAGGATCTTCTAAGCACTCCGCGTATAATCTGCGCGCCAATTTTCAAGATCAAACCGAAGCTCATACTTTAACGGTATTAGTGGACAACGAGGCTGGAGTGCTCGCGCGTGTTATAGGTCTGTTTTCCGGTAGAGGCTATAATATTGATAGTTTAACTGTAGCAGAAGTCGACCATGAAGATGGCCTGTCGAGAATAACGATTGTAACAAGTGGTACACCCCAAATTATAGAACAGATAAAGGCGCAGTTAGGTCAAATAGTACCCGTACACGAGGTTCATGATCTGACTGTAGAAGGCCCTTCTGTTGAAAGAGAATTAGCTCTTTTAAAGGTTTCGGGAAATGGTGAAAAGAGAGTTGAAGCTCTGAGACTAGCTGATATCTTTAGAGCCAGCGTGGTAGATAGCACCCTGAAAAGTTTTGTTTTTCAAATTACAGGAACTCCCGAAAAAATAGATGCTTTTGCTGAGTTAATGCAGCCTCTGGGTTTAAATGAAATAGCAAGAACTGGAATAGCAGCTATTTCTCGAGGCAAATGACCAAAATAAATTAAAACACATTGAAGCATTAAAAACTTATAAATTTTGTCGCAACTAAGCAATCACAGTCGCAAAATTAGGCGAAAAATTTATAACTCTGAATACTTTTTTCCATCATAGGAAGATAAGAGTTATGCAAAAAAAAACAAATTTGGAGTTGGTCAAACAAAATATTTCCAAAGCGAATGGATTGTCCAACGAACACTATATTGATCAATCCATATTCGACGAAGAGAAAAATAGTATACTGTTTAATCAGTGGGCTGGCTTGGATGTGTGCTCTGAAATACCTGAGGTTGGAGACAGTAAACCTATAGATTTTATGGGATTACCACTTTTTATCATAAGAGATACCCAGAATGTTGTTCGGGTATTTCAAAATACGTGCAGACACCGAGGCATGATATTGGTTGAGCAAACCAAAAATATTCAAGGGGCTATTAGATGTCCTTATCATAGTTGGTGCTACTCAACTGAAGGTAAATTAGTGAGCACACCTCACGTAGGCGGCCCAGGTCAAAATACAGATAAATACATAGACAGATCAAAATTGTCTTTAGTCGAAATCAGATCTCACGTTTGGAGGGATGTAATTTGGGTCAATGTAGACGGCGCTGCTAAACCATTTGAAGAGGTTATGGCAAGCACAATTAAGAGATGGAGAGAGTTGGATCAAAATTTATACCATGGAGGTGAAGATGGTAAGTTTTCACTAAAGGTTAAAGGAAATTGGAAATTAGCAGTTGAGAATTATTGTGAGAGTTATCATCTCCCGTGGATTCACCCTGGTCTTAACAGCTATTCACGCCTTGAAGATCATTATAATATTGTAAAATATGGAAGTCATTCAGGACAAGGTAGTTTAGTTTATAAGCAACTTACCGACGAAAAAGGTCAAACATTTCCAGATTTTAAAAATTTAAGTAGAAAGTGGGCAACTGGAGCTGAATACATTGCCTTATATCCAAACGTTCTTTTAGGTGTGCATAGAGACCATGCCTACGTAATTATTTTACTTCCACTGTCTTTCTCCGAAACGATTGAAAATGTTCATATTTATTATTCACAGCCAGACGCCAATCCTTCCTTGAAGAAAAAAAACAAGAAACAATGGAAAGAAATATTCGAGGAAGATATTTTTGTTGTTGAAGGTATGCAGGCTGGTCGCTTTGGAATTAAGTTTGATGGCGGTCGCTTTTCACCTAAAATGGATGAGCCTACTCATTGCTTTCATGATTGGGTTGCAAGTAAGGTTGATGATTTTAGAAATCAAAATCGTCAAATAGCTAGTGTTACTGAATAACAAAATACTAGAGGCTCACCAAACTAAAAACTTTTCTTTGTTAGTTGAGCTTTATCAAGAAGCCGCAGAAAATGTTTTGGCAGTGAAAGAGCGAAACTTTTTCCGAGTTCAGGCTTATATTTACGCTTTGGAAGTGGGGCACCATTTAACCCCAATTTTATATAAACAACTTGTTAATGACGGCGTGGAAGAATAGGTGTCAGTTCTCACTAAAATTTGAAGCCTTTTCTTCTAATATTAACCATTCATCTTCAAGAATTTTTAATTGAGATTGCCTTTCAATGAGAGCAGTAGAAGCCTTTTCAAATTTAACTGGTTGTTCTAGGTAAAGGGCTGAATCCGATAAAAAACTTTCCAGTTTTTTTATCTCGTACAAAATACGTTCAATCAAAATAGGCAGTTGCTTCAACCTGTGCTGATCGACAAAAGAATATTCAGACCTTAACAATGATTGACTTTTTGAAGTTTCTCCAGATTTTTTTTTGCTTATTTTTTCTTTTTTTCTGGCAGTGTTTTTTATTTTTAAGCTTTGATAGTTAGCCCAACTTCCCACGATTTTTAAAAATTCGCCTTGCCCTGTCAAAATTATACTTGTTTCGACTGTGCGATTTAAGAAGTCTCTATCATGGCTAATAAGTAATACTGTGCCTTGGTATTCTGAAATTACTTCCTGAAGTAAATCTAAGGTTTCAAGATCCAAATCGTTAGTTGGTTCGTCAAGAATGAGTAAGTTACTTTCTTTTGCCATAATTTTAGCCAAAAGAAGTCTCGCCCTTTCACCTCCTGATAATGACTTTACTGGAGAGCGCAGTTGAGCTTCAGAAAATAAAAACTCTTTGAGATAACCAGCAACATGTTTAGGTGTGCCTCGAACTATTATCTGCCCAGCTTTTTCAGTAGACTTAATACTTGGGTCATCTGTCAAATTTTGCAAAATAGAACTCTCTAAATTCAGCTGTTCACGCATTTGATCAAACTTCGCTATGATTAAGTTGGACCCTAGCTTAACCTCTCCACAGTCAGGCTGTATTTCTCCTAAAAGAATTTTAAGTAACGTAGTTTTTCCAATACCATTTGGACCAACTATTCCTATCCTATCACCTCTTTTGATTTGAATTGAAAAATTATTTATTATGCTCTTATTAGCAAAATTTTTGGTTAAATTTTTAGCATCTATAACTAACTGGCCTGATTTTTTTTCAGATACAAACTTCATGTTTGCTGTACCTTCTCGAAAAATATGAGATGTCTTTTGTTCTCTTAACTTCTCTAAATTCCTTAAACGTCCCTGGTTCCTTTTTCGCCTCGCACTAATGCCTTCAACTGCCCAACGGCTTTCGGATAGAATCTTCCTCTTAAGTTTATGCATTTTTTCATCTTCTTCACGCCAAACTTTATCTCGCCAAGCTTCAAAACCTCCAAAACCAACAGAACAACGGTGGGCTTTCCCACGATCCACCCAAATCGTATCATTGGTTAAATTTGAGAGAAAAGCGCGGTCATGACTAATAATTACAAAACTTTTAGAGGAATATTTTAATTCAGTCTCTAACCATTCTATAGCTTCCACATCTAAGTGATTTGTTGGCTCATCCAAGAGCATAATATCATGGCTTCCAGCAATTAATTTCGTTAATGCTGCCCTTCGTCTTTCACCCCCAGAAGAAGCAGCTATAGAAGCTTCCAAATCAACTCCAAGATTCTGGCTCGTCATCTCAATTAAATGAAGATCACTCTCTGACAGTCCAGAATAAACGTAATCGTAAAGAGTTGAAAAATCACTTAAATTCGGGTCTTGCTCCATGTAGCCAATCGAAAGCCCTTTAATCTGCACTCTATCACCTTCATCCTGAGCAACCAAACCACGAAGTATTTTTAGAAGTGTTGATTTCCCGGATCCATTTCTTCCAACTAAAGCGATACGATCGCGTGGATGAATTAATAAATTTAAGTTATCAAAAATAAGTTCTTCTCCAAAAGAGAGAGAGAGATTTTTTAGACTTATTTGTGGACCAGAAACCATAAAACTTTAACTAAACCGAAGAACCAATCATACTAAATCTAACAAAAATTGTTTTCGTCTTTTTGGTATTTTTGATATTTCCATTCCAGTAAATAAATGGAGAGTTTTCATGTTAAAATCAACTACCGCGTGATCACTCACCCAGGCTCCCATAGAAAGGTAAGTTTTTAATAACGGAGGCATATTTGATAAGGCCTTTTTCTTATCTACTGTGAAAATTAAATCTTTGGAATAACAAAAAACTTGTGCTGCCTTTATTTTTGGACGCAAATGATAAGGCGCTACATATCGATCGCGCAGTAATGCAAAACTATCGAGATATTTTTCCTTTTCAATACCTTCAAATGAGGAACAACCGAAAAGAAGTCCTGTTTGATTTTGATCCACAATTTTTGCCAGAGCAGACCACGCCGTTAGCACGACACTTTGATCATTGTTTTCTGGATCTATGCAGAATCTACCAACTTCAATCATCGGCTCTGGATAACTTTCAATAACTTTTAAATCATAAAATTGTGACGAATAACTTCTAGAAATATTTTTTCCATTTTCGAAACTCAAAATTCTGTAACAGCAAACTAATTTTTCTGTCTCTAAATTTTCAATAAGCACATGTTGGCAAATCATATCAAAATCATCAATGTCTAGCTTGCCTTCATTCGATAAATTAAAACATTGATAACGCAGTGCTTGAGCAGCAGATACATCTTTTTTGGATGATGCTAATCGCGCCCGATACCGCCCTACTCTAACTAACTCAAGTGCCATTGGATCAGACTTTCTTCAAAACGCACTCCGTTCTACATTCCAAGACTAGAAGCAGATGGCCCACTAATTGATCCTACTATCTGCTGAAGTATATTTTTATTATCCAATCCAGTTTCAGTTACCCTGTAATCCAACCTAACATAACTTCCATTATCAACATTAAAAGTCTCAATATTTTTTAGTTTTCTCCGCTGATCAAAGGACAGCACCACGACTTTTCGGTCGATTAGCTCGGCAGACTTAAAACCAGGAGCGTTGAATGTTGATCGAACGTAGTAATAAGAACCTTCTAAGCCAGCAGTAGCAGGAAGGCCAATTTTCTTACTGACACTTTTTTCGGTATCTTTGCCAATCACTAAATTTTCTAATTCTGATTTTGATGGAATATATCCATGATTTTTAATATTCGAAGTACAAGATATAACAAAACCAGCTAATAAAATGACAATTAGGGCACGTAAATAAATCAATTTTTTACTTTCTAAACTATAGGCTTTTTGAATCAATTCATTTACCTCATATCATTAATAAATTTATTAAACGAACATTTTGTAGGAAGATTTTAATATGGAGACGCAGCTACGTTTTTCAGAGATAAATCAGTCGAAACCATTTGAGTTTCATTTAACACTTTCAAGTGACAAAGTTTCTGAATTGATTAGGCGCCTTGATCTATTAAATATCAAAAAAGTCTCTTTGGTAGGTAAATTATCCCCATTAAGTCTGAATGAATGGAGCCTAAAAGCTGAATTAAGGGCCACAGTAAAACAAAAATGCGTTATCTCTTTTAAACCGGTTCAAACGATAGTTAATGAAACAATCAATCGAACTTTTTCTCCTTTAGCATCAGAAAATACTATGAAAATGGAGGAAGATGATGGAACTTCTCCAGTAATCTTTGATGACTCCTTGCAAGAATTTAACGATGAAATAGACTTAATAGATATAATTTTCGAAGAGCTAACAATAATCTTACCACTTTATCCAAAATTCGAAGGTGCAGAGTTGGGCTCCTACACTGTAACTGAACCGGGAGTAAAACCACTAAATGACAAAAATTTAAAGCCCTTTGCACAACTTTCGGAGTTTAAAGATAAACTCTTAAAGAACAAATAAATTGTAATTCAGAAAGCCATTACGCAAAGAATACAAATTTTAAAGAAGAGTTTAAATTTTCTATTGTGTTTCTATTACTAAATCATGTATGACACCGCAGATAAAAAGTATAAATTCTGAGTATTTGGCTCTTAAACAATCGAGGTTGAGGCATGGCTGTCCAGCAAAATAAAGTATCTAAGTCTCGCAGAAACAACAGACGTGCGCATGACTCACTGACCGCTTTTAACCCAAACGAATGTCCAAACTGTGGTGAATTAAAGCGTCCCCACCATGTTTGCGCTTCATGTGGATACTATGGCGAAAAAGAAGTAATACTTACTTCAGAAGAAATAGATATAGACGAGGACGCAGCTTAAGCTGTATCCTTGTCTTCAGATGACGCAAGATATTCAAGGAAACCAGACAACCAATAATCGCATTGTGTTAAGTGTTGACGCAATGGGTGGGGACTTAGGGCCACCAGCAGTTGTTGCCGGTATTGCACGCTCCGCTGCAAAAAATCCAAACCTTTACTTCATATTGCATGGTCCCGAAGACGTATTAAAGCGTTTAGTACTTAGGCGGCGCAGATTAAAAAATTGTGTTAAGATAGTGAATTCTACAGATATAATTAACATGAGCGATAAGCCTAGCCAAGTTGTGCGCAGTGGAAAGAATTCCTCTATGTGGTCAGCATTAGAATATGTAAAAAGCGGCGAAGCGGATGTTTGCGTTTCTTGCGGAAATACTGGTGCTTTGATGGCCATATCAATGATACGGCTTAGAAAATTAGAAGGGATTAACCGACCGGCAATAGCTGTCCTTTGGCCCTCTAGATCAAAAGTGGGATTTAACATTGTCCTAGATGTTGGTGCCGATATTAAGGCAGAAGCAAATGATTTGCTGCAATATGCATTGATGGGTATCTCTTATGCGAGAAACGGCCTGAACATAGAAAAACCAAAAGTAGGGCTTCTTAATGTAGGCACCGAAGAACACAAGGGCCGAGCCGAATTGCATAGGGCTCACGAACTTATAGAAAAAAATTGTGACCCATCTAGTTTTGAATTTGTTGGTTTTGTTGAGGGCGGAGATATAACTAGTGATAAAGCAGACGTAATTGTAACAGATGGCTTTACCGGCAATGTTGCGCTAAAAACAGGTGAAGGCACTGCCGCTTTAATAGGAAACCTATTGAGAGAGGCTTTTGCCTATACCCCATTATCTCGCCTAGCATCAATTTTAGCCGTTACCTCATTGAGAAGGTTAAGAAAAAGAATAGACCCACGTAGAGTAAACGGTGGTGTTTTCTTGGGTCTAAATGGAACTGTTGTAAAGAGCCATGGATCTGCTGATGCGACGGGAGTAGCCGCAGCTATAAAACTCGCTGTACAGTTAGCGGAAAATAATTTTTCAAAAAAAATTGCAGCTCGGGTTGCATCAGCAAACACTATGCAGCAAAATTAAAAAAATAGGACAAGGTCGGTCTATAATATGACTAAACGAGCAGTTATTACGGGTGTCGGGCATTACCTGCCAAAAAGAATAGTTCCCAATTCAGAATTTGAAAAAACTCTTAGTACTAGCGATGATTGGATCATCACCCGAAGCGGTATAAAGCAAAGGCATTTCTCAAATGAAGATGAAACCACCTCAAAAATGGCAGTCTTAGCTGGAAAACAAGCGATAGAAGACGCAAAGATAGAAGTTTCCGATTTAGACGCTATAATTTTGGCAACTTCTACCGCAGACCTGACGTTTCCGTCAGCGGCAACAATGGTTCAAGCAGGTCTAGGGATGAAGCATGGATTTGCTTACGATGTTCAGGCCGTTTGTGCAGGCTTTATATACGCATTATCGACGGCCAACGCCCAGATAGTCTCCGGTCAAGCAAATAAAATACTAGTTATTGGCTCTGAAACTTTTTCTAATTTGATGGATTGGAAAGATCGATCCACTTGTGTACTTTTTGGCGATGGCGCTGGCGCCGTTGTACTAGAAGGTCTCAATTCAAATGGGACTAAGGAAGATCGAGGTATTTTGTCAGTAGATCTAAATTCGGATGGCAGTTACCGAGATATACTATACGTTGACGGCGGAGTGTCACAAAAAACAACCGGATATTTAAGAATGGAAGGTAAAGAAGTCTTTAAGCATGCAGTAGAAAAACTAGCGAAAACATCACAAAATGCAATGGTCAAGGCAGGTATTGAATCAGATGAGGTTGATTGGGTTGTTCCCCATCAAGCTAATATTAGGATCATTCAAGGTACTGCACGCAAGATGGGTATACCAGAAGAAAAAGTAATTAAAACAGTCCAGAATCATGGAAATACCTCTGCAGCATCCATTCCTTTAGCCCTATCAGTGGCTTCAAAGTCCGGACAAATAGAAAAAAATGATTTAATCGTAACTGAAGCAATTGGTGGAGGTCTGGCTTGGGGGGCAATCGTGCTAAGATGGTGAAATATTACCTAAATTACCTAAAAATTCTAGAAAAGTCCTCAATATTGTTGACAGTCAAAAACTGAGCGCTTTAAAATGAATCTAATCGGGAGAAGATAATGGTAGATAATACACTTACGAGAATGGACTTA
>ERZ802830.3102-NODE-3102-length-14400-cov-9.06992_pt1 | contig 14400 bp, 6 predicted proteins | sample MGYA00345654_ERZ802830 | MGnify/ENA primary metagenome ERZ802830 (study PRJEB30503, sample SAMEA104212375) | marine metagenome | biome: Westerlies Biome; feature: [SRF] surface water layer (ENVO:00010504) within the epipelagic zone...; material: water... | reverse complement strand
CTGACCAATCTTTACGCCAGCGTCATAAGGTCTATCATTATAACTTTTGTATATATCGCCTCCGTAACTAAAATTATCCTCTGTAGTATTGAAGTCCATTCCTCTTACACCATAGATTATCTTAAATGCACCATACCATCTGTCATAATTATATCTAGATATAAATATAGCTTCTCTAAAATTGGCACTCCAAAGGTGAGCCATTGATTGGTTAGTATGTCCATAATTGGTTTCAATTAAGTTTCCATCTCCACCTTGAGAATAAGTATAGGGTCTTACTTGATTGTATTCTAATTGAACCAAAAGGTTGTCTACTTTAAATGCATTATAATATTTAACCCCTAATTGGTAACCAAATTTATTTTTCCAACTTTGATTTCCAGCAAAAACATCTGATGTTGAAAATTCATCTATTATATACTGACCATAGATATTGACACTGTTATTAACTTTATACTTGAAAGTCAAACCCATTAATGCATTTCCTGCATCTTGCCCATTCTGAAACTCTATAGTCCTCAAGAAAATAAATGGATTAAGATAATCTAATTTAAAACCTTCTCCATTTGAATTAGACCATATTACTGACTCAAATAAACCTAAATTCAAACGTTTACTGATATTTAAACTTAAAAAGTGGTTCGCCATATATTTTGACAAATAGGATTTATTTAACTGCACCTCTGGCCTTATATCTTTCAACCACATCCAGTTATTAGTATATTTAATTTTCCAAAATTTAGTATTCAATTTTAAGTAAGTTGATGGTGAAGCCACATCACTTTGGAGTAATGACCTGTACCCATCACCTATGAAGTTTTTACCATATCCAAATTGAATATCCATGAAATCAGCAGGGGTATATGACAAATACGCTTCAGATACAGGGTAATCAAAAGCATTAGTACCAAAAGGTTTAGATATACCCCTTCCAGGAATAACTGCATGAGAATCTACCCCTTTGATTGAAATCGCATAATCATTAACATATTGCGCAAAACGCCCTTGACTTTCGTAAAGTGTTGTAGAAAATGAAAGCTTAGAGCCCAAACCTCCTTGAACATTAAATCCTCTTGTATTATTATAAGTATATTTAAAATCCGCGTTGGTGTCATGTCCCAAAGCTAAATCTATTATTGGGTCTAGTGTAAACCAATATTTTTCAGATTGCAATTGAACTAAATGTTCATTCCATAATTTCCAAGAAAACCATTTATTGGATGAATATTTTGAATGATTATATGAATTCCAAAAATCATAATAATTAGAAACCTCTTGGTAAACATATGGTTTAGAGGCCGTATGTGTGTTTGTTCCTATAGCATTCATCGCCGCATCAAATTTTGAATAAATATCATGGGAAAAAGGAATCTGTAAATTACTATGGTATTCTGGATATTTATATGGAATTAACTGTTCATTTACCACATCGTATTCATCGCTATCAGATTTTGAAGATTCTGCAATTGTGGGGGGAGTAAAAACTTTAATTTGTTTTTCTGAATTTGAAGGAAGTGGTAACTTTAAAGACACAGAATATTGTGAATATGTTGGTTTGCCATTATATGTTACTGGAGTAACACGAGGAAAACTTTCAAACATGTCACTAGCCGCAGTTTTTAAAGACCACTCATCAGCACTAACATGAAGCATCTTAAAAAGCCCCTTATCTGTAACTTCAAATAATATTTTAACCTCACCTTGATAATAACCTTCTAAGTCACTTGACATTTTAAAATGGGCATTAATCAACTCATTTAAATGCGAATCAAAACATTGCTTAAGTGCGTCTCCTTTATATGATTTACAGGATTCAAAAATAGGAGATGATGTATAATTTATAATTTGAAAGGCATAAAAACACTTGATATTTAAAAAACTAAATATCAAGAATAAAATTATTTTATTCATAATAGATTTTAAGGGACACAAATTTACCTATAAAATTATATCAAAACAATTTTGTAGTTGAATATACTGGAATAAAAAAAACCATCTACAAAAGATGGTTTTTTATTATTTCAATAATAATTTATTGTACTTCAAATCGGATTGGAAGAGAATAAGGAACCGTAACTGGATTTCCACGTTGTCTTCCTGGCTTCATTTTTGGTAAAAGATTAATTACACGTTCGGCCTCTTTAGCTAAGCTTGGGTGAGGCGCTCTTGCTCTAACGCTGGTAACGTTTCCTGTTTTATCAATTTTAAAAATCACATTGATACGCATTTTTCCATCCAATCCAAGATCACTAGCTAAATCTGTATTGAACTTTTTACCAACAAATTTGGTAATCTTTTCAGACATACAAGCCTTTCTCTCATTGTTGTTTTTCTTCTTTTCACAACCAGGAAAAACAGGCACATTCTCAATCACAGAAAATGGCACTTCCACATCAACAACCTCATCTTCAACTTCAATATCGTCTACCTCTACAATCTCTTCACTTTCGTCTGTTTCTGTAGATTCTATAACCGTCTCCTCAACCTCTTCCTCATCATCAACAATTTCAATTTCCTCAGGAGTTGCTGGTGGTGGTGGTGGCGGTGGTGGTGGAGTTAAAGGTTGATCAGTAATTGGGATTTCTTCGTCATCTTCCAAATTAACATTGAGTGTATCTAAAGCAATCTCTGCCAAATCATATGTTTTGTAATTGATAGCTAGATTAGTCACTAAAAGCATTAATGCCAAACCAACAGCGAAATAAAGCGCGCTATTTCTTTTTACATCTGCTTTTGGATTTTTCTTAGGTTCCATAAAATCTCTGGGTTTATAAGGTTGCTAAAATAACCAATTAATAGTTAAATATGCAAACCATTAATTTAAATTAATTATACTATTTTTTAAAATAGAGACTAAAATAAGTCCCAAACACAAACCCAGTATATTAGCTATGATATCAAAAAAATCAAAACTTCTGTATGAGGTTAATGTTACTTGTAGCATTTCAATAATTATGCCAAATAAAGCACCTATTAGGAAAGATAATAAAATGTAATTTTTATTTGACTGATATAATAAATAAACTCCCCATACAAAACCCATTATCATGTATGCGGTTGCGTGATATAATTTATCATCAAAATCTGAGCCTAACTTTGGAATTACTGGACCTATTTTGATTAAACTCAACAATAAAAGCAATGCGCTATAACCGTATGCAAAAATTGCTGAAAATTTGCTAAGCACCAACCAGAGCTTTGTAGTCGTCGGCAGACATTAAGTTATCTGCCTGAGACATATCACTACATTTTATTTGGATCATCCATCCTTCATTGTAAGGATCTGTATTCACCAATTCAGGGGCATCCTCTAATTCTTCGTTAAAAGCAATGATTTCTCCAGATAATGGCAAAAATAAATCTGAAACTGTTTTCACAGCTTCGACGGTTCCAAATACTTCCTCAGCATCAAGGGTTTCATCTAAAGTTTCTACTTCAACATAAACAATATCACCTAACTCGCTTTGAGCAAAATCAGTAATTCCTACAGTTGCTATATCGCCCTCTATCTTGACCCACTCGTGGTCTTTAGTATACTTTAAATCGGCTGGTATATTCATTGTATTTTAATTTGTCACAAAAGTAATTTAATATTTAGATACTATCAATCTTAATTTCCAAAATTATAACGTAAAGTAAGTCCCGACCTTATGGTAGTTTGTGGGAATGAAGTTGAAATCGCATAATCAGAAAAAGCATAGTCTAAGTAAAAGATTCCCGTAAGGTTTTTACTGAACGCGTAATCTGCGTTAAACTTCATACTCCAAAGTGATTGACCTGAAGTAATTTGAGTATTATCAACATCTAAATATCTAATGTAAGTTTTATTATCTCTGTAAGATAAATCTGCTTTTAAATTCAAATCACTTTTAATGATTTGTTTGTTACCTGCAAGCTTTGATCTTATTCTTAAATCTTTAATTCTATACCCCATACCTAAGATATATTCTTTACCTTGAATTTCTGTTAAGAGATTATTGTCAAAACTCATTGACAATACCCTATCCTTTTTCATTTCGGCAAGAATTTTAATTGAATTTTTTAGTTCAAAATCTATTCTAAAAAGTGGACTAAATTGCTCTTCAAGATTAATATTACTATAAAGTACTTCATTCTTGTAATTACCTGATTGATCGGTTACTTCTGCAGCCTGATCATCATAATCAAGATTTGGATCGGCAGCTATATAATCCAGATTTGTTCTGAATTGATTAATCGTATAACTTGACCTGTATCCGTGGTTTATTGAAAAACGTCTAAAGTGCTTTTTAAACCATTTCATTTTCATGAAACCTGTATATTTTAATGTCCAATTTGGAATTGGAATGTCTCTAAATGCTGACAAGCTAACATCGTTAGCATCTGAGCCAGAGTAAGCTGATAGAAAAGCAGGTAATAAAACGGCTTGACTTGTTTTACCGTAACCTTTTGGATAGCCTTCATCATCAATCTCATAAGACTTGTCTCCATAGAAGCGCTTAGCGACACGATGCGCTATGACCAATCTATTTGATTTAAACTCGTCAAAAGCTTGGGACTGATTATCATTACTTTTACTAAATGCCGTTTTAATTAGAGCTGTAGAAATATTAAAGTTTCCAAAAGAGTTTGTAATTAAAGCGTTATAAACATCACTAAAACCGTCTCCATCACTATCGGTGGCATTAAAATTTTCTGAGAGATTCTCAGAAAATGTTCTACTTCCTGTCAAGTCTATTTTTAAATCCCGAATTAAATCAACACTTGCAGAACCATCCAATGTTTTGTTTGTAACCTCTGTGTATTGCTGATTAAATTCTGGAAAAACTGTAAGCCAACCGTTAGAGGCAACTCGTTGTCTAATATCAGCCTGACTACCAATGGTATATCCAAAAGTTGGTTTTGATGTCCCTAATGCCCCAGGTGTTCTCAAATAACCTGGCAGAAAAGAACCGTTATTCTCTGAATAATTTAATTGTACCCGCTTAACGCTAGTTAATACTTTCACAGTCCCGTCTAAAACAGATTTTCCAAAACTTTTACTCTTCTTTTTTGGCACTTGTGATGGAACAGTTGATGATGTTGGTCGAGAATTTCTTCTCATATCTGGTCTAGAACCACCAGAAGAAGATTTAACCCCTAGGTAAGAATATAACTTGGTTAGATTAAGTGTTCCATTTATCGTATGTGTATTTGCATTTTGAATACTATGACCTAAATCATAAGTCTGAATAACTCCATTACTATCTTCAATCTCTAAATTATTATTTAAATCAGAACCTTTTTGCCACTGAAAATCGCCCGTATATGAATAGGTTGCTTTTATGAAACTTAAGGTAGGGATTTTGTCCAACGGCAATTGATAATTAAGCTGAACTTGTTGACTTTGGATATTAGGATCACCAATATCAAAAAATCCATCCCACACATCTAACTCTGGGTTTTGTCTACCATTTATTTCATCATTCATAAAATAGTTTCTTACAATACTGCTGTTAGATGCCGCATAATTCAAACTTAAAGATTTAGAAAAATTGTAGTTAAAACTATATTGTGTATCAAAAGTGTAATTCCTTCTGAATAACTCTTCGACTTGAATGTTTTGACCAGTTAGTTCGGTATCTCTAAACTTTTGCTTATTGAATTGTCTGTTAATATTTGAATTGAATGAAATATTATTAGGCAATAAATTGAAATTAAAATCTTTGAATATTTTCCAATATTTACCAGTGAATAAAGAATCATTCTTTTTAAATGGCTCTATGGGTTTTGGCGCAAAACTATAATTATAATTTACTCCAGTTTTAATATTTTGATCCAAAGAGTTTTCAATTTCAAAATCACGATGTTCAATTTTATTGTGAGAAAAATTAAAGGTTAAGTTTTCCACATCATAGATTCTTGGCTTGGACTCTGCGGCTTTTTGTTTTCTTACTCCTATGAAGTTTATACTTTTTCGTTTAGTATAATCCTGAGATTGTTTAAGTATAGCTTCCTCTTCCTCATTACTAGTTGCAGCGTCTAATCTGTTTTGAAGTTTAATATCCTTAAACTGCTGATCAAACTCTGGAGTGATAATTTCTTCACCAGTCCCAAAATTAAAAGGAATATTTACACCCCATTTTTTAGGTAGTAATTGGCCAAGATTAACATTAGTAACCACATCATATTGGGTTACATCTTCTCGACTTCGTTCATTAGGCCTTTGTTCTACAGAACCAAAACCAATAGTACTTCGTTTACCTGTCATGCTAATATTTGCAAAATCAGCAAAATTGGTATCTAAACTAGCAATCGCTGCCCAGCCACCTTCATTTTCTAATTCTGATAGTCGCAATTCATTAAACCATACATTAGCACATTTTTCAAAATTAGATGCATTTTTAACACCCATCATTAAAGATCTGATATCACCGAAATTTGGATTCCCTTTTACGGTAACCCTTAATTGATCAAATTCTCTGGGTGCAAACTCATTTACTTCAACAATTCCTGACGTTGTCACATCATAAAACCTAGGAACCTCATCTGTTAATGTGCCATCTGCCATCCCCATAGCTTTAATTTTTTGAAGTACTTCAAGCTCTAGCTCCATGCTGTTAGGCCATACTATATCTGGATTTGATGAAACCCCATCAGTAACTCTTAATGGTAATTCTATTTGATAAAAATTCTGATTGTTATCATTACCCATTCTAATAAAACCAATAATTTCTCCGTCATCAAGGGGTTCGTTGTTTCTAGACTCTGCATGCATAAACATTTTGAGGTTCTTATATTGTCTCATGTCTACACTTATATTTTTAAATACACCTCTTGAATCCTCAGCTTCTAAATCACAAACCTCAACCAACAATGATTGTTCATTTTGTCGAATCATATTGTTGTTGTTATTGAGACGTTCTTGCTGAACTCCTGGAGGTGAAACATAGTTACCATCATTTTGTTGTAGTCCAATAACACCTACATTAAACTCGGTGTCTCCAAAATTAGGATCAGTAACCGGAGGGTTTTTTAGTGATTGATTATAGCGTCTCCAATCACTTCTTACAAGGTCTAAAGTTGCTAACCGTAAAACGGTTTGTTCAGAGAAATTATTTAAATACATTCGGATGAATCTAATTGACCGTATATCTGATATTCCACCAACGGTTTTAGAAGGCTCTGAAATTGGAATCCTAAACTGGTACCATGTTACATCTCTAACATCTCCATTTGGAAGTGATACGGTTCGCACTTTAACATCATTGATATATTTATTATTGGTATTGGCTAGTGATGTTGGGGTGATATCCAATTCATACTCAAAATAACTGTCTATAGTATTCATTGTATTATCCCTATTAATATCCTCAGCGTCAGGCTGAGCACTAGATCCCCTATTAGTATCTGTAAATGCTTCAAGTGAGTTTCCATCAGATCCGTTATAATATTTATAACGCTCAAAAATGGATCCTTCGGTATTAAGGAAATACTCATAATTATCATTAGAAGGGTCAGGTCCAAAATCTAAACCTGTCTCTCTCTCATCTAGCATCTTTTGTTCATCCGCATCGTTATAACCGTCATAACCAACGTCTTGATTGGTACGTTCCTGCCCTGTAGTTGCAAAGGTATAAACCAACGACTGAGTGCTTGGAACTACCGTTTCATAGGAAGTTTTATTTAGAACAGAAGCATCTCCGTTTTCTGGCAGTCCATTTTCATACTGTTTTTTGCCATCCTTAAGAACATCTTCTGATATATTTCCTAGATTAAAATAAAGTTTTCCACCAGGGTTCGAGGGGTTATCCATAAAAGGGTCTTGAAGCCAAAAATCAATATACTCTACATTTGCTTGTTCAAAGTCGGTAGAAGTAATCTGCCTTGTAATACCCGCCCAACTTTGAGATGGAGTATCCAACACACCATCTTGTGCATTAGAATCAAAATTATATGGTCCTCTTTCATTGGGATAATAATTTAAATCCAATGAATTTATGACCGCTGCCTGTCCTTGAACAATATCTATCTCAGGAAAAATTTCATTTATAAAAATACGTCTGGTGTATAAATTAGATACATCATCGTCTGTAATACTGCTGGGTCTTCTACTACTGTAAAAAATGGGGTCAATGGAGTACCAGTTTAAATGAGCTCTATTAAATCCATTTTGATAACCCGCATTATCTTCATCCTGTTTTATTCCTAAACCTAAGGGTCTACTTGATAAGAACCAAGATTGAGGTGATAATAAACCTATACTCCCTTGTGTCCCCTCAAAATCATCAACATAGGCTGTCGCTTCTCCGTTAAAATCGGTGCCTTTTGGTGCTCCAGGCGCTAAATAAGCAAATTCACCTCTTACAGATAAATTTGATTTTGCATCGGTGTCTATGTTTGGGAGTTTATTCACTAACCTTGTAAAAAATGGGACTTCTGTGGAATAATTCCCATTAAAACCAAAAATACTATTGTTAGTTGGCTCTGTTCCATAATTAGCCTTTTGGGTAATAGGACGTTCGTTAAGATTTAAAAACGTAGCCCCCAATAAAAAGTTTTCATTAAACTGGTGCTCCACATTTACTCCAGCAAAACGCCTAGTTTGCTGTCCAAATACCGCGTTATTTTCTACAGAAACTTCAATGGGTGTATTGGATGCCTTAAGAGCTTCATCTAATATTTGAACACGTCCCATCTGGTAATTTACAGTATAATCAACACCTTCAATAAGTACTCTCCCTCCTGCAGTTACTTTAACCGATCCGCGAGGTACATTAAATGCTCCTAATGGAATTCCATCACCACCGGATGACTTATAGCGCCCTTTTATTAAGAATTTATTCTTTTCATTTTCCTCAAGTGCAGCAGTTTTCGTCGATTTATACAATATATCATAAACGTACTTCTCTTGATTTTTATTAACGTAAGCGTCGGCGTCATAGTCTCCTGGATTGTTAGGATCATCTAAAATATCAAACAAATATTTTCCAAATGGCTGGGCTTTAGTAAAAACAATTTTACCATTTTCAACCAATACGGTCATCCCTGAAACAAAATCAAAAAAACCATCCCCTCCAGTTTGGGGGTCATTATTGTAATTTAATCGGTCAAAGTTAAAAAGTCGTATTAATGGTGTTTCTTGAATTTTAGTATCGTCGTTTGGATCTGCTGTACCGTTATCAAAATCAGGAAAAGTGGTCCCATCTACTGGAGTTATATAATTTAATGGAGAGGCTTCATTATAAAATAGATTCAACTTAAAATCTTCTTTACTTAACTGAAAAGCTCCAGTATCATAAACATTTTTCATCATTAAATCCCAAGTAGGCTCAGTCACACTAGTCACCGCGCTTTTCAACATTTTCAAAACCAAACTCTTGTTGGTAATAACTTCATTTTCCCCTCCAGTATTATCAATACCAGTGGCCTCTACACCATCATTTGCAAATTCTCCAACCTGAAACACCTCTCCTCCCACAGTATATTGAAACGCCACTGCAAGAACTTCATCATTAAGTAATCTTTGATTTAATGAGATGTATCCCAATTGATTATTAAGTTTATAATCGGACCCTTCTATTAATTTTTTTGCATTTTCTAACTTACCATAATCAAACCCTTCATTTGAAGATGGTAATATTCCACTTTCAACTGTAGAAATATCCCTAACAGCATCAGTTAATTGTGATCCAGAACCACCAATATTAGTGGGATCAAAATCGTTGTTGCCATTATCGGGGTATGCTCCTGGACCTACATTAACAAATCCTGGTGGGGCACTATCTAAACCTATCACGTCAGATTCTCCTAGATCCTGAAAAGCTACTACATTCCTTACATTTTCAGTTCTATTAGAACGGTTAGTAACCCATACTTCTATTCTGGTAATCTGAATGTTATTGTTGATAAAAGGATACCGTTCAAGTGCCTTATCATAGTTTTGATAGAAATATTGTGATAAAAAATAATGCCTATTTTCATCATAATCCCTAGCAAAAATTTCATATTCTTCTACAGTACCACCTCCCTCTGAAACCACTGATTTTGATTGTGATTTTTGCTCAGAAAATACAGCAGTGACTTTGGTTTTTCCAAACTGTAGTTCTGTTTTCACACCGAAAAGACTTTGAGAACCTGTTATAAGAGAACTATTTAAAGGCATACTTACATTACCAACTTCAATTTTTCTTACTATATCGTCCTCATCGGGTGTATATTCAAGTTTTATTAAATTTTGAAAGTCAAAAGTAGATTGAGTATCGTAATTAGCATTAACCTGAAGCCTAGTCCCTACTTTTCCAAGCATGCTTAAACTAATTCTTTGATTAAAATCAAAAGTAAAATTACTTCTATTTCTTGGTGAAAAGGCGGGGTTGTCTTGTCTTGTATATAAAATTCCAAGATCCATTTCTACAGAACCTTGAGGAATGATTTCTATGGTGTTACCTCCAAAGATTGTCTCAAATAATCCGGATTTGACGTAATATTCAGGTAAAAGATTTTTTTGAGCGTCTTCTGTACCTTCTTTTTTACCATCGAAAGCATCTATTTTTTCTTTATAGTATGACTTTACGCTTTCTTTTGTTACTAAAGCATCATATTCCTTTGGAGTTAGAATTACAGGATAATTGATATTAAAATCTCCAACTTTTTGAGTAAAAATATAGCGATCTGTTATGGGGTCATATTCATATTTAGAAGTTATCCCACTTGGATCAGGCAGTTTCATTTCACCAAAAGAAAAACCGGTTTTTACAGAGTCTTGTTGTTGGATTTGTTGAGCAAAAAGACCTTGGGCTACCAATATTAGCATAATGCATAATCTCACTAAACGAGCATCAACAAAATTTCTAAATTGGTTTTTCATTAATCTCTCTACAATTTTTTAAGTGCCTCTTTGATTAGTGTTTCAACACTTGCATCTGGCATAGATTTAACAATAGTCTGAAGTAATTTTTCAGATTGTTTCTTTGAATATCCTAAGACTTCTAATGCTGATAACGCTTCTTCTTGTGAACTATTGTTAATATGTTGAGAAACTTCATCAATATCAAAACTTTTAAGAATTTTATCTTTTAAGTCTATTATGACACGCTGAGCAGTTTTTAAACCAATACCTTTTATAGATTGAATTAATGCCGCATTTTCTGAAGCAATCCCTTGCTGAACTTCTTCTGGCGTGAGAGAGGACAACATGGTTCTAGCAGTATTAGCACCTATTCCATTAACAGATATAAGTAGTTTAAAAATTTCTCGCTCCGTTTTAGTATAAAATCCATACAAAGAATGAGCATCTTCTCTTATTTGCAAATAAGTATATAGCTTGAGAAATTCCTGATCTGGAATAGACTCAAATGTATGGAGAGAAATATTTATAAAATACCCTACACCATTACAATCTATAATAACATCTGTTGGATTTTTTTCAACAAGCTTTCCTTGTATGTGTGTGATCATTAAGTTGTTGATTAGTCTCTCAAAAATACTAAATAAAATGGCATATAAAAGTTTCTATAATAGCATCTACCTATTTAATGTTGAAACTTTTCTTTTTGCTGAGCATCAATTACAGCTATAGCAGCCATATTAACAATTTCATCAACACTTGCACCCAATTGAAGAATATGAACAGGCTTTCTCATACCCATCATTATTGGGCCAATAGAATCTGCGTTATTCAATTCCTTAAGGAGTTTGTAAGTAATATTGGCAGAATCAAGAGTAGGAAATATTAAAGTATTTACTTTTTTACCAGCCAACTTTGAAAATGGAAAAGTATCTTGAAGCATTTGTTGATTCAAAGCAAAGTCTACTTGAACTTCGCCATCAACAATCATATCAGGATAATTCCGATGTAAATATGAAACTGCTTGACTTGCTTTTGATGCTTTATCTGAATTTGAAGATCCGAAATTAGAATAAGATACCATGGCAGTAACAGGAGTCATACCAAACATTTTAACAACTTGTGTTGTCATCTTAGCTATGGTTGCTAGGTCTTTTGTACTGGGATCAATATTTATTGATGTATCACTTAAAAATAAGGGGCCTCTTTGTGTTATCATTACATTAGTTGTAGCAATACGTGTTGCACCTTTTGCTAATCCTATTAATTCTAACATTGGCTTAACTACAGTAGGGTAACTTCTAGAATATCCTGAAATTAAAGCATCTGCATCTCCAGCATTTACCATCATTGCTGCAAAGTAATTACGCTCACGCATTTTAGCTTTTGCTGCATATAAGGTCACCCCTTTTCTAGATCTTTGTTGCCAATACAATTGCGCATAGGCATTTTTACGCTCAACCTCGTCATCAGATTTGGGATCAATAATTGGAATGTCAGCATCAAAATCTATGTCTTTCATCAAAGACGTAATGACGTCTTTTCTTCCTAATAAAATAGGGTGTGCAATTTTTTCTTCGTGAACTATTTGGGCGGCCTTTAAAACATCTAATTGGTCTGCTTCTGTAAACACAACACGTTTGGGTTGCATTCTAGCTCTGTTTAATAATAACCTTACAATTTTATTATCGGCACCAAGACGCTCCATCAACTCGTCACGATATTTATCCCAATTTTGAATAGGCTCTTTTGCAACACCACTTTCCATAGCAGCTTTAGCTACTGCCGGTGGAATTTCATAAATAAGTCTTGGGTCAAAAGGCTTAGGAATAATATAATCTCTCCCAAAATTTAATTTGGTTTCACCATAAGCAATATTGACTTGTTCTGGAACAGGTTCTTTAGTTAATTTTGCAAGTGCTTTTACAGCGGCTATTTTCATAGCCTCATTAATTTTTGTGGCTCTTACGTCTAGTGCCCCTCTGAATATGAAAGGAAAACCAAGTACATTATTAACTTGGTTAGGGTGATCTGATCGCCCTGTGGCCATTATGATATCATCTCTTGTATCAACTGCGAGTTTATATGCAATTTCAGGATCTGGATTAGCCATTGCAAATACAATTGGATTTGATGCCATAGATAAAAGCATCTTTGGAGTCACAATATTGGCTGCAGATAGTCCAATAAAAACATCAGCTTTGTGCATAGCTTCTTCTAAGTCATTTAGATCTCTATGAGTTGCAAATTCAGCCTTTTGAGTTGTTAGGTTTATTCTATCTGCACGAATCACTCCTTTACTGTCCAGCATAATTATATTTTCTGCCTTAGCACCAAAAGCCTTGTATAACTTTGTACAAGACACTGCTGCTGCACCAGCACCTGAAACAACTATAACAACATCTTCAATTTTTTTATCAGCTAATTCCAAAGCGTTTAATAGCGCTGCAGCTGAAATAATAGCTGTACCATGCTGATCGTCGTGCATGACTGGAATATCAAGTTCTTCTTTGAGACGGGTTTCAATATCAAAAGCTTCTGGAGCTTTTATGTCTTCTAAATTAATTCCACCAAAAGTAGGAGCAATTTGCTTTACAGTCTGTATAAATTCTTCAACGTTTTCTGTATCTACTTCAATATCAAAAACATCAATATCTGCAAAAATTTTAAACAGTAATCCTTTACCTTCCATTACTGGTTTTGATGCTTCAGGACCAATATTTCCCAAACCTAAAACCGCCGTACCATTAGAAATAACTGCAACTAAATTTCCTTTAGCAGTATACTTATAGGCGTTGTCTTTATTTTTTTCAATCTCTAAACAAGGTTCAGCTACACCTGGAGAATAAGCTAAAGCTAAGTCGCGTTGACTGGAATATTTTTTAGTGGGAACAATTTTTATTTTACCTGGAGTAGGTTTTGCATGATATAGTAAAGCTTCTATTCTTTTACTTTTTTCACTCATTATTGATTAGTTTAAGAATGAAGCACAAATGTAAGCATACTGATTTGGATACACCTAATCTTTTAAAAAATGAATATTTCTTGTTAACCCTGAAAACTTAGTGCGTTTAACCGCTGAATTTTTAAATACTTTACGGAAAGTTTCCTCAGTTAGTTCTTCCCAATCTTTCTTTGACATTTCTAAAAGATTTGGATGAGGATTAAAAAGAGGCTCTTCGTGTGCTTTAGAAAATCGATTCCAAGGGCATACATCTTGACAAACATCACAACCAAACATCCAATTATCAAATTGCCCTTTATAAGAATTGGGAATTTGTTCCTTTAATTCAATAGTAAAGTATGAAATGCATTTACTGCCATCAACAACATAGGGAGCTACAATGGCTTGTGTAGGGCAAGCATCTATACATGCAGTACAAGACCCACAATGATCTGTAACAGGCGTATCATATTCTAGTTCTAAATCTACAATGAGCTCAGCGATAAAGTAAAAAGAGCCTGTCTTTTGTGTTAATAAATTACTGTGTTTTCCTATCCACCCCAAACCGCTTTTGGCTGCCCATGCTTTATCTAATACCGGAGCAGAATCAACAAAGGCTCTTCCCTCTATTTCTCCTATTTCTTCTCTC
>ERZ802830.3101-NODE-3101-length-14402-cov-7.60807_pt1 | contig 14402 bp, 12 predicted proteins | sample MGYA00345654_ERZ802830 | MGnify/ENA primary metagenome ERZ802830 (study PRJEB30503, sample SAMEA104212375) | marine metagenome | biome: Westerlies Biome; feature: [SRF] surface water layer (ENVO:00010504) within the epipelagic zone...; material: water... | reverse complement strand
TCCGCCTAATGGTTGGTGAATCATAATTCTTGAATGAGGCAATGCAGAACGTTTGCCACTCTTCCCAGCACATAAAAGAACTGCTCCCATTGAAGCAGCGATACCAGTACAAATTGTAGCTACATCAGGGGAGATATACTGCATAGTATCATAGATTCCTAGACCAGCATATACTCCACCACCAGGTGAATTAATATACATTTGAATATCTCTTTTTGAATCTACACTTTGTAAGAATAGTAGTTGAGCTTGAATAATATTTGCTACTTGGTCATTTATTGCTGTTCCAAGAAACATGACTCTATCCATCATTAATCTTGAAAAAACATCCATTTGCGCAACATTCAATTGACGTTCTTCGATAATGTATGGTGTCATGCTACTAATGATTTTATCATAATACATGGAGTTGATACCTTGATTTTTTGTTGCAAATTTTTTAAATTCTTTTCCGTAATCCATATTCATATTTATTTAAACTAAAATTAATTAAAATTATTGTTTAGAGCCATAAACTTCTTTAATGAAAGATTCATAACTAAGTTTTTTATTTTTAAAAGAAATATTTTTTTTATAAAATTCCAGTAAATTTTTACTCATTAATTGATCTGATAATCTTTTGGTTTCATCTTTGTTTGTAAAAATTCTAGCTGCAATTTTATCTAATTCTTTTTCTTCGGGATTTGTTTGACCATATTGAGCCATTTGAATTTTAATCATTTCCTTGGCATATGATTTTAATTCTTCAAATTTAATCTCTAGATTATTTGATTTTATAATCTTAGCTTCAATTAATTGATAACGAATTCCTTTTTCAGACTTTAAAAATTCTTCATTTGCTTCATTTTCGTTCAGCGGTTTTTCACCCGAAGTTTGAATCCATTTAACTAAAAATTTTTCTGGTAAATCAAACTTGTTTATTGAAATGAGAAATTCATTAATATCATTTAAAAGTTTTTGATCAGATTGGGTTTCAAATTGTTTTTCAGAATCAATCTTTATTTTTGACTTTAGTTCTTTTAAAGATTTAATTTTTTCATTTTTATATGCTTTGTCAAATAAATTTTGATCTAATTTAGCTGGTTCTAGATAATTTATTTCTTTAATAGTTGCACTAATAATTAAATCTTTAATTTTATCATAGGATTTTCCAATTAACCTAGAATAATCATCTTCAGATTTAAATAAATTTTCAACATGAATTTGAATTTTTTCGTTAATTTTTGAGGATTTCAATAACTTTATAGTTTTGGCACTTTTTATCTCTTTAAGTTCAATAGTAGCTGATTGATTGATCTGAATTTCTTTGACTTCAAACTCTAGAGTAATTTGTTCATTGTTCTTTATTTCTGATTTCGGAATCAATCTTCCGTATTGTTTTTGAAGGTATTTTACTTGTTCATCAACCATTTTAGAATCCGCTTCTATTTTATATTGGTTTACTTTCTTTTTTGATTTTAGATTTAAATCAAAATCAGGAGCTAGTCCAATTTCAAATTCAAAAGTAATTTCTGGTGATTTCCAATTTAATTCCTCTTTTAATTTTGGTAAGGGATTCCCTAGAATTTCTAATTTTTCTTCTTTGATAAAATTAGAAAGCTCCTTTTGTAAAAGCTTATTAACTTCATCAGCTGTAACTGCATTTTCATATTGTTTCTTTACAAGTCCCATTGGGACATGACCTTTTCTAAATCCAGGTATGTTAGCTTTTTTTTGGTAGTCTTTAAGTACTTCCAATACTTTTTTTGCAAAATCATTTTGTTCCAATGAAATTGATATAACTGAATTTAATTTGTCACTATCTTTTTTTATAATTTTCATTGGTATTTAATTAATAAATGTGGTCGCGAAAATACTCTTTTTTAAAACTTTAGGCAAAATTAATTTAAAGCTTAACTGATAAAATAATTAATCAACTTTTATTTACTTTCAGTAAATTTTAAGAATCGTATGTAAAAAATATTATATTTGCATCCTGAATTAATAATAATGGGTCGTGTACCCAACTAAATTAATATGATATGCCTGTAAGAATAAGACTACAAAGACACGGTAAAAAAGGTAAACCTTTCTATTGGATTGTTGCTGCTGACAGCCGTGCTAAGCGAGATGGTAAATATTTAGAAAAACTTGGTGTTTACGATCCAAACACTAATCCTGCTACCGTAGATTTAAGTGTTGATGATTCCCTTAAATGGTTAAAAAATGGTGCTCAACCCTCAGATACAGCAAGAACACTTTTGTCTTACAGGGGTGTAATGTTGAAGTATCATTTAAGTACTGGTGTTAGAAAAGGTGCTTTAAGTCAAGAAGATGCCGATAAAAAATTTGAAGATTGGCTTGATGAAAAAAATAATAGAATACAATCAAAAATTGATAATATTTCTAAAGAAGAATCACAAGCAAAATCAAAAGCTTTAGCGGCTGAAAAAGAAGTGAATTTAAAAAGAATTGCTGACGCAAAAGCCGCTTTAGAAGCGAAAGAAGTTGCTCCAGAAGCCGAAGCTGCTCCAGAAGCTGCTCCTGAAGCCGAAGCTGCTCCAGAAGCCGAAGTTACCCCTGAAGTTGCTCCAGAAGCCGAAGCTGCTCCAGAAGCTACTCCAGAAGCCGAAGCTACGCCTGAAGCTGCTCCAGAAGCCGAAGCTACGCCTGAAGCTGCTCCAGAAGCCGAAGCTACGCCAGAAGTTACTCCAGAAGTTGCTCCAGAAGCCGAAGCTGCCTCAGCTCCAAAAGATGAAGCTGAAGGATCTGCTTCCGAGTCAGATGATGAAAATAATTCATAGTAATTACTTCCTGATTAATCTGTAATTTTAAATAATTTTTTATTTCATATTATTATGCAAAAAGAAAATTGTTTTTTTCTTGGTACAATTGTTTCAAAGTACAGTTTTAAAGGAGAATTACTTGCTAAAGTTGATACTGATTCTCCAAAAATTTATCAAAATTTAAAAACAGTATTGGTTGAAAAAACAGAAGGATTAATACCTTTTTTTATCACCAAAAGTAATTTGCATAAATCACATTTATTAAGAATTAAATTTGAAGGTATTAACACAGAATTAGAAGCAAAAAAAATATTGAATTTAAAATTATATTTACCTTTAAACCAACTTCCTAAACTAAAGGGTAACAAGTTTTATTATCACGAAATAATAGGTTTTTCTTTACTTAATCAGAATAAAAAAAAAATTGGGATAGTCTTAAGAGTTAATGAGGTTAATCCTCAGCCTCTTATTGAAGTTCAATCGTCTGGCAAAAATAAATTAATTCCTTTACACAAGAATTTAGTTATTAAATTAGATAGAAGAAAAAAAATAATAATTCTCGATATACCAGATGGATTAATTGAATTATTTAATTAAAAGTAAACTACAAATCCTATTGTAGGTATAGGAATGTTATTATTTTCATCAACATCAATTTCTACAAGACTATTTGGAAAAATCAACTCGCCTGAACTTGACCTGTTTAAACCATATTCCTCAGGCCTAGGTATAGTTTGGGCAAGTAAATTTTGAATTTCAACATAGAGATTAAGTGAATAACGTTTTAAATTCCATTTTTTATCAAATCTAACATCCAAAAGATTTAAAGCAGTTAACTTTTTATTTCCAAGTTCATTATAATTTAAAATTAGTTCTGGATAAGATTCTAAGCTTGTATTTAGATTAACTGGAACGTAAGGAGTTTTTCCAGAAAACCTCCATCTTGAACTTATTTCCCAGTTTTTTTTTAGTTTATATCCTCCAGAAAAAGATATCAAATGTCTGCTATCCCAGACTGATGGAAGGTATTTACCTGATAAATCAGTAAATTGACTATTAAAAAAAGTATATGCAAAAGTCCCATAAAAGTTCTTTGAAAGTTTTTGTTGGAATAATATTTCAATTCCAATACTCTCTCCTTGTCCACTAGATATTATTTCTTCATTACCAAGTATTTCAAATCCTCCTCCTTTATTTGCTAAAGAGACTTTATCAATTAGTGAAATAGGATATTGTGAATATTTTTTATAAAACCCCTCTAGGGTTAATCTAGAAGATTTATTAAGCAAATGTTCTAGGCCTAATACAATGTGGTTACTTCTAATATATTTACTTTTTTTGTTAACTAGAGAACCTTCAATATTTCTATATCCTAAAATTGTGTATGGAGGAATTTTATAATATTTCCCAAATGATGAATTTAATTTCCATTTTTCATTTTTAGTAAGGTTGTATGTAATTGACATTCTTGGAGAAAAATTATCTATCATACCAGAGCCTTCTGAAAAGGAATCAGCATCAAATCTAAAACCAAAAGAGACTCCCATATTTTGATTAAAAAATTTCTTTTCACTTTTGGCAAAAAATCCATATTTAAAAAAATTGATCTTACTTGAGTAATCAATTTTACTATAAAGGCTTTTAGTAGTATTTAAATAATCAGAATTTTGGAGATTAAATCCTAAAGTAATTTTAAAGTTATCCAAGTAAATTAAGTTTTTAAACCTAAGTTTAGTTTCGTGTTCATAAGAATCGTTTTTAAAAAGTAATCCTGATTTAGCTGAGTTGTTTTCAAAACGTGAAAAAATATTTTCAAGTCTATTAGAACTAATAGATGTAGTCATTAACCCTTTTCCACTTTTATATTTTTTTTTCCAAGATAGTCCAATAGTTATAGTCCTCTGCTGAATTATTGGTACCTGCTCAATTGTAGCTTGTTGTTGGGCATCAAAATTTTTAGGAGCTTTAACTGTAAAATCATCAATAGTTCCAACACCAATAAAATTTAATGAATTGTATTTATCAATTTCGTGATTAATTTTCCATTGATAATCCCAATAATCGGGGCGGATTGGTAATCCAATTATTTCAAAAAGATATTGAAGATAACTTCTTCTAAGTGAAAATAAAAAAGTTGTTGGACTTGGTTTTTTTTTATCTTTTCTGAATAAAGGCCCTTCAAATGTTAATGCAGCTTCACTTGCACCTAATCTAAAATTCCCACCAAATTTATTCGGATTACCTTCTCTTTGTTCGAATGATAATATTCCAGATAGGGGATTATCATATTCTGCTCCAAATGCTGAACTTGCTAATGTTACTTCTCTTACAAAAGAGACATTTAACATTCCAACAGGACCTCCTGCACTACCTTGTGTACTGAAATGATTGATGTTAGGTATCTCAATTCCATCTAAATAATAAACAGATTCATTTGGTGCGCCTCCTCTTATAATAACATCATTCCTAAATCCCCCAATTGACGGAGAAATTCCTGGCATACTTTGAATCACTTTAGTTATATCATTATTTCCTCCAGGATATGTTTCTATTTCAACAGCTGAAAAACTTCTTATAGACAAGGGAGTTTCAATCGAGGCTTTAAAAGGACTTTGAATTAAAACTATTTCATCCAGTTCATTAGCAGAATTTTCTATGAAAACTTGAATATTTGGGGTGCCAAATTTTTTTACAATTATATTAAATAAAGTTTTTGGTTGGTAACCAATATGACTAATTATTATATTATAGGTTTTTGGATTTATATTTTCAATATTAAAATAGCCGTCATTATCTGTTATTGATCCTATTTGAGTTCCTTCTAATAAGATATTAACCCCCTCAATAGGTAATTGAGTTTTGGAATCAAGTATTTTTCCACTAAGCTGACCAAAATTTTGGGAGAATGCTATGAATGAATTTAATAGAATGAAAAAGAAAAGTTTACGCATTTCAGAATTAAAAATTATTTAAAATTAGCAAATCTTTTTTTGTTGAACTATTTATATGTTTAGTTAAACTAAATTAATTATATTTGTTAATGTATTATGGGGAAAAGTAAAAGAAGAGAATTTTTAAAAAATGCTTGCGCACCAGTTGTCCTAGGTGTTTTAGGTATACCTCTAATTCAGGCTTGCTCTAAAGACGATAATTCAGTCATAGCCTCTGCTTCAGACTCAAAGGTAAATATTTCAGTTACTATTGATTTAAATGAAAGTGATTTTTCTAGCTTGCGCGAAGTTGGAGGTTGGTTTAATTATACTGCTAAAAATCTATTACTTGTAAGAGTAAGTGAATCAATTATAAGAGCTTTTGATAATTCTTGTCCACATCAAGGATCAAGAAATTCATGGTCTTATTCAAATAATACTTTTAGATGTTCCACACACGGTAATGAATTTTCCAATTCATGTAATAGTGCTTTAAGATGCTATAATTCAAGTTTAAGTGGTAATATTTTAACTATTTCTAATTGAAACTTAAGTTATTCAATTTCTCTGCGTTTTAAATATTCTTCTCTTAACATTTTAATATCCTGTTCACTTATTTTTTCTTGATCATTTGCTTGTATAGAAATATCATCTATACCAAAAGATTTTTTTTCTGTTTGTTCCCTTTTTATTTCGTTAGCTGAATTTAAATTATAATATAGTCCTGGATCAATTAATTTGTTAGCCACATAGTTTTCCTTCTTTTCCTTATCCCATCTTACAAAGATAAATCCACTTCCATTTTCATCTAAATCAACCTGAAATACTCTAGCCTTATTGGGTAATGTTTGGTATACAATAATAGAATTTATTACATATCCTGAAATGTCTAATAGCTCACTTATATATTGAATTTGACCTTCTAAAGAAAAATCATTTTTAGGATCATAAATTTCATATTGCTCATATTCTTCATACTCTATTTCATTTTGTGCACTTACTTCAATTATAGTCAAAATTAAAATTAATATAAAATAAGAATATTTCATTTTATCACATTTTCTTGATTACATAAGTAACAATCCCCCATATTATTAATTGATTATCTGAAGTCACTTTAATTGGTTTATATTTTGGATTTTCAGCTATTAATAATATACAATCCTTTTTAACTTTTAGTCTTTTTACAGTAAATTCTCCGTCGATAAAGCATACTGCAATTTTTTTGTCCTCCGGAGGAATACTTTTATCAATTACCAAAAGATCACCATTATTTATTCCTGCACCTTGCATAGATTCTCCCTCAACCCTAGCGTAAAATGTTGCTTCTTTATTTTTTATTATTTCTTGATCGATGCTAATTCTATTTTGTTTAAAGTCATCTGCAGGTGAGGGGAACCCTGCAGAAATTCTTCCTGTAAGTAAACTTATTTTTCTTCTAGAAGGTTTATAAAAAAATAATTTAAGAGGGCTTATCATTTTCAATAGAATTAATTTTTGTTTTGTATAGTAATAATTTCATCTAATCTTGTTGTATATCTTTTTGAAAGATTTTCCTGTTTCATCTTCCAAGTTTCATTTAAATCTTGAGTAGCTAATTTTATTTTATTATTAAATCTCATATTCATTTTATCAATTGCAGCCATCAAATTTTGATCTCGATCAATTTTATTATTAAAAAAGTTGAGTTGTCTATTTTTAACTGGTTTAAGGTCAAGCAATATTATTCCTGCCTTTTTATAACCGATGTTTTTTTGGTAAATTTTATAAAGGCCCCTTAGAGCAAATTTATTCAAAATTATACTTGAATCTGTCGCGAAAGGAAGATTAATTAAAGTACTATTTTTATAATAATTACTTTTTAATTTGAATGGGTCACTAGCAATAAAAATTAATAATGAGTTACAACAGCTTTTTTGAGATCTTAACTTTTCGGCACAATTACTGGTATATGACGATATACGCTCTTCTAAATCATTTAGAGAAAACAGAATATTTTTAAAACTTCGTGTTGTGGAAATAGATTTTTTTGATGGTATTGTCTCATCAAGTTTTATACAGCTTAGTCCTTCTAAATCTTTTTTTAGTCTTAATTCCAGAATACTCATATTTTTTTTTATCCAAAAGTCAGAAATATTGACAAAGTCGTATGCAGTAAATGCGCCAACTTTTTTTAGTTTTTCGGTATGTTTTCTGCCAATACCCCACACATCTTCAATAGCAGTCCATTTTAGGGCCTTAATTCTTTTTTCTTCATTATCTATTTGATAGAGGCCTTTTGTTTTGGTTGAGTATTTTTTTGCGATTTTGTTAGCTATTTTGGCTAGCCCTTTAGTTGGTGCTAACCCAACTGATATAGGAATTCCTGTCCATTTATGGACTTTTTTAACCATATTTAAAGATTCTTCTTTAAGATTGAAGTGTTTAAAACCATTGAATTTTATAAAAGCCTCGTCAATACTATAAATTTCAAAATTAGGGCTGTATGTATTTAAAATTTTCATCACACGGTCACTCATATCAGCATATAAAGGAAAATTTGAAGAAAAGATTTTCACGTTATATTTTTTTAAAATATGCTTATATTTAAAGGCCGGCGCACCCATAGGGATGCCTATTTTTTTTGCCTCATTACTTCTTGAAATAACACAGCCATCATTATTTGAAAGAATCACAATTGGATGTTTTTCTAATTGAGGTTGAAAAACTCGTTCACAGGAGGCATAAAAATTATTACAGTCAATTAAGGCAAACATTGAATTAATTATTTAAGAAAAAATATATCAAAAAAGTTACTTGTAAATATATTTATTAACTGATTATTTTTCTTATTGTATCAAAATAATTTTCAACAAAAAATAATTTTTAGAAAGCAACAGTTTTAGTTATTTAACAAACATTTTATAATTCGTTAATTTATAGCTAAAACGACTTTGGCTTAAAGTAAAAATTGTAATTTTAATTTAAAATATAAATATATTTAAAAGTAAATGGATAAATATTCTTTTTTAAATACTGCTCATATTGGTCAATTTGCACATATGTATGATGAGTATCTACAAAGACCAGATACTTTAGAACCTAGTTGGAGAGCTTTTTTTCAGGGATTTGATTTTGGAATAGAAAATTCAAATGGTTCTAAATTAGTTGAGAATGAGAGTGTAGTTCCCGAAAAATTACAAAAAGAGTTCAAAGTTGTTCAATTGATTGATGGGTATAGGAAAAGAGGACATTTATTTACTAAGACAAATCCTGTAAGAGAAAGAAGAAAATATCAACCAACTCTCGATATTGAAAATTTTGGATTGGAGAAGTCTGATTTAGAAGATATATTTAGTGCTGGAGAAGTAATAGGAATAGGCCCAAGTACTTTATCGAAAATAATTTCTTATCTAGAAAATATTTATTGTGATGCTATTGGAGTTGAATTCATGTACATAAGAAAACCTGAAAAAGTTGAGTGGATTAAAAATAGATTACATATAAACCAAAATCATCCCAATTTTTCAGAAGGAGATAAAAAACATATTCTGAATAAGTTAAATGAAGCAGTGACTTTTGAAAATTTTCTTCATACAAAATATGTTGGACAAAAAAGATTCTCTTTAGAGGGTGGAGAGTCACTAATCCCTGCATTAGACACTTTGGTTGAATCTGCAGCTGATAAAGGAGTTGAAGAATTTGTCATGGGAATGGCACATAGAGGAAGATTAAATACTTTAATTAATATTTTTGGAAAGTCAGCAAAAGATGTTTTTAGTGAATTTGATGGAAAAGATTATGAAGAAGAAATGGTTTTTGATGGAGATGTAAAATACCATCACGGATGGACTGTCAATAGAACTTCTAATTCAGGTAATAGGATTAATTTAAATTTGGCCCCCAATCCATCACATTTGGAAACTGTAGGTGCAATTGTAGAGGGTATATCTAGAGCAAAATTAGACAATCATTTTAATGGTGACACGAATAAAGTTTTACCAATAATTGTCCATGGAGACGCTGCTATTGCAGGACAAGGATTACCTTATGAAATTGTCCAAATGTCAAATCTTAAAGGATATTCAACTGGAGGCACTATACACATAGTAATAAATAATCAAATTGGTTTTACTACTAATTATCTTGATGCTAGATCCAGTACTTATTGTACGGATGTTGCTAAAGTAACCTTGAGTCCTGTTTTACATGTCAATTCTGATGATGTTGAAGCAGTAGTTCATGCTACAAAATTTGCATTGGATTACAGGATGGAGTACTCGGGAGACGTTTTTATTGATCTTCTTGGATATAGAAAATATGGTCATAATGAAGGCGATGAGCCAAGATTTACTCAACCTAAGTTATACAAGACTATTGCAAAACATAAAAACCCTAAGGATATTTATGCTAATCAATTAATTAAAGAGGGAATAATTAATTTAAATTTTGTTAAAGAAATTGAGAATAGTTACAGAAACAGTTTAGAGAGTGATCTAGAAGAATCAAGAAAGTATACAAAAACCTTTGTAGCTCCATTTATGAACAAATATTGGGAAAAATTCAATATTTCAGGAGAAATTGATTTAGATAAAATAATTGAAACGAAAGTATCAATCGAGGAATTGACTAAAGTTGCTAAATCAATAACCTCTCTTCCGAAAAATAAAAACTTTTTAAGAAAAATTCAAAGACTAATTAACGAAAGGAAATTAATGTTTTTTGAAAAAGGCGAATTAGACTGGGCTATGGGGGAGATGCTTGCTTATGGTACACTTTTAAATGAAGGATATAATGTTAGACTTTCTGGGCAAGATGTTCAAAGAGGGACTTTTTCTCACAGGCATGCGATAACTAAATCTGAGGATTCAGAGGAGGAAATCAATTTACTAAATAATTTAGATAATGATAAGCAAGGGTTTTTATCAATTTTTAATTCTCTTTTATCCGAATATGCAGTTTTAGGTTTTGATTATGGTTATTCAATGGCTAGTCCAAATACTTTAACTATTTGGGAGGCCCAATTTGGAGATTTTAGTAATGGAGCTCAAATAATAATTGACCAGTATATTTCTTCTGCAGAAGATAAATGGAAATTGCAAAATGGAATTGTTATGCTACTACCACATGGCTATGAGGGTCAAGGTCCTGAACATTCTTCTGCAAGAATTGAAAGGTTTTTACAATTATGTGGTGATGATAATATGATTTTGGCTAATTGCACTTTACCCTCTAACTTTTTCCATTTGTTAAGAAGACAAATTCATGCAGAATATAGAAAACCTTTAATAGTTTTTACTCCCAAAAGTCTTTTAAGAAATACAGATGCAGTGTCAAAAATCAAAGATTTTACTGAAGGTAATTTTGAAGCATTAATTCCAGATAAATTGGTTTTACCAAAAGATGCAAAAGTATTAGTTTTTTGTTCTGGTAAATTTTATTACGACCTTTTAAAAGCTAGAGATTTAAAAGAAAGAATGGACGTAGCAATAGTTAGAATTGAACAAATTTTTCCATTACCTACTGAAAAAATATTAAATCAATTAAAAGCTTATAAAGATGTTAAAAACATAATTTGGGCTCAAGAGGAACCAATTAACATGGGTGTTTGGAGTTATTTATTGTTGAATTTTAAACCGGCTAGAGATTTTACAGTTGTAGCCAGACCTGTTTCATCATCCCCTGCATCAGGAAGTTCAGCAAGATCTGCCAAGAGACACAAAAAAGTTATTGATAAAGTATTCAATAAAATTAAAAAACCTTAACTTATTTTAATTATTTAAGATATTATGATTTTAGAAATGAAAGTTCCATCTCCGGGAGAATCTATAACAGAAGTGGAAATAGCTCAGTGGCTTGTTTCAGATGGAGATTTTGTTGAGAAAGACCAAGCTATTGCTGAAGTAGATTCTGATAAAGCTACATTAGAATTACCAGCTGAAAATTCTGGGATAATAACTTTAAAAGCCGAAGAAGGTGATTCTGTAGCTGTAGGTCAAGTAGTTTGTTTAATCAATACTGAAGGAAAAGAAAAGATAGATACAGATAAAAAAAATAATGTTGAGTTATCCTCTGAATCAGTAAAAGAAGTCATTAATGAAACTAAAGAAAATTATGCTTCTGGTTCACCTTCTCCTGCAGCTAAAAAAATATTAGATGAAAAAGGTATTTTACCTGAAAGTATAATTGGTACTGGTAGAAACGCAAGAATCACCAAAGAAGATGCAATACTGGCTAAGCCTTCAATGGGCTCACAAACAGAAAATCAGGCTCGAGAAAATTCAAGAAAAAAACTCTCATTATTAAGAAGAAAATTAGCTCAAAGACTAGTAACTGTCAAGAATGAAACAGCTATGTTGACTACTTTTAATGAAGTAGATATGAATTCTATTTTTTCAATCAGAAGTGAATTTAAAGAACAGTTTAAGCAAAAGCATGAAGTTGGTCTTGGTTTTATGAGTTTTTTTACTAAAGCTGTTGTAAGAGCTCTAAAACTTTTCCCTGATGTCAATTCTATGATTGACGGAGATTATCAAATAATTAATGATTTTTATGACATAAGTGTTGCAGTTTCTGGTCCAAAGGGATTAATGGTACCAGTTTTAAGAAATGTTGAAAAAATGAGTTTCAAAGATATTGAAAGTGAAATTAAAAGATTAGCAATAAGAGCTAGAGATGGTGAAATAACTGTTGATGAAATGACTGGCGGGACTTTTACTATTTCAAATGGAGGAGTTTTTGGATCAATGCTATCTACTCCAATTTTAAATCCTCCTCAGTCTGCTATTTTGGGTATGCATAATATTGTTGAAAGACCAATGGCTGTTGAGGGTAAAGTTTTGATAAGGCCAGTGATGTATTTGGCATTATCATATGATCATAGAATAATTGATGGAAAAGAGTCAGTTGGTTTTTTGGTCGCTATTAAAGAAGCTCTTGAGGATCCTTTAAATTTATTAATGGATAAAAATTTTAAAAAGGCGTTAGAACTTTAGGTAAATATTTTTTGATTTATAGTCTATTATAGTGTTGGTTTTTTTCATAAAGTCAGCTCCTAAAATACCATCTATTATTTCACTTTTTTGTTCTTTAAGTGAATTATTTATTGAGTCCATATTAAGTAACATAAGAGATAATTTAACCGATTTGTCATTTTCGAAAATAAAACTACTTTTTTTTGTTGGAGTAACTTTTAATTTTTCCAATCCAGCTCCAGCGACCTCAATTTCAGAATCATTTTTTATCAAATTAAAATAAATACTTTTGTTTTTATCAATACAACTATTTGAAGCACCAGTATCAATTAAAAAAAAACCTTTTTTGTTATTTAAGATTAGGTTACATGAAATATGTTGACTATTCATGATTTTAAAGGGAATTATAATATATCCTTTTTCCAAAAAAAATGATTTCATATGTTTTTATTTTTTAAAGTACAAAATCATTTTATAATATGTTAAATACAGCAGCGGATTAATTTTAATATAATATTTTTGTAATATGGAAATAGTAGATACACACTCACATTTATATCTTGAGTCATTTGATGACGATAGAGAGCAAGTTATTAGAAATGCTATTAATTTGGGTGTGAACCATTTTTTTATACCTGCGATAGATTCAAGATATTATAGTAGAATGATAGAACTCAAAAAATTATTTCCAAAAAATATTTATTTAATGGCTGGTTTGCACCCATGTTATGTGAATGAAAAATATAAACAAGAATTAAAACATTTAGAAGATTTTTTGAAAAGTGATAATAATTTTTATGCGATTGGAGAGATTGGTATTGACCTTTATAGAGACAATAATAACTTAGACATCCAAGAGAAAGTATTTGATTATCAAATTAATATAGCCAAAGAAAACAATTTACCAATTGTGATTCATTGTAGAGATGCTTTTGATGAAGTTTATAGGTTATTAAAATCTAATTTTGATGATAATCTAAATGGAATATTTCATTGTTTTACTGGAACATTAGATCAAGCTATAAAAATAATTGATTTAAATTTTAAAATTGGTATTGGTGGTGTTGTAACTTTTAAAAATGGTAAGATTGACAAATTCCTAAAAGAAATTCCAATTAAAAATATAGTTTTAGAAACCGATTCACCTTATCTTTCCCCAACTCCATTGAGAGGTAAAAGAAATGAAAGTTGTAATTTAATTTATATAATTAATAAATTATCAGAAATTTACGGTCTATCAACCAAAGAAATTTGTAAACAAACCACATTTAATGCAAAACAAGTTTTTAAAATTTTATAATTATAATAGAGAGGTGGCCGAGTGGTTTAAGGCGCACGCTTGGAAAGCGTGTATTCGTTAATAGCGTATCGAGGGTTCGAATCCCTTCCTCTCTGCTAACCCTAATTTAAACTTATAACCCATAGAATTGTTGTATTGATTGAGATTGTTATTAACTTCAACACAACTATTTAGTGGGAATAATTTTTAACTAAATTTATATGGATCCATTATCTCAAGGAACAGTTGGAGCAGCTTTTGCGCAGTCTGTTGCCAATAAAAATAATTTTTTCAAGATCGGTTTCATTGGTTTCCTTGCAGGATTGACACCTGATTTAGATGTTCTAATTCAGTCATCAACTGATCCAATTTTATCTCTTGAATATCACAGGCAGTTTACACACTCACTTTTTTTTATTCCCTTCGGTTCTTTAATTTTTACTTTTCTAGTCTTTCCTTTAGTTAAAAGCTCCTT
>ERZ802830.3099-NODE-3099-length-14407-cov-24.4431_pt1 | contig 14407 bp, 8 predicted proteins | sample MGYA00345654_ERZ802830 | MGnify/ENA primary metagenome ERZ802830 (study PRJEB30503, sample SAMEA104212375) | marine metagenome | biome: Westerlies Biome; feature: [SRF] surface water layer (ENVO:00010504) within the epipelagic zone...; material: water... | reverse complement strand
TAGAATATCAGATTTCGGCTCTGAGGGTTGGGGGTTCGAATCCTCCCTGGGTCACGAATAAATCAACAAAAAGTTGAAACGAAGCAAGCTCAAAATAAAGAGCTTGCTTTTTATTTTGAGTGATGCTGAAGTTTCTTTTGTTGATTTTCAAAGCGGAGCTTTTTGAGGATCACGTAGTAATCCTCGTTAATAGGACGCCAAGCTTACTTTTTTATTTTGGTGATGCTAAAGTTTCTTTTGTTGATTTTCAAAGCGGAGCTTTATCAATAGCAAACCCAAGGTTCGAACTACTAGGTGATGGATTTTCAATTTTTGACTGTAGTTCATCTTTTTGAGTTTCATATTTGTCTTTAAATTTTTTGTAGATGGTATTATCCACTTCACCAAGGGCGTATCGCTCTTCAATGGATTCTATTTTAGTCTTTAGCTCTGTAATTGTTTTTTTAATGGACTTCTTACTAGTTCTTAACCCTTTAGTGATGTTGTCATAAGTATATGTCATCACTTCTTTTACAATGTCTCTTTATTTGGGTTCTAACAGATAAGTTTTTAAATCTTCAGTAAATGTGGTGTGAAGTGCTTTGGCAGATTTGTTGCAAGAGCAACCTTTAGTTCTGCATTTATAGTAATAGAGTCCTTTTTTCTTTACAAGGTATCCAGTCAGTGGCAGTAGGTGTTATACTATACAATAGTCATAGAAGTAGAAATCCTAAGGAAGAATAAATTGATCATAGATCAAATGATTGTCAAAAAGGGTGCGATAATGCGTGCCTTTTTTTGTTTTCTAGAAATAACGAAGTTAATCCTCCTAAAATTATTTTATAAAATAATTTTCCAAAATCAATCAAACAGACCGGCCTGAAATAGTGTAAACCGTGGTAAACGGTATTAGAAACGCTGAAACCGTCTTAAAATCGATTATTATACGGTTTTTAATATATCTATAGACATATAAAAACCTATTACAAATAGTAAAACTCTTTAAAAAAAGGAGATAAAACAATCAAAGCGCAGGTACCACCGTTCTAAACCCAAGTGATGAATCTGTTTGTGTTAACTAATGAATGCCATATACATTTAAACTTAAATAATGCTTGACAGAACTAATTCCAATAGTTAATTCCGCCCGAACAAAACTTTAGACAGAAGATTTTTCTATCTAAAATGAAAATCCCCACAAGTTGTGGGGATTTATTAAAATTCATTTTTAATAATTAAATGTTAGTTATATCCTTCGTTCTGAACTAATTTAGAATTTATTTGTAATTCCGAAGCTGGGATAGGCCATCTAATTTCATTAGGCGTATATTGTGGTTGTGGGTTTCCACTGTTAGACCAAACGGGTTGTGACGAATTAATAGCTTCATAATAAAGTCCGTTTCTGATTAAATCATTACGTCTCCATCCTTCAAAACACAATTCTTTTCTTCGTTCACTTAGGATTTCATCAGCGTTGTACTGTTGTGAACCCACAGTCAAATCTGGCACAATAGTGGCGTCTTTAACTTCGTCTGGGAAAACTCGAGCTCGAGTTCTAATAAGATTAATGGTCATGTCCGCATCCGCTTGTGTGAGTTTATTTTGTCCGTTTAGCGCTTCTGCATACATCAACAACACATCTGCATAACGGATATATGTTTCGTCTAATGGTGTATCATTTCCCCAATTACTTGGCCTAATGTTATGCCATTTCCAAGCCTTCCAATTTCCTTTCCATTCTCTACGTATAGATCCAAACATGGCATCATCCGGCCATGTTGCACCACTCATGTACGCTCTATTTACATGGGTTTTGGCAATATTATTTCTGGAGCGAATGTCATCATCTGTATAAGGTTGCGCAAAAGGATGATTGTTTCGAGGTTTACCACCTTTTCCTTTGGACCAATTACCTGTATTTCCTGGGCCAGTAGCTGGACCAGCCAACTCCCAATTTACATACCAATTATTACCACTTGCACCACCATTAATTGAGGTTCCCAATGGACCATACAAAGTTCCAATTCTGCCTCCTTGATCCATGCCAGGTCCCTCAAATCCAAAAGAGAAAATAATCTCATTGTTTTGCTCATTGTCTTGCGTAAAAATACCAGGATAATACGGCACAAGACTATAAACATTACTGTCTATTACATCTTTAAGTTCATTTTCAGCTTTTGCAAAATAAGAGGCATCATTAATTGGATGCCCCGTCATTTGTAAATAGACTTTTCCAAGCAGCGCTTGTGCAGCCCCTTTTGTTGCTTTTCCACCTCCTTGAGTAGCCTCTAAATTATTTTTTGCAAAAATTAAATCTTCTTCAATAAATGCATAAACTTCTTGAGGAGTTGATTGACCAACTTCGAGATTTTCAAAGGAAACTGTTTCATTTTTCATTAATGGAACATTTTCCCATGAGCTGACCAATCCAAAATTAATAATGGCACGAAGAAAACGCGCCTCTGCTACAAGTTTATCACGGTCAGTAACACTAATTTGATCTTCGGTCATGGCGCCAACTCGATCAACAACACTATTGACTCTATTAAGAGACACATACATGTTTTCCCATAATGTTCTAATAATATTATCAGATGGAGAAAGCGTATGCAGGTAAATAGGTTTAAAAGTACTCCAACCAGGAAGTACAACTTCATCTACGGCAATGACCCCCCATATGTTAAGCCAGCCTGGCCAGTTGGAAGCAATTACATTACGTGTTGCGTCATATGCGCCTACGGTATACACTACAGCCCCTGTTTTGCTTGTTAACAGCGTTTCTGGATCTATTATACTTGAGGTTGGTTCTTCAAGAAAATCTTCTTGACAGCCAGCGAATAAAAGACTAATCAGTATTAGTTTATAAGAGATTAAATTTTTCATAATTGTATTTTATAAATATTATTAAAATCGTGCAACAATTCCAGTTCTAAATGTTCTTGCTCTTGGATATGCATCAGAGTCAAGACCTGGTGTTAGCTGGTTATTACCAACACTTACATCTGGATCCCATCCACTGTATTTTGTCCAAACGTGTACATTATCAACAGACACATATAATCTTAAGAAACTCATTCGTAGTTGTTTCAAAATATTTTTAGGCACCTTATATCCTAAGGTCATATTTGCAATTCTAAAGAATGAGCCGTCCTCTATAAAAACATCATATGCTGCAGATGCAATATCCCCACTGGGACCACCACCACTAAAACCAGTCCAAGTCCCTGTTGGATTGTCAGGCGTCCAAGTGTCTTTAACGATGTCGAATTTATTTCGCCACGGTACTCCAGTGCTACTTCCTTTTCGCATTGTTTTGTTGTAAACATCGTTGCCGTACGACCATGATGTTTGAACAGAAAAGTCAAAGTTTTTGTACGAAATATTTTGCGTCATGCCGCCGAAATGCTTTGGCAGCGTATTTCCAATAATATGACGGTCATCGTCATTGATAATTCCATCAGCTGCATCTGGTACTCCGTCTCCATCAGTATCTACAGTTAACTGATCTTTAAACTTAGTCATCCCTGGTCTATACGTTCCATTGGTAACAGTTGCGTTTACAGGAACTCCCTCTTTTAATGTGTAGTTATTCATGGTCCACCACATACCTGCGTCTGGAAGTGCTGCCTCATCTGCTTTAAATGCTGCAGTAGCTTCCTCTAAAGTCATACCATCAAATTCAACAAAATCTTCATATGTATAAACTCCGTCGTATGCCAATCCGTAAATTGAACCAAGTGATTCACCGACCCGAATAACATAATCGTTATTTACACCTCCACCTCCAATAGAAGTTATAAAGAATTCGTCTGCATCCCCTAAGTCAAGTACCTTATTTTTATTGCTGCTTATGTTGAAGTTCATATTCCATTTAAAATCGCGTTTGTTAATAATATTTGCATTAAGAGAAAACTCAAACCCTTTGTTACTGACAAGCCCTAAATTTTTAAATGCCGTTTGATAACCTGAGGTTGCAGGAAGTGGAACTGCCAGGAGCAAGTCTTTAGTTTCCTTATCATAATAGTCAGCCTCCATGGTTATTCTATCGTCAAAGAGTCCCAATGTTAATCCGAAGTCGATTTCCTTAGTTTTTTCCCAACTTAGGTTATCATTAGCAAGACGGATAATAGACGCACCTGGCGTAAGTGTGCTTCCGTTGAAAATATAACCCGCTCCGTCAGCTGCTGATTTCGATTGGAATGTTGGAATTTGTGTATTTCCAGATTCTCCAAAACTAAATTTGAACTTAGCGTCAGAAATAACAGAATTACCCATCAAAAATGGTTCATTGGATATACGCCATGCCAATCCAACTGATGGGAAATATCCCCATTGTTTATCGCCTGACGCAAACCGAGATGATCCGTCGTAACGTAAACTTGCTGTAAGTAAATATTTGTTAAATGCATCGTATTGTACACGCGCTAGAAAAGACTCAATAGAGGATTCAAACGCGTTGCTCACGGTAGGCTCTACGTTAATTGCATCTTGTAACCCATCAAGATTGTATCCTGGGATAGTGAAGCCCGTAGAAGCTGTGCGTAATGATTCTGATGTGTTTTTTTGTCGCTCATAAACCAATACTGCATTCAAACGATGATTACCAAAATCTTTCAAATAGTTTAGACTTTGTTCAGTAGCCAAACTATTTCTATTGAAAAAGCTTGTGACAGCTTTTCCACCTAGTGCTCTTGACCAGCCAAAACGTTCAGAAAACCACGCTTTGTTTTTGACTGAGCTTGTGTAGCCTCTTAGCGATGCTTTGTAGGTCAAGCCTTTAAAAAGTTCGTAAGAAATAAACGTATTAAGACGTGTCTGATTAGTCACACCATTCATTGTATTTTCAGAAAGCATCAACATGGGATTAATGACATCCCCATTTCTATTTGCAATAAGTCTACCTGTTTCTGGGTCATATTCATTTTCAGGCCATTGTCTTGCCGATTGAATGGGTTGGAATAAAACAGCGTTTGTGACAACTCCTGCTCGACCTTGGTTGTTATCAGTAGCGGCGGTTACAACTCCCGAACGTTTTATATATCCAACATTCCCATTAAAACCAGCTTGAAGCTTATCGTTTACTTTTGAGGTAATGTTAAAGTTTCCTGTATAGCGCTCAAGACCAGAAGTTTTGATTATACCTTCGCGATCTTGGTAGGACAAAGCTGCGTTGTATCTTGTTTTTTTATTACCTCCATTAGCAGAAAGTTTATAATTTTTGGTAATGGCATTTCGAGTTATGGACTCTTGCCAATCATCAATTAATAAAGGGGGATCAAAAGTCATATTTGCCAAATCAATCGGAACGTAATATCCCGTCGTAGGGTCTGGTACTCGGAAAGACTCTGCTAAAAATTTTGCTTGACCAGAACCTGGGTCTGAAGTTAAAAAAATGGGGTCCCATCTTTGATATTCATTTCTAAAATCAATAAAACCCTGTGCATCCAGAATAGGAAGTTTTCTCGCCAAAGAGGAAACGGCTAAAAAAGATTCAAAACTAATTCTTGAAGTTCCAGGCGTTCCCTGCTTTGTAGTGATAATTACTACACCGTTTGCACCTCGTGAGCCGTAGATGGCAGTTGCAGAGGCATCTTTTAAAATATCTATAGAGGCAATATTACTTGGATCTAACGTTGCAAGTGGACTTGTTGCACTGTTACCCATTTCAGTTGACGTATTAACGCCACCCCCTATCAATGGAAAACCATCAACTACATATAGTGGATCGTTACTTGCGTTAATTGAAGTTCCACCTCTAATTCGAATTTTAAAAGCTGCATCGGGTCCACCCTCAGAGCGCACGACTTGCACACCCGCTGCCCTAGCAGCTATGGCACCTTCAAAAGAAGCGGTATTAATTTTTTCTATTTCATCTGATTTGATTGTTGATACAGCACCCGTTAAGTCCTTACGCTTAACAGAACCATATCCTACAACCACAACTTCATCTAGTTTGGATACATCAGAAACGAGATTGACATCTAAAGTAGATCCAGTTACTGTTGCCTCTTGGGTTTTAAATCCGATGTAACTAAAAACAAGTACATCGTCTTTATTTGCGGAAATCTCGAAGTTACCATCAAAATCAGTAACTGAGCCGACTTGCTGTCCCTTTACTGCCACAGTCACCCCAGGCAGTAAACTACCGTCTCCAGTTACTGTTCCTTTTACTTTCGACTGTTGCCCATACACAGATATAAACGAAAAAAACAGCGCCAGCATCGTTGTGAAAGTCGTTGTTGAAATTTTACTAATTATTGGTTTAGTCATAATTTTTGGTTTTCAAAATTTTTTAAAGAAATTATACTTTCAAAATTATTAGTAAATGTCAATTTAAATTGCCAATCCATTAACAAAACATACTCAAAAATTATCTATTTGTTAATATAGGCTTGATAACCTATGCCATTTAAGGGGTAATTTTTGTATTATAAAGTCAAATTTTTTTTAGTTTTTTGATAGAAATTATTACATCTATGATTCGCAGTTTTATAAAAATAACTTTTTACTTGATTTTTACTCATTCAAGCCTACTTTCAGCCCAAGCTGATGATATGATAGATAACATCTCACTCAACGGAAAATGGGCTATTATTTTTGACCAAGATAATCGGGGAGGTGTTGAAAAATGGCATTTAAACCGTGTATTTGAGAAGCAGAAAGAGGTGTCAAACATTCAAGTGCCAAGTCATTGGGAAACCATCAAAAAAGATTATGAAGGCGTGGTCTTTTACAAAAAATCATTTCAGGTGCCCGAATCTTGGAATGAGGGGGTTTTTAGTCTTTATTTTGAGGCTGTCAATTACAAAACTGAAGTTTGGGTCAATGACCAAGCCGTTGGTACTCATGAAGGTGGATTTACTCCTTTTTCCTTTCAAGTCGATGAGGTTCTTAAACCCGGCGAGATAAACCATATTATTATGAGGGTTGTGGGTCCTATACTAATGACTGACCAGCGTATTGACGAAATGGGTCGTATGGAAGTACCCCAATGGAGGGGTGCGATTACAGGGGGGATCTGGCAAGACGTTTGGATTCAACGCAGAGGAAATGCTACGATTTATGATGTTTTTGTACAACCCGATATTGATAAATCCCAAACGGTTATTGATCTTGAATTGTATAATCACCAAGCTATACAACAAAAAACAACTCTTTCCATTAAGCTCAATGACGCAGACGGCAATGCGGTAGGTGTCTTTGAAAAAAAGATGCAATTGGATCCAGGAAAAAACAGCTTAAAAACATCCATCGATATTCCAAATCAAAAGCTATGGTCGCCTAAAAACCCACAACTTTACTCAATTGGCATCTCACTTGCAAATGGCAAAGAAACAACGGACAACTGGACACACCGTTTTGGTATGCGAAAGTTTACAATCAAAAACAATCAATTCTATCTAAACAACGAACCGCTGTATTTAAAAGCAACCTTTTTTGAAGGGCTTTACCCTGTAGGACTTGCTTATCCTGACTCGAAGGAAATGGCGATTAGAGAAATTCAACTTGCCAAAGATGCGGGATTCAATATGATTCGTCCATGGAGAAAACCACCACCTAAAATGTGGCTAGACCTGTGTGACGAAATGGGTGTGTTAACCGTAGGTAGCTTGGCAATAGAATGTATGAATAGACCTATCCAATCGGCTTATTTGCCTATGCGAGTAGAGAATGAACTTACCCAGAGTATTCTTAGGGATCGAAACCGAACAAGTGTGGTCATTTGGGAACTTTTCAATGAGCTCTTACAGCCAGTGATGATTCAAATGCTTCAACCCATGTCGCTCAAAGCCCGTGAGCTAGACCCAACCAGACTTATTCTAGACGAATCAGGTGGCTGGGCTAAGGGTGCAAGGATGTATTTACCCTACGAAAAAACAGGAAATCAGTTTAATGATATTCATGATTATTCAGGTTCCCAAATTACACAAGGTATTTATGATGGATATGCCAATATTGGCGAAACTAAAGAAGAACTTGAAGAAAAAGGACTTTCCGGCTTGACAATTCCAGGAAAAAATATAGTCCCAGGACGCCTCTCATTCGTTTCTGAATTGGGTTATGGCAGCTTACCTAATCTTCCTCAAAACAATGAGGAATTTAGACAAAAAGGAAATCCCCTAACACCCACCATGCGCTATCACCTAAGACTTGAAAAAGAACTTGAGCAAATGATGCAAAAAACAGGTTTTGATCGTTTGTTTGACAATTTTGAAGAGTTCTGTTTGGCTCAGCAAACGGCACATGGAATGGCGAACAAAAGATTGCTCGAAGCCACACGCTCCAACCCGAATATAATCGGGTATTGTGTTCATGCGCTCACAGCAGGAGACTGGATAATGGGTGCAGGTCTGTTGGATTTGTGGCGAAATCCAAAAACAGATGTTTATGAAATGACCAAAGAGGCGAACCAAGAGCATATTGTTACCCTACGTGTGATGCCTAGAAACAGTTTTTCAGGTGTTAATCCAAAGGTAGAAGTGATTGGTGTAAACGAAAATATGGAGATGAAAGCCCAAATTCATTTTCAAGTATTTGATGCGGCGGAAAACCTTCTTTTTGAAAAAGAGGTATATAAACCTTTAACTCAGGGCATAACATCCTACCTGAGTGAAAAAATTAACATGTCTGGCTTAACGGGAAGTTTCCAAGCGCGTGTAAAACTAAAAGACAAAAAAGGAAATATTATTGCCAAAAATAGTTTTGATTTCGACATTTTTGACCCTGTGGTTTTTGATAGCAATGCGCCGTTGCGCGTCATAGATCCACAAGGAGAGCTTAAAATATTTTTAACCAAAAAAAATATATCTTTTGTAGATTTTGATCCTAATGGACATACTGGGGGATTGATAGTCAGTGGTTTGGTGCCACAATCTGGAAAAAAAGATTTTAATGAGCTTCTAAAAAATGCCAAAACTGAAGTTGGTAAAGGAGGAAAACTCATCATTTTAGAGGTACCTGGAAAAACACCCCCTTATTTTGGAAGAAAATTTGAACCTAACTATGTTGAAGGGCTTCCCTTTTCAGCAAATATGTTAAACAAAGGTACCACCCTAGGACTATGGGCTGGAAAACCTCATATGGTCAAGGAGCACCCCGTGTTTCAAGGCCTACCAACGGGTGTGATTATGCAAGAAGTTTATCAAAATGTGCATCCAAAAACCACGATGATGATGCAACAAGGCAAAATGATATCGGGGGTGGTAAGCTATGATCATTTTAAAAATTTGGATTTGATGCTTCGTCATTATCCAGGCCCTGGGGATGTTTGGTTTGGCGCCAATCTTTTAGAAACAGCTTTTGGAGAAGGAACTATGCTGTTATCGACTTTTGATATTGTTGGAAACCTAGGAAAAGATCCAGTTGCCGAACTTATTTTAAATAATATGATAAATTACGTAAATCAATAAATAGATGAAAAAAGTAGTCACCTTTGGCGAGATTATGTTGCGCTTAGAGCCTCCGGGCTATTTGCGCTTTTCCCAGACCAACTCTTTTGATGTCATCTATGGCGGAGGAGAATCTAATGTAGCAGTATCGCTTGCCAACTATGGCGTTCCGGTACGTTTTGTGACACGCGTTCCCAACAATGATATTGGAGAATGCGCCCTTATGGAAATGCGCAAGCGTGGTGTAGAGACCGATCATTGCGTTCTTTTCGGACGCCACCTCCGCAAAATTAGTTTTTTAAATATCCTACAAAAGACATTTTTTAGTTTGCTAATCGAAACTGTTCATCCAAAGGCACTCCGTAAATAGATTGTAGGTCACGTGCGTTTTTTTGGTAGAATTTTGTTTCGGGGGGTATGCTAAGGTTTTTCCAGAAAGCTTCGTTATACTTCACAGGAATATCCCCCATATCATTGCTGTACCCAGCTCCGTTTCCAACTTTGATTTTTTTGGTATTTGTCTCTATGCCTAAAACAAAAGCTTCGTGTCGGTAAGATGCTTTTACGGTTTTATTATTTATACCAAAAAGATGCTGTTGGGATTTGTTTATAGGGATTTTTTTATTCCAAGTTCTGTTGTGATAGCTAAGTACAATTTTACCATCGGGGTTTTTCTTGTACACCCACAGTGAATTTAGATTAGATGATTCAACTTTATACACGGCGAACGTATCAATCCCAATGTATAATCGTAACCACCCCCTCACCCCCCTTTTTCCTTTTCCTTCCATGATGACAATATCTTCGCCATCGTAGGAAGAACTTCCAATCTTAGCCCAAGTGTAGTCGTTTTTGTAAATACCTTCTCGAAGTGGATTCTTAATTGCCGTATTTAGTGCTTGATGACCAGGGTATTTATCTTTAAGAAATCTATAATCTGCTGATTTCCGCCCTTGCGTAACTTCAATCCTTATGAATCGTGGACTTGCCGCACCTCTATCTAACACCTTGATATAGTGTTCTACTAAAAATCGCGCTTTTCCTGCTTCAGTAGAAAACCTTCGGTATAGCATATTAAGTTGATGACGCGTACTCAAAGCATTTTTCTTCAGACTTTTAATTGCATTGATAACATAGGCTTTTGGCGCTAAAAGCATCACTTCGTCTAACGAAACAACATCCTCTTTTAGTTTAATTGTTTTATCACTGTGCTTGAGGAAATCACCAACTTTTATTTTATACGTAAGAAACCCAATACTGGAGACCTCTAAAAAATCCTCCGAATTTGTTGATGTAAGATTTAAATAAAAACTACCGTCTTCAGTAGTAGAAGTGCCAATATATTTTGATGGGATGCTTACGGCAGCATAGGGTACTGCATACCCTAAATTGTCTTTGACAAAACCTTCTACATCAATTTTTTCTTGCCCAAATAGACAAAAGCTGCAGCTTAAAAAAAGACTAAAAAAAAGGATGTATTTAAGACTACTATTATTCATTTTACTGAGCTCATTTATTACTAAATTACTTCAAAATAGGATTAATTTATAAAGTTTTATAAACTTAAAATCTTGGTTTGACGCTGGTACCTATTATGTCGGAATGGACTCAAAACTGAACACCAAGAAATTCTACATAACCAACAATTCAATAAATTCGGAAATAATGTACGTCAGGCCCCAAAGGTCATTCAAGAAGTGAACACTATTTAAGTTCTATTTTTTTAACTTTTGCATAACTCTCCCCCCTAATTTCTTTGAATCTGAGAATCATTTCGTTGAGTTTTTCTGGCTTTGAATCTGCCAAATCAATTTGTTGGCTTATATCTTTCGAAAGATCGTAAAGTTGGTACTGGCTACCATTACCAATTTCAATATTGACAGCTTCTAGTTTAGCAGGTCCGTTGTAAGGAGGAATCATAACCCAATCACCGCTTCTAAGAGCAGTGCGCGTTGTTGCCTCCAAAACCAACTCTTCACGTCCCAGATCACTATTGCCCATAAAGGTGTCTAGCAAGTCAACACTGTCATCCGCTCTAAGATTACTACCCGTCAAACTAGCAAAGGAAGAAAATAAATCCAATTGGCTCACCAATGCATCTGATTTTTTGGGCTGAATCTTTCCTTTCCAATACACCATAAAAGGAACCCTTGTACCGGCTTCAAATAGGCTGTATTTACCCCCTCGCAACACCCCTGCTGCCGTATGGTTTCCGTTTTTTTCAACCGCATCGTCATAGTAACCATCATTTAGCACTGGCCCGTTATCACTTGAAAACACGATAAGCGTATTTTCCATAAGTCCCTCTTCTTGTAGCGTCTTCATCAGTTCACCAACACACCAATCGGCTTCAGCAATCACATCTCCCCTTGGTCCTAAAGAAGTAGCTCCAACAAAGCGAGGATGGGGCGTGCGTGGTACGTGAGGTTGTTGCATGCCATAGTACAAAAAGAAAGGCTTGTCTTTTTTTGATTTGATATATTTTTTGACCTTATTCAGGAAATGATCTGCCATGTCTATATCACTCCACTTTGCAGATTCGCCACCCTTCATAAAACCTATTCTAGGAACGCCGTTTACAATAGTACCGTTATGTCCATGGTGCCACATCATTGACAATAATTCAGGATTGTTTTTTCCAGTTGTCTGACCTTCATAATTCCTTTTGTAACTGATTTCAATGGGATCTGCTGGATCTAAACCATCCACGTAACCATTCTCAATATAAACTGTTGGCACTCTGTCCTGTGTTGCTGCCATAATGTAAGCGTGATCAAATCCTATCTCATTTGGTCCCGGACTAATATGGGAATTCCAATCTACTTGCCCTGTGCCAAGGCCAAGATGCCATTTTCCAATGACTGCTGTTTCATATCCTTGTTTTTTAAGCATTTTGGGCAATGTTATTTGGGCTGTATCAATAATTAAAGGGGCTGTTCCAGGAAGGATGCGAGCTCGTTTTTCTTTCCACGGATAGGTTCCTGTAAGTAGCGCGTACCTGCTCGGGGTACATGTTGCAGAAGAAGCATAGCCTTGGGTAAATTGAACCCCATTATTGGCTAAAAAATCCATGTTTGGCGTATTAATTTCTGTAGCCCCATAAGCACTCACATCGCCATAGCCTAAATCATCAGTATAAATAATAATGATATTAGGATTTTGCTGGCCCTTAGAACAGCTTGCTAGCGATAGTGTTAATATCAAAGCAAACGCAACAATAAATGATTTCATTAGTGTGTATTTAGAAATTCAAATGTATAAAATGATTATTATTACACTTTTTATAAATTACCTAAATTAAATTAGCAATTAGCATACTTTAGATAATACATATTATCATCTTGGTAATAACTAAGAACAAGTTATCATGCTTTGTGGTTTATTTTTGTTTAAAGTGTAAGTTCAGAATTATATAAAAATATGCGTGCGAGACTATTTATTTTTCTTGTATTGATTTGTAGTAATACGATTGTCAATGCACAAACTAACGTTGCTTCATTCTTTAGTGACGGCATGATACTACAGCAACAAAAAAGTATTAATTTTTGGGGAATTGATTCGGCAGGAACAAAAATACATGTCGTAAGTTCATGGGGCGAAACCTCCCAGACAACCACATCAACGAATGGTAAATGGAAGCTACAATTAACAACCCCTAATGCGGGTGGACCACACACCATCACAATCAAAGGGTCATCTACAGTAACAATTGATGATGTATTGATTGGTGAGGTGTGGGTATGTTCAGGACAGTCAAATATGCAAATACCCCTTAAAGGTGGGTTGGATGGTAATTTCATTGAAGGTGGGTTGGATGCAATTGTGAATTCAAAAAACGACAGAATCCGTTTTTTCACTGTAAAACAAAATGCAAGTTTAAAGCCGTTGGACAATGTAAAAGGTATATGGGAAAAAGCAGCACCTTCATCCGCAGGATCCTTTAGCGCAGTTGGATACTTCTTTGCGCATCAACTTGAGAAGGTATTAGATGTCCCAATTGGGATAGTAGTAACGGCTTGGGGTTCTTCTACGGCTGAGGCATGGTCTGATGTTAAAACATTAAATGATTTAGGTATAACAATTCCTAATGAAATTGCTGATGTGCCACAAATTACGCCTACGGTCTTATACAATGCTATGATGCATCCAATTATTGGATATGGCATAAAAGGTGTTTTATGGTATCAAGGAGAAGCAAATCGTCCTAATGCCAATGAATATGAAAAAATAGTCAATGCTATGGTTACTTCATGGCGAGAACAATGGAATATTGGAATTTTCCCTTTTTATTATGCCCAGATTGCTCCTTTCAATTATGGAAAAAATAATGCTGCTTTTTTAAGAGAAGCACAACTCAAGAGTAGCCAAAGTTTACAAAATGCAGAGATGGTAGTTACGTTAGATGTTGGCGATTGCACCCAAATCCATCCATCAAAAAAAAGAGAAGTTGGTAAGCGTCTGTCGTATATAGCACTAGCTAAAGATTATGGCATTAGTGGATATGATTTCAAGTCACCCACATTAACAAATTACTTTATTGAAGACCAAGAGATCGTTTTAACTTTTTCAAGCCGTATACAATTAAACAAGAATATAGATAGTTCAGAAAATTTTGAAATAGCAGGAGCTGATATGGTGTTTTATCCAGCAAATGCAGCCATGACGAGTCCCTATCATAAAGATCAAAAAATCAGGGTGTTTTCTGAAAAAGTGCCCCATCCAAAAGCGGTGCGTTATGGATTCAAAAACTGTGTATTACCAACGCTTTTTGGGAGGAATGGCCTTCCTGTTTCATCATTTCGAACCGATAATTTAAATTCCAATGAATAAGCTATTGTTGTTTTTTTTACTGCTAAGTGGTTTTGGATATACTCAAAAATATCAACCGCAGTTTTCTACTGCAGGGTTTTACCAAACAGACAAGAGTGTTCGTGAAGCTATTAATTTTAATGTAGGGTGGCGCTTTATAAAGCAAGATTTCAATGGTGCGGAAAAACATGATTTTGATGACAGTGCATGGAGCGTTGTAAACCTCCCTG
>ERZ802830.3098-NODE-3098-length-14414-cov-9.0617_pt1 | contig 14414 bp, 13 predicted proteins | sample MGYA00345654_ERZ802830 | MGnify/ENA primary metagenome ERZ802830 (study PRJEB30503, sample SAMEA104212375) | marine metagenome | biome: Westerlies Biome; feature: [SRF] surface water layer (ENVO:00010504) within the epipelagic zone...; material: water... | reverse complement strand
TTAGGCGCATTCTGGGGCCGTAGGTGTTAAAAATACGTATGATGCGGGTGTCTACACCGTGATAGCGGTGATATGCCATCGTAATGGACTCCAAATAGCGTTTGGCTTCATCATATACTCCTCTAGGGCCAATGGTGTTAACGTTGCCAAAGTAATCTTCGGTTTGTGGATGTACAAGCGGGTCTCCGTAAATTTCAGAAGTGGAAGCCACTAAAATACGTGCCTTTTTTGCGCGTGCTAAGCCTAATGCGTTATGTGTGCCTAACGCACCTACTTTAAGCGTTTGTATGGGAATTTTCAAATAATCTATGGGGCTTGCAGGGGAAGCAAAATGAAGGATATAATCCAAGTCGCCTTCAATTGTTATATGCTCACAAACATCGTGGTCGATAAAGCTAAAGTTTGGGTTGTCAAGCAGATGAGCAATATTTGACATAGAGCCTGTAATCAAGTTGTCCATTCCAATAACCGACATGCCTTTAGCCAATAGCTTGTCGCATAAATGCGATCCGAGAAAGCCTGCGGCGCCTGTTATTAGTGCTTTTTCCATTTATCTTCCAATTGAATAATATGTAAATCCAAGCGCCTTCATTTCATCGGGACTGTAAATATTACGTCCGTCAAAAATGGCGTTGCCTTTAAGGTTCTCCTTAAGCTTATCAAAGTCTGGATTTCTAAACGCATGCCATTCTGTACAAATCAGCAGCGCATCTGCGTCTTTTGCGGCTTGCACCATGCTTGAGGCAAATGCAATGTTATTGCCCAGTTTAGTTTTAACATTATCCATAGCTTCTGGATCAAAGGCAGTAACGGTTGCTCCGGCAGCTAGGAGTTTTTCAATCATATAAAGCGCGGGGGCTTCACGAATATCGTCTGTATCGGGTTTAAATGCCAATCCCCAAACAGCGATATTTTTACCGTTTAAATTTCCGTCAAAATGCCGCTCCATTTTGGGGAACAAAATTGTTTTTTGTTTTTCATTTACTTCAATGACACTATCTAAAATAGCAAAGTGGTGCTGCGCATCTTTTCCCGATTTATGTAATGCTTTTACGTCTTTAGGGAAGCAAGATCCGCCATATCCAATTCCTGGAAATAGAAAACGTTTGCCAATACGCGCGTCAAGACCCATACCCATACGCACATCATCTACATTTGCGCCAACCTTTTCGCAATAGTTGGCGATTTCATTCATGTAGGTGATTTTGGTTGCCAAGAAGGCATTAGCGGCGTATTTGGTCAGCTCCGCAGATTTGATATCCATAAAGACGATTGGGTTACCAGAACGAACAAAATTCTTGTAAAGCTTTTGCATGGTTTTCTGAGCTCTTTCTGACTCTACGCCCACCACAATTCTGTCGGGTTTCATAAAATCTTCCACGGCAAAGCCTTCACGCAAAAACTCAGGATTAGAAACCACGTCAAAAGTAACATCCGTTTTGGCTTTAAGCGCTGCCTTTACACGCTTGCCTGTACCTACTGGCACGGTGCTTTTACTTACCACAATTTTGTAATATTTCATCAGGTCACCAATTTGGTTGGCAACACCCAGCACATAAGATAAGTCGGCAGAGCCATCTTCATCTTCTGGGGTAGGTAGGGCTAAAAAAATGACTTCTCCGTGAGCAACACCCTCTTCAATTTTGGTAGAAAAATGAAGTCTTCCAGATTTGATATTTCGCTCAAAATAAGTTTCCAAGTGCGGCTCATAAATAGGCACTTCGCCGTTTTGCATTTTTGCCACTTTGGCTTTGTCTATATCGATACATAAAACATCATTCCCAGCTTCTGCCAAGCATGTTCCAGTGACTAAGCCCACATAGCCGGTGCCAATTACGGTTATTTTCATTTAAATAATTCTTTGAGTACTAATAAAACAAATTTTGTGTTTCCTATCAAATATCTCTTAAACATTCTTCTGGGCTCTTGAAGAAGTCTAAAAAACCATTCAAGACCACATTGTTGCATCCATTTAGGAGCTCTTTTTGTGATGCCAGAAACTACATCAAAGCTTCCCCCAACACCCATTATAAACTCAACGCTTTTAAGTGCTTTTTTATTGATAAACAAAAAATTTTCTTTAATTGGAGTAGGCATAGCAACAAAAAGAATATTTGCTCCGCTACTCTCTATTTGTTTAGCAACTAAAGCCTCTTCACTTTTGTCAAAATACCCATTTCTATATCCAGCAATTATTTTATCTCCATATTCTTGCCTATATCTCGAAACTACTTTTTCCACGACCTCTTGTGTTGCTCCTAGAAAATAAATTTTTAAGTTCTGTTTATAAGAAACATGAATGAGTTTTTCCATTAAGTTCGTGCCATTAACTCGTTCTGGGAGTGGTTTTCCTAGGATTTTAGATGCCCAAACTATTGACTGACCGTCGGGGCTAATGATGTCAGCATTTAAAACACTTTTTTTAAGAATGGGATTTGTCTGCATAGCGACAACCTTTGCAGCATTTACGCAGACATGGTGTATGTTTTTACCGGAGTTAATTCCATCAATTATTATATCAACTGTTTGGTTGAATGTAAATGAGTCAACATCTGTGCCCAGTAGAGTGCGTCTAGTTATATTGTTTGTCATTGAGATCGGGGTAAATTAAAAAAGACAGCCCATAAAACATCCAAGCTTGTACCCATCTAATATAAGGGGTTTTATTGGTATAATATTTTCTTTTTTGATAGTAAAAAAATCCCTTTTTTGACTGCATATTAGCAATGGTCCAATTTATGACTTTTTCAGCTAAATCTTGGTAATTCTCAATTTCGTTCGATTTTACTAAAAATGCGAGTAACTGTGCTGGGGCGTGAACGTCTATCGGATATAGTTTGTCGTTAAAAAACTTGCTTTCTCCTTTTTCAGTAAAGAAATTGTTCATGTAGTAATCGAGCCCCTTTTTGTAGGCGGGGTACATTGATTTATCCTCAAAGACCTTCATATATAAATCTATGCATTCCAGATTGAATCCTGTATGAAAGTTGTCAATCCATTGATGATGATGCAACGGGCTGTAAACCCAAGAGCCATCAGGGCTTTGTTTGTTTACAACATACTGTGTTATTTTTTTTGCATTTTCAAACAACTCTTCATTTTTACTGTACGAATAAAGAAGGGTTAAAATCTTCGCTGCCAAAAGGCCTGCATTGTAAACAGTTGTGTTGTCTAAAGGTGAGTACGAAATTGAATAATTCCCCTTGTCGTCATATGTTCGATTTAAATCATTAAGAACAAAATCTTTCACCGACATTGCAGCCTCTAGATACGCTTTATTTTTGGTTGAATCATATGCTAAAAGAAGGGCCTCGGCTGCATACGATGTTGGAACTATTGTTGGTGTTTTTTTAGGTTGGAAAAAGGCTCGTGCTTGCCAATCAAAGTTGTATCCCCAACAAGCCCCGGAATATCCGTTAGACTTCTTTTTTAAAAGCAGATCCGCTAAAAAAATAATTTTTTCTAAGTCTTTTTTGTCTGCTGTTTTTTTGTATCGTTTGTGATATCCGATAAGGAACAATGCCAGTCCTTTGGGATTATATTCTTTTTTTATCCCAACAAAAGGGCGTAAATTAAAGGGGTTACGTTTAAATAGCTGAATCCAAGCAAGTCTAATAAACCTAGATTTGCCAAAGATGGTTTTTTGGATTATTGGACTGTTTAGGCCGTCGTAAGGGTCCCAACCTTTAAAGTTTTCTTGTTCACAATACTTAACAAGGCTGTTGTAATTCTGCTCCAATCTAGGCGTTTTTGGTAGGGTTGAGTGTGTAATAAAATGATTTTATTTAGTAAGACAAAACATGTGAAAAATAATACTCAAGTTGCTTGGCTACAACTGAAGATGTAAAGTTTTTTTTGGCAAATTTATAGTTAAATTTTTCAATTTTAGAAAGGTGTTTACTGTTTTCGAGTAATTTCACTACAGCTTTTTCGAAATCCTCTGGCTTAAGAGATTGTACAAAATAACCCATTTTGTCGTCTTTAAAAAAATCAACTAGCCCACCTACAGGTCTAGTGACTATCGTATGCCCGAATGCCATAGACTCTAAGACTGAGGTAGGCATTCCTTCACCATGATGTGTAGGAAAAATATTTATGTGACATTTTTTAAGTACATCTGTAAGTTCACTTCCACTAAGACGTCCATGAAAAGTAACATTTTCAATGGCATTTGATTTACAGTACAATTTAGCCGTTTTTAATTCTGAACCACTCCCAACCACTTCGAGGGTTATGTTTTTATTGTTTTTATAAAGGTTTTTAAACGCATCTAGTGCAATAAAGATCCCTTTTTTAGTTTCAATTCTACCAAAAAAAAGAAGATGAATTTTTTTTTGGTTTTTTTGAGGAAGAGGATCGAGAATCATTGCTTCTTCAACTTTTGTAGTTGTTAAAAAAATGTCTCCCTGATAGCCCCAACTCAATAGCTTGTTCTTAAAAGATTTTGCTAACACAATGATTGCATCTGCTTTGTGGTAACGTTTTTTTTGGGCTGATTTATTTAGTTTGTCTTCAAACTCAATATCCCAGCCGTGAAAAAACACGATTACCTTTTTTGAAAAAATCTTAGCAATTAACAGGTACAAAGAATCTCTATAATAGGCCTTGGGGTTAAGCGATGGGTTTAGTAAAATTAAATCTGGATTAAACGTTAATATATTAAACATAAAAGCAAGAAAGTCAAAAGGCAGAAGAATAATTCCATTTAAACGAAATCTAGATCCAATTGTATTGTATTTAAACTTACATGACCAATAGTTTTCTAATCCAAGGAAATGATTTGAAACTCCTCCTAGTAAAGAAAGGGATGGGACATTAATTAAAACTTTCATATAGTGACTATTTTAATCATTTAATTTGATGTGCTTTGTATGCTTATAATTGTCTATTAGCAGGAATGCTAAAAAAGAAAAAAAGACATATCCTGCTAGAGGTCTAACTGCAATTCCGTTGCTGATAACACTTGAAAAAAGATATCCGCAAAATGTGGTTAAATACATCCAGCTTGTAGTTGTTTTTACAAATAAAACTTGCAAAAAGGTTAAAATAATAATGAAAAAATATATAAGTCCGTTCTCAAAAACCGTTGTGATTACATCACTGTGAGATCCTTTTACTTCCCACCACCAAGCCTTGGTTTTTATTAAATCAGATCCGCTTCCCCTTCCAAAAGCAAGTTCTAAAATATTAAATTCTCTTATAAGATTAAGTTTTTCGAAATACATAGATAGACGACCAGATGAAAACTCTTCCCAGTCTATTGTGCTGAAATAAAACAAAAAGAAAATTGTTAATGCAAACGGTAATAAAAATATGATTTGAAAAAATGTTTTTTTGAATTCATTAGAGCTTAACACAAGTAAGGGAATTGAAAATAAAAAAAAGATAATTAATGCTGTCCTTACACCATAGCCAAAAAAAAGAATTACAGTAATGAGGCAAGTGCTAATTAATAGGTATATTGGGTGTAGCTTTCTAAATATCAAATAGTTAACTGCCATTAAACACGTTACAATAATATAGCTGGTAGTGTGAATGTTGGCAAAATAAACAGGTAAATACTCTTCAACTCTGTTCATGCTTGGATTAAAAAAAACAATTGCAATAAAAGAGAGTAGCGCACATGTCATAATCATGAGCTTAAAAAAGCCGCTTAAATTTGTGTTCATTTTTTTGGAATAAATAACCAAAACACAAAAGAAAAAAATTGGAGAAAAAATCTTTAAAGAATATTTTACTCCCTCAAAAAAAGAGGTTTCGTTTACATAACTTGAAATAAAACTACTCGCTAATGAAAAAACAAAAACAATAAAGATAAACGATGATGGTTTAAACCAACGCCGATAAAGAAATATAAATATAACATTCAAGGGAGCTAACACAAATTCTAATTGACTGGAGAAGTTTTTTGGGAGTTCCCAAAAATTAAACTTATCTACATTTGATATTAATCCCTTTTGTAAATAGTGAGGCTCTACCAGTAGGTATGAGAAAACCAATTTTACTAATATTAATGTTGCTATAAGGTAAAAATGTACTTTACAAAAAGCAAGGTTTCTCATATTATGGATTTGAATTCATTTCCGCTATAGTTAATGTCGTATTTAAGATTCTTAGGTTTGAGATTTGACCGGTTAAAAAATATGTATAGGAGTCATGAGAGGGTAATGCGCCTAGTAATATATATTTTGCTTGCATTGGGCTACTATCCAGCCCTTGAAAAGTAGCATAAAGCTCGTTATTTACATAAAAAGAAGCCTCCCCTGCATTATAATTTAGCGATACATTATATAACGTGTTGGAATCTAACTGAAATAAGTCGTAGTATCGTGAAGACATTCCTTTTTTATAATCATATTCCTGAGCCCACAGTACATTTCTTCCAATAGCTCCTGAAACTCTTCTTCCGGTATAGGAAATAATTAGAGGAGCATTAGTTGGAGAGGAAAAATCGTCAATTAGCGAAACTAACCCTTGTGCAACACTTCCATCATCGGTGGTAGTTAAAAAATCAAAACTAATGTTAAATGATTGGTTATTATTTAACGCAGAAAATGGAATTTTTATATATGAAGGGTCTTGTTCTGTGCCGTAGAATGATGCTCCAAAAGCATCAAATTCCACATTTTCGATAATAGCATTATCAATATTGTTCGTTGATAGTTCATTTTCATATACAACATGCGGCGAAATATCTCTAGGTTCAGAGTTTTTCTGAGGTTTTTTTGGTTTAGTGGAACAAGAGATCGCGGCTGTAGATATTATAAAAAGTAAGATTATTTTTTTCATTTGGGAAAAGTTTATTTATTGATAACGCAATTTAATTTTTTTTATTGAAGGAATTAAGTTTTTTAGCAGGTACTCCAACTACAACTGTATTGTCTTCAACATTTTTTATTGCTACAGCATTTGCGCCAATAGTAGCATTTGATCCTATTTTGATTGGTCCTAAAACCTTTGCGCCTGTCGAAATATAAACATTATTACCAATTATGGGTACTTGATAATGACCTGATTTTCCTCCAATTGTTACATTCGTACCAATGACACACTTTGTTCCAATGACCGCTCTTTTGTGTATGACAACACCTATTCCGCCATAAGCAAACCTAGTCCCTTTACCAATTTTAGCTTGATATGGGATTACTGAGTTGTATATAAGAAAAATGATTCCTTTAATAATCGTAGGTAAAAAAGGAATTTTAAAACGATAAAGGATGTTTGACAACCTGTAAAAAAAATATGCGTTAATCATTTGAACGAATTATAGCGTTTATAAATATTACAGAAAAAAACAACACGGTTGGATAATAAAAGAAGTTCCCTCTCAATAGTGTTATTAAAAGTATATACGAACATAAAAAGATAACTCTTTTAGGCAGTTTTTTTGGAATGTTAACAAAAAGAAGGGAGAGAAATGTAATCGTTCCTATAACTCCTAAGTTAATAAACAGGTCTGCAAGGGCTAGTTCTGGGCGGCGAATTTGGCTTGCTAAATTTCCAAATAAATACTGTATTGCAGAAAATTGCTCTTTGATTTGAATGACTGCATCAGAAAATACCGTGTTTCGGTAAGAGAAAAATGCCGAAATTAATCCATCATCATTGTACACAGAACTTAACAATGTATTATTGTTTATATATAAAAAAGTTGATACAAAGCCAATAATTGAAAGCGCTATCGATACTAAAAATAGATCTTGTTTTTTAATAGGCCTTTTCGACATCAATTGCCTTTTATCAAAGGTGTATAAAAAAATGAACAGTGCAGACGAAATAAACAATGTCTTACTCCCAACCATAATCGATGAGGCTAAAATTGTTATGAGCAATGGGATATTATCTTTTTTATTTATGTGTTTTACATAATAGTACGCCAAAAAGCACATATAAAAATAAGACGCTGTTGATGTGCTTTTAAAGACTCCATTATATCCAAACCTGTACATGTCGTATGTGGCAAATAGATCAATGCTAAATATGTAACCTGTTAATATCAGTAGTAGATTAAAATAAGCGAAACCTTCAACTGCGCTAAATAATAGGGTTGCGTTATTTTGTTTGTGCATTTTTAAAAAGTAAAACACAACGATAACTGAAAACACATGTTTTAAAAATAAATAAGTCCCTTCAAAAAAATTTACTGATGGGAACATCATTAAATTGATTGATGCACAAATAAAAAACAAAACTGCCAACACGATTTCTTTCTTGGTGATAGCGTTTTTTGTTACCAAACAATACATCATAAATAGCCCAATTATAGCTTTAACAAAAAAGTTAATACTATAATTTGGTAGCTGGTATATCTTCGCGAATTTGTAATAAAAATCAGAAAATAATACTAGCCCAAAGCATATGGTCACATACAGTGATATGTTTTCTGTTTTGCTCAAAATAATTTTTTTGAAAGCTGTTGCAAAATAATATACCTAACGACTAAAGAAATCAAACTAGCAATTGCTAAACCAAGTATTCCTAAATAAAAATATAACGTATAGCTAAGTATGATATTAAAAATAAGCATTGACAAATTAACATTTAAGTTCAGTTTGAACTTTCTCTTTATTAATATAATGGCTCCATAAAGAACAGACTGGGATTGAAAGAGTTTAGCCACTAGTAGTATTCCGAATATGTACACCGTAGAGCTATAACTTGTATAATATGTATTTATTAGCACAACATATACCAATGTAATTACTACCATTAATAGAACAGTTGCCATAAGAATCTTTTTTGCCCTATCAGTAATGGCATTGACTTTCTTTATTCGCTCAATATCAACTTGAACAAAAGTAAACGGAACAAGCATAAGCATGGTGGTTATGTTAAGAGCAAAGCTATAATTAGCAATTTCAATATTTGGATTATTTGACAATAACTTTAGTAACATAATGTCAACATATAAAAACATCATGTTGGAGAAATTACTTATGACTAATGTAAGTGAATTGAGCAATTGCTTTTTAAATAGCGTAAAGTATTTGCGTGTTTTGTTCCAAACAATATTGCTGTTTCTAAAAATTAACCACAACAAAACTAAAGAGGGTGCCAAAAGGAAATAATTGACGTAAATAAATGCGTGTGATGGGTTTTGAGTAAATAAAATAAGAATAAAAACAACGCCATTAAAGATTACGGTGCTGATGGTTTTATACAGAGATGCTTTTTTACTTCCAAAATGAGTAATGATAAATACTGGCAAGACTCCATTGGTGAAAAAGGCGGCATGAAAAAAAGCTGGAATTAATAGCTGTTCAATTTGAAATACACTAAAAACCGGTAAGAGCGATATACTAAAAAAGAAGATAAACCCGAAAGACAATAGCGTGAGATAAGTCCGATTTTGACTGTTTTTTGTGTAGGAAAAAAGAAAGCTTGGAAGCCCAAAAGCCACTCCCACAGATAATAATTCAATCGCTTTTTTATAAAACTCTAATTGCCCATAATCTTCTTTAGAAAGATAATATGCCGCAAAAAAAAGGACGGCATACTCTGACAATCTTCCTATCGAAATAGAAGACGCATAGATAATGTATCTAGAGTACTTTTTAACTAATTGCGAAAGTGCGCTCATGATTGTTTTTAGACCTTGCATTTATACTTAATAATAACGCAATTAAGAAAGATGTAAATACGATGCCTTGAGTTCTTTCAAATATTGATTCTGTTATTGTAAGCATGGTAACTGCAAAAGCAATGTAAACAAAATATACTTTCCTTGTCATGAAAACTGTTTTCCAAAGTTTTACAAAAAATAAAAAATAGACTATTGCACCAAGTAATCCATAAGTACTCAGATATTCAAAAAACTGATTGTGCGCATTGTATTTTTCCTTGTATGCAACATAATCCCTATTTCTCTTGAAAACAGCTATTCGGTGTTTGCTCTCTGCTGCGGTTCCATATCCAAAAAGAGGCTTGTTCAAGAAAATTTCATAAGAAGCCGCCAGTCTATCAAAACGATCGTCTTTTTTTGAAAACTGTGTCTTTTGTTCAAATAAATTTAAACTCCTAAATAGCTTATCTCTTAAATAATTATGTTTTATGTTGTAGGATATTATTACCAATACAGCAACACATACTGCTGCTGCTAAAAACAACCTCCACTTACGCGCATAAATGAAGTAACCTGTGGTAAATAATGCAAAGCAAACCAATATGTTTCTAGACAATAGGTTTAATAAAAAAAGAAATAATAAAGCACCTATTACCAATAATAGACTCTTTTTAATATTGCTACTAGCTTCTTTAAGCTCGTGTGCCAAAAACCCTATGGAAGCATATACAAATAACGACACATAGGTAGCATGAAGGTTTAACCCTTTTACAAGTTTGTGATTAAAATAACGTGATGTAAAAAATTGTGAAAAAGAGTCGTTATTGGTTTTTAATGCTAACATAACTTCAGCCCAGCTGTAACAAGCCACAAAAAAACATCCTGCTACTAAAGAGTACCCTAAATTTCTGTAGTTCATGGAAAACTTTTGGGGCAAAAGAATTGCTATTATTGGCAATAAAAAAAATGGTGCTGCTCGTACTACATCATCCAGTGCTAATTTTAACTCATCTGTATACAATAACCCAAAAACGGTTATTAAAAATGGAAGAGCATAAAAAAAAAGACTTCCCTTGTTTATTTTTAATTTTTCCAAAAACGTTTTCCTTTTACTAATTAGCATTATGAAAAAAGAGGTGAAAATAAACCCCCCTAAAAAAATGTTATTTAGTAATATATTTATGGGTAGAAAAAATACACATAGTATAAGAAGTAAATTGTTAAATTGATAAAGCAACTTCATCTAATATTCTTCATTGTATCCCACAAAAGTCTAACACTTTTTTTTCTTTTGGGATTACTGCACTCCTAAACTGATCGTGAGCCACCAAGAAAACAATAATCTCTGCTTGCTCGATGGCATCTTCAAAATTTGTAAGCTTAAATACATTGTGCTCTTTGATATTTGGCTCCACTACAAAGTGTTCTTCATTATTACTGTTTTGTAATACTTTTTGAACAATATATTTTGCAGGAGATTCTCTTAAATCATCAATATTTGGTTTAAAAGCAAGTCCCAATAATGCTACTTTAGGTTTCTTGTGATACTTAAGCTCATGAGCCAGTTTTTCAGATTGTATTTTTTCAGCACACCAAAAAGCTTTATAATTGTTAATTTCTCTTGCGGAAGCTATCATTTTTGCTTCTTTTGGGTAATCAGAAACAATAAAATATGGGTCTACTGCAATACAATGACCGCCAACTCCACAACCTGGCTGTAATATATTTACCCTAGGATGCTTATTTGCAAGACTAATTAGTTCCCACGGATTAATTCCTGCTTTATCGCAAATAATAGATAGCTCATTTGCAAATGCTATTTGAACGTCACGAGATGAGTTTTCTACTAGCTTACACATCTCAGCTGTTCTAGCATTAGTTGGGTGTAATTGGCCCTTTACATAATTGCTATAAAATGTCATGGCTTTCTCTGTAGATGCTTCATTGACTCCGCCTATGACACGGTCGTTATAAACCAGTTCATGCATTACGTTTCCCGGTAAAACACGCTCGGGACAATAAGCAATATATAATTGGTTTTTAAGCTCTGGACGCTCTCTGTATATCATTGCCATCATTTTTTCTGTAGTCCCTACTGGTGAGGTAGATTCAATGATGAATAAATCTCCCACTTTTAATAGAGGTATGATCCCTCTTGTAGCTGCTTCAACAAAAGAAATATCTGGTTTGTTTTTATCTTTAAAAGGAGTGGGCACCACAATGAGATAATTGTTCGCATTTACTGCTTCTGTACCAGCTGTTAGATACCCCTCTTTTACAGCAGATGCAACAGCGATGTCTAGTTCGGGCTCTACAATATGAATCTTACCTCTATTAATGGTTTCAACAACTTTTTGATTGACATCTACACCATGTACTTGTACCTTGTTGGAGGCAATAAGTGCTGCGGTTGGCAAGCCTATATACCCTAGCCCAATCATAACTACTTCTGGTTGATTCATTTTCTTTTAGTTTTTATTGTTTTAACCTATTGCTGTGCAATAAATTCTACGATTCGTTCACAAGCCTTACCATCTCCATAAGGGTTGTGTAGCTTACTCATGGCTTCAAAACGAGCATTATTGTTTAATAAGTCTAATGCCTCACTTACAATTAGGTCTTTATCAGTTCCTACTAGAATAACAGTCCCTGCATCAACAGCCTCGGGGCGTTCTGTAGTGTCACGCAACACAAGTACGGGTTTACCTAAACTTGGTGCCTCTTCTTGTATGCCACCACTATCAGTAATAATAATCTTTGCGCGGTTCATCATCCATATAAAATCTTGATATGCCAAAGGATCGATTAGCATTACATTATCTACATTCGTTAAAGTTCGTTTTACCGGCTCTTGTACCTTAGGGTTTAAGTGCACTGGATAAACAATTAAGCGATTTATGTTGTCAAGAGCAATCCTTTTTAGCGCTTCACAGATGCGTATAAATCCGTCCCCATGGTTTTCTCTCCTGTGGCCCGTTACCAAAATCACTTCTTTGTCACCAAGGGTTTGTGATAGTTCTTTTATTAAATCACTGGGCTCTTGCCTAACACGCTCAACACTGTCTAATAAAGCATCAATAACCGTATTTCCTGTGACAAGTACATTGTCTTCTTTTATGTTTTCCTGAACCAAATTAGATTTTGATAACACTGTGGGCGCAAAATGATAATCACAAACGCGGCCTGCTATTTGCCTATTCATCTCTTCTGGGAAAGGAGACCATTTGTTGTGAGTTCTTAATCCAGCTTCTACATGACAAACCTTAGCACCGCTATAAAAAGAAGCTATACTTCCTGCCATAGTTGTTGTTGTATCCCCATGCACAAAAACATAATCTGGCTTTGCTTCTTCTAAAACAGGTTTTAATCCTTCGATAATAGATGCTGTTAGGCTATAAAGATTTTGATTTGGCTTCATTAAATTTAAATCATAGTCAGGAATAATATCAAAAAATGAAAGAACTTGATCAAGCATTTCTCTGTGTTGAGCAGTAACACATACTGATGTTTCAAACCTAGCGTCTGATTTGAATTTATTAACAAGAGGCGCCATCTTTATGGCTTCTGGTCTAGTGCCAAAAACTATGAGTATTCTCTTTTTCATGTTGCTTGCAATGCCGTATTATTCGGTCTTTTCGCTTTAAGATTTAATGTTTCTGAAGCTATTTCTTTAATTTCAGTTTGGGTAAGCCGTTTCGCCAACGCATGCCAACTCATGGTTTTTCCACCGCTATAGTGTTCCACATTACTTGTAAACGCTGAATCGTTAATTTTATTTAACAAAAATATAACTAAATTCGGAGCGTAGGTCGGCGTGCCTAACAAGTCGCTAACTACCTGTAAGTGTGAATTTTTTTTTGCTTTTTCTAAAATTTTAGTCTGAAAATTGTTCCCGTATTCCGAGTATAACCACGACGTACGCACAATACAGTAGTCGCCGCCAACAGCAGCTAGGGCTTGTTCTCCCGCCAACTTTGATGCACCATATACGTTTATCGGGTTGGGCTTGTCTGCCGTGATGTAAGGGGCGCCTTTGGTACCATCAAAGACATAATCTGTAGAAATATGAATGAGAAATACATTGTGTGCTTTGCACGCTTCTGCTAATAAGCGCGGTGCTGTTTCGTTTAACAGATACGCTGCTTCTGTTTCCTCCTCGGCTTTATCCACATTCGTATAAGCCGCCGCATTGATGCAATAGTCAAAACAGTTTACCTTAAAAAATGGGTCTATCTGTTGGGAGTTGGTAACGTCGAGTTTCTTCTTGCCCGAAAATACAAAAGAAAGGTCTGGATAGGCTGCTGTTACTGCTTTAGTCGCTAATCCCAACTGCCCGTTTGCTCCGGTAACCAAGACCTTTTTCATGACCTAATATTATTAAGTTCTGGCAAAACCTTATCCTTTTTTGAAATAATTTGATCCTCTTTTGGAATGCGCCAATCTATTTTCAACATAGTGTCAAATGGGTTAATTCCTTTTTCGTGAGCGCTGCTGTAGTATGCGTCACATTTATATGACACAAGTGCGTCGTCAGAAAGTACTGAGAAGCCGTGCGCAAATCCTTTTGGAATCCACAACTGATGATGATTTGCAGATGACAATTCGACAGCGATGTGGTGACCATACGTTTTTGAACCTTTTCTTATGTCGACAACAACATCCAGAATAGTGCCCTGTACAACCCGAATAAGTTTTGCTTGCGCATGTTCCCCCTCTTGAAAATGCAATCCCCGAATCGTTCCGTAATGAGAAAGCGATTGATTGTCTTGTACAAAATTACCCGAAAAATCCTGTAACGAATCCATCCACGATCGGCGGTAGCTTTCCATAAAATAGCCGCGCTCATCAGCAA
>ERZ802830.3096-NODE-3096-length-14417-cov-7.64385_pt1 | contig 14417 bp, 12 predicted proteins | sample MGYA00345654_ERZ802830 | MGnify/ENA primary metagenome ERZ802830 (study PRJEB30503, sample SAMEA104212375) | marine metagenome | biome: Westerlies Biome; feature: [SRF] surface water layer (ENVO:00010504) within the epipelagic zone...; material: water... | reverse complement strand
CCAATTTTTCCAGTCGGATAAAAAACCTCTATTTTTGTGGTGGAAGTGTACATCCAGGAGGAGGAATTCCACTTTGTTTACTTTCTGCTAAAATCGTGGGGGATCTCATTCCCAAAGTCTAAAAAATGCTGCAAATCAGTCTTTTAACAAAACAAAATACCGCTATTGCTTTAATCTGGCTCTTTCATGTTTCTGGATTGATTGGGATTATTTATAGCAATGCATCTTGGTTTATTAAAGGGACGCCTTTAAATCTTTTTTTAAGTTTTGTCTTGCTTTTGATCAATACAGAATGGAGTAGAAAAATGGTAATACTGGTTCTTCTCTGTTTTATCACGGGAATGCTGGCTGAAATTTTAGGAGTTCGTTACGGATTTATTTTTGGAGAATATTCCTACGGTAATGCTTTAGGAGTCAAAGTGTTGGGAGTTCCGTTAATGATAGGAGTCAACTGGTGTATTTTAATTTTTATCACGGGCTTTATCGCTCAGTTTTTTTTAAAGAAGCTGTGGTCCAAAGCGCTTTTGGGAACCGCATTGATGTTGACTCTAGATCTCGTAATGGAACCCGTAGCCCCCGTATTAGACTTTTGGACCTTTACTGACGGCTTGGCTTCTTATCACAATTATTTCGGATGGGCTTTGGTAGCTTTTCCACTACAACTTGTTTTTCACAAAATCAAAATTACTATCGAGGGTCCATTCCCCTTTCATTTGTTCATACTCCAGTTTCTTTTTTTCACCATACTTTTACTAAAAATCAATTCCTTGGGAATTTAAATCAACTTCTATGGGTTCTCTTCGTTTTTTTATGTTGTACCTATTGTGTTTCACTGCCTGTAAAAATGAAGTACCTTTAGAAAGCACAACCTCAAGTACTTTAGAAAGTAACAAGAAAAAAGCTTCTTCTATGACTGCTCGTTTTGAGTTGGCTGAGTATCCAGAGGCCTTTTTAAAGGAAAACGGATTAGAAGAATGGGAGGAATTCATCGATTTATATGATTCCTTTGAGCGACTAAAAGAACTTGATCTTCGAGATGTCCAAGTCAACATAATTGGAATCTCAGCACGAGTTAAAAAATTAGTTTCTAACTCACTCCCAGGAGGTTTTGAAACACCCCAAATAAGAAGCCGTTTAAAAGTAGTTCAAATGCAGACTCAAAAATCACGCTATTTTACAAAATATTACAAAGAGGATTCTTTAGTACCCTCATTAAAAAAGCTTTACGAAAATTATAACGCCCTATTGGAAAGAATGCAGGTTCTGAAACAAGAAGAGTCTACTGTAGTCTCCCCGACAATCCCTTAAAATTAAGAATTTACTTCTTTTTTGTGGCGGTACTCCTCTGCAATCACTTGACTTTGATCCAAGGCAACTTCAATACTGGAAAGATGTTGTAATAATTTGGAGTTCTCAAATTCTTGGTCAAAAAGAGTTCGATACAAGTTCAACAACAATTTATCAGCCTCTAAACACTTCTCTATAGCTGAAGCTTTGAGATGATCAATGGAAGATATTAACAACTGATCAAAGTTAAATCGGCTGACCACTAGGTCGTCATAACTTGCCCCAAGGGTTTGCAGTTCACTCAAAATTTCTTGAAAAAAACGATTGCGAATCATCGCTTGTTGATTAAAAAAACGCTTGTCTTCAGAAACTAATGCACGGTCTGCAGCCTTCAAATACTCCAGTTTCGCATTTTTTAAATGCGTTAAGAGTTTTTCTAAGGTGGCAATATGTTGATTGCGTTTAGACATTGTTAATTTAATATTAACAAGTTAGTTTTTATAAGCCAGAGGTTTAAGTGGTCACCCCTTTTTATATCAACAAGTTATCTACAGAATAATGAAAAGATATTTTACGACAAATTTTATCTCCTTTGATAATACGAACTCGAGCCTCCTCATTATTAAATTCAGGTACGGGGAGGTTTAATTTTTGTGCCATATGTAAATAGTAGTCTTCTCTGAGCGGATGATGTGGAGCAACCAAATTAAAAATCCCCTGAAGCTCGGAATGGGAAACCAAAGTAGCCACTCCTCTGACAGCATCCTCCTGATGAATAAAATTGATTTTTCCTTTTGGGTTAGGAATGGTTTTTCCTTGAAGATAATAAATCGGGTTGCGGTCTGCCCCAATTAGTCCTCCTAGTCTAATGATGACTGAGGGAATAGGATATTCATCAAGGAGCTGTTCACTCCTAACTAATGCCTTGGCCGACGAAGTTTCTGGAACTACAGGACTGGTTTCGTCGTAACTGTTTCCTCTGGATCCATAGACTGAGGTACTACTCAAAAATAAAATACGCTGAATTGGATAAGAGGCCGAGGCGTCCAGTAGTAGTTGGATTTTTTGAACATAACCCGCTTCAGAAGCAGGTCGCTTAGGAGGCAGGGAAATAAGGAGGATATCTACCTGATCCAAAAAAGTATCCAGTCCAAGGGCCTGGTCTTCTTCTAAAACAACACGATACCCTTCAATTCCCTTTTTTTGGAGTTCTATAACCCCCGATTCTGAAGTCCGAGAACCCTTTACAGTATAATCAAGCTGTTGTAAATGTTTTCCCAGTGGGACCCCCAACCAACCACAACCTAAAATACCTATAGTAGACATTAGTGAAATTTTAGTAATAATACTGATATATTTTTATTGAATTGTTACTTTTTTGAAAGGAATCTCAAATTTTAATCAAAAAAAAACTACCTTGGGATAAATCAAAATTCATTAATTATGCCCGTAAAAAGTTTTCAAGGAGAGCGGGCTCAAAAAAAAAGAGTCACTCCCAGCAAGTTAACCGTGTCAGATATCATGACCACGCAGTTAGTCCTTTTCACCCCAGAACAAAGCATTCACGATGTGATGCAAGCCTTTATCAAATACCGTATTTCAGGGGGACCCGTTGTGGATGAAAAAGGAAAGCTCATCGGGGTAATTTCAGAGGCCGATTGTATGAAAGAAATCTCCGATAGTCGTTATTTTAACATGCCCATCTTGGATAAATCTGTAGGCCACTTCATGACAGAAAATGTGGATACCATTGAATCTACTCTAAGTGTTTTTGATGCTGCCGCTAAATTTTCAAAATCCAGCAGAAGAAGGTACCCTGTTCTTGAAAAGGGTCGTTTGGTTGGTCAGGTAAGTCGCAAAGATATTGTGATCGCCGCTCTAAATATGAAAAGCCAAACTTGGAACGCTAAGTAAACAACGATTTCGCAATACGATAGGTGTTGGCGTGAGCCTCAATGATGGTTTTTATATCTTTAGAATAGCCTCCTCCCATGCTACATTGTACCGGGATTTTGTTTTTTTTACAAAAGGAAAGTACAAGTTCATCCCGCTGTTTACAACCGTTCAGGGTCAAGCCGAGACGACCTAATTTATCCGTTTCTAGAACATCTACCCCGCAGAGATAAAAAATGAAATCAGGTTGTACATTTTCGTAAAGTTTGGGGAGTAAAGTCTTTAACTGATTCAGGTACGTTAGGTCTGCACATTGATCTTCTAGAGGGAGGTCCCAATCACTTTTTTCCTTTCGAAAAGGATAGTTTTTGGCCCCGTGGACGGAACAGGTAAATACTTCAGGATGGTCTTTAAAAATAACCGCAGTTCCATTGCCCTGATGTACATCCAAATCTAAGACGAGAATTTTTTTTGCTTGTCCACTGTCCAAAAGATGCTGCGCTGCAATTGCCTGATCGTTTAGCAAACAAAAAGCTTCCCCTCGATCTGGAAAAGCGTGATGGGTTCCACCTGCAATATTCATAGCAATACCCTCTGACAAAGCTTTTTCTGCTCCTTCAATTGTCCCTCCAGCAATTAAAAACTCGCGTTGTACCAAGGCTTCACTCAGAGGAAAACCAATACTGCGCACTTCACTTTTTGTGAGTTCTAAATTACATAGCCTATCGACATAGTCCTTCTCATGCACTCGAAGTACTTGTTCTAAACTAGCCCTCTTCGGAGTAAAAAAAGCATCTGGCTCACAGGTTCCTTCCAATAGAAGTTGTTGGGGGAGCAGTTCGTATTTTTCCATAGGAAACCGATGGTTTTCTGCCAGCGGAAGGCGATACGAACGATCAAAAGCGATGGGAATTTGAAGCGCCAAAACCTAAAGGATCTCAGCTCCATTTTGAACGGTGTCGTCCTCTGGATTTACAAATACAAATTGACCCTGTTCGTTTTCTCCCAAAAGAATCATACCCTTACTTTCAATCCCTTTAAGGGTTCTTGGAGCTAGATTGCTCAAAAGGGTTACTTTCTTTCCGATCAGTTCGGCTTCGTCAAAATCTTGTGCAATTCCCGAAACTACAGTTCGAATTTCACTTCCCAGTTGCACCTTGAGTTCCATCAACTTCTTGGTCTTGGGAACCTTTTTAGCTTCAAGGATTTCCGCCACTTGGAGCTTTAGGGAATCAAAATCTTCGAAAGAAGTTTGTGGTTTGAGAGGAGCAATAGTTTGTGTTTCCGTTTGGTTTTGTTCTGTACTTGCTGCTAGTTTTGCTCGTTGTTGCTCCATTTGAACATCCTCTATTTTTTGAAATAAAAGCTGTGCTTTTTCGATCCGATGATCGGTGGGAATCAATTCCTTTTTTTCACTCACATCCTCCCATTTTAACTGGAGATTGTCCAAGTGGAGGAGGTGTGCTAATTTTTTCGCTGTAAAAGGCAAGAAAGGTTCGCTGAGTACGGCCAGACCTGTTGCAATCTGAAGTGCTGTATACATAACGCTAGCGACTCGTTCGGGATCTGTCTTAATCTGTTTCCAGGGTTCAGCCTCCGCAAGGTATTTGTTTCCTAAACGGGCAAGTTGCATCAGGAGCTGACTGGCTTCTCGAAAACGGTACTGGGTGATGGACTGATTTATTTTTTTAGGGAGAAGCTGCATTTCATCCAAGACCGTCTCATCTTCTTTGGATAATACCCCTGCACTGGGGACAACCCCTTCGTAATATTTATGGGTAAGAACCACCACGCGGTTGATAAAGTTTCCATAAATAGCGACTAATTCATTGTTGTTTCGCGCTTGAAATTCTTCCCAAGTGAAGTCATTGTCTTTAGTCTCTGGAGCATTGGCGGTCAAAACGTAGCGAAGTACATCTTGCTGGTCAGGGAATTCTTCTAAATATTCGTGTAACCAGACAGCCCAGTTTTTTGAGGTGGAAATTTTTTGTCCTTCCAGATTTAAAAATTCATTTGCAGGAACATTTTCAGGTAAAATATAATCTCCCGTAGCATGTAGCATCACAGGGAAAATGATGCAGTGAAAAACGATATTGTCTTTTCCAATAAAATGAACCAACTGAGTGTCTTTGTCTTTCCAGTACGGTTCCCAGTCTATTCCTTTTTCGGCGGCCCATTCTTTGGTAGAAGAAATATATCCGATGGGCGCATCGAACCAAACATAGAGGACTTTGCCTTCCGCTCCCGAAACAGGAACAGGAATTCCCCAGTCCAGATCTCGAGTCACTGCGCGGGCCTGTAAACCATTGTCAATCCAAGATTTTACCTGCCCATAAACATTCGGCTTCCAGTCGGATTGATGCCCTTTGAGAATCCACTCTTCTAGAAATGTCTCATACTGATCCAAAGGAAGATACCAATGCTTGGTCTTTCGCATTTCAGGTTCCGCTCCGCTTATGGTGGATTGTGGATTGATAAGATCTGTAGCGCTTAGACTGCTTCCACAGTTTTCACACTGATCTCCATAGGCTTCAGGATGTTGGCAAATCGGACAGATTCCTGTGACATAACGATCTGCTAAAAATTGATTGGCCTCTGGATCAAAAAGTTGTTCTGTTTCTTTCTCTTCAAAGATTCCTTTTTGGTGTAAATCTGAAAAAATTTCTTGTGCGGTAGTGTGGTGAATCGGCCGGGAAGTTCGAGAATAATTGTCGAATTCTATTCCAAAACTCTTAAAAGAAGTACGGATCAATTGATCGTATTGGTCGATCACCTCTTGCGGTGTCCTCCCTTCTTTTTTTGCTTTTAAAGAAATGGCTACACCGTGTTCATCACTCCCGCAGATAAAAGCAACTTCTTTGCCTTTTCCTCTCAGGTAACGCGCATAGATATCTGCTGGAACATAGACTCCGGCTAAATGGCCGATGTGTATGGGTCCGTTGGTGTAGGGAAGGGCAGCCGTTATCGTATAGCGCTTTGGCATTGGACGATTCAATTTTTTTTCAAAAGTAAGCAAAACCCAGATGTTTTTAAGAAAGGAAGTATCTTTAATCATCCAAATCTAAATCCATGGCACAGCACAATCTTTTTGGACAAGAAGCAGAGCAACGCGCTTTGCAGTACCTCATAAAAAAAGGCTATCGTTTGTTAAAACAAAACTATCGTTTTGGTAAAGCAGAGGTAGATCTGCTGATGCAAAAAGATCAACTTTTGATTTGCGTGGAAGTTAAAGCTCGAAGTACCGACTTTTTTGGGTCTCCCGAACAATTTGTCTCCTCTAAAAAAATTAAACTTTTGGTGGGTGCTGTAGATCACTATATCTCATCAAATCAGTTGGATTGGGAAGTACGTTTTGATATCCTAGCGTTTACCGTAAAGGGAGAACATTGGAAAGTAAAGCATATCAAAAATGCCTTTTACGCATTTGAATAGTGTTTTATTTGTAACATTTTGTTTTAAATAATTACTTTTGTTAAAAATAAAACAAGAGTTTTAGTCCAGATTAGGTAATAGGATTGTTATGAAGTTCAAAAACACAAGCAAAGCGACATTTTGCAATAGTTTTCGACTGGAGTAGATTTTCTGTTATATAATTCGAGTTTAATATTAAATCTTATGAAAACAATCGCTTCCACAGTTTCAGAATACGTAAAGACTAAACCTTATTTGGCCTCTGCTCTTTCAGACGGAATTATCAATTTGACTTCTTTGGCTCGGAAAATACATCCCGATATAGAGGCATTGATGAACAAGCCCGTAAATCAAGGCGCTATCATTATGTCTTTGAAAAGAGTCTCTGACGACGCCCGCTATACAGCGACTAAAAAGATCATCAAAGTATTAAAAAATCTGGGGGACATTACGGTGCGCTCCGCTTTGGTGGACTATGGATTTCTGCTTTCCGAAACCTTGTTACTGACCCAAGCCAACTTGCTAAAAAAAATAGAATTTAAAAAAGATGTGTTTTACACTTCCTCCCGCGGGGTGGCAGAGAGCAATATCGTGGTCAGTCAAAATATAGTCCCTCTCGTTGATGAACTTTTTCAAAACGAGGTTTGCCAATCTAAAGTAGAAAACCTTTCTTCGATTACGATAAAATTGCCCACTGATAATGTAAAAATCCCAGGAATTTATTACTTCCTCTTTCAGCGTTTGTCTTGGGAAGGAGTCAACATTACGGAAGTCATTTCAACCTCCAATGAATTTACCATTTTGATGGATGAAGACCAAGTTGACATTGCTTTTAAGGTCATCAAAGATTTGAAAAACCTTTAGTGAGGTACGACCAACTGCTTGAGCAGCTGGGTTAACTGTTGTACCTCGTGAATTTCACGAATGGACAAGAGCAGCTTAGGACCTGCTGGGGTATTCTTTTCTTTGAGCACCATACGTGCTGCATTTTTTTGAATTTGGGTCAACAGGTACTGAAACCGTTCCCCTTGAAAAAAATCACTCTGCTGATCAGAAAGAAAATAGCATAAACAGCTCCCTTTTTTAAGGATCAGTCGTTCCATGCCCAACTCGGTAGCCACCCACTTCAACCGTACACTTTCCATTAATTCTTTTGCTTCCCGAGGTAATGAACCAAACCGATCTGTCAATTGCGCTTCAAACTCTTCAAGTTCTTTGGGGGTTTTAAGTTGACTGAGTTCTTGGTACAAAGCCAGACGCTCTTTGATAATATTGATGTAATTATCGGGGAGGTAAATTTCGAGGTCGGTGTCAATTTGTACCTCCCGCACATAGCTTTTAAACTGATCGTTAGACTCGGACTCGTAGAGGTTTTTAAATTCGTTTTCCTTTAATTCTTCAATGGCTTGTTGCAAAATTTTCTGATAGGTTTCAAAACCCATTTCATTGATAAATCCACTTTGCTCTCCTCCCAGCAAATCTCCGGCTCCTCTAATTTCGAGATCTTTCATCGCAATTTGAATTCCAGATCCAATCGCAGAAAACTGTTCTATAGTTTTAATTCGTTTTTGAGCATCACTACTCATCGCGCTGTAGGGAGGTGTGATAAAATAACAGAAGGCTTTTTTGTTACTTCTACCCACACGACCCCGCATCTGGTGAAGATCACTCAATCCAAAATTCTGAGCGTTATGGATAAACATCGTATTGGCGTTGGGAACATCCAATCCGTTTTCGATAATAGTGGTAGCGATAAGGATATCAAATTCCCCATTCATAAACCGAAGAAGCGTTTGCTCCAGTTTTTTTCCGTCCATTTGACCGTGGCCTATAGCAATTCGGGCATCGGGAACGAGGCGTTGGATCATTCCAGCGATTTCCTGGATGTTTTCCACTCTGTTGTGAATAAAAAACACTTGCCCCCCCCGTTGTAATTCGTAAAGAATACCATCTCGAATCTGTGCTTCACTAAAACGGACGACCTCACTTTCTATGGGATAACGATTGGGAGGGGGCGTAGCGATTATAGATAAGTCCCGAGCTGCCATCAGACTGAACTGTAAGGTTCTAGGAATGGGGGTGGCGGTGAGTGTCAACACATCAATATTTGCTTTTAAGGATCGGATCCGTTCTTTGACCGAAACACCAAACTTTTGCTCTTCATCGACAATCAAGAGGCCCAAATCATGAAAAACCACATTCTTATTTACCAGTTGATGGGTGCCGATGAGGATGTCGATTTTTCCAGCTGCAAGATCTTTTAGAATTTGGGTTTTGTCTTTGGACGACCGAAACCGGTTCAGGTAATCTACCCGCACTGGCAGTTCTTTCAGGCGTTGGGAAAATGTTTTGAAATGCTGAAAAGCCAAAATGGTGGTGGGTACCAAAACAACGACTTGCTTGCTGTTGTCTACCGATTTAAATGCGGCGCGTATAGCCACCTCCGTTTTTCCGAAACCTACATCGCCACAGATCAACCGATCCATAGGTTGGGTAGACTCCATATCGGCTTTGATGGCTTGGGTTGCTTTTTCCTGGTCTGGGGTGTCTTCAAATAAAAATGAAGCTTCGAGTTCCCATTGCAAGTAACTGTCCGGATCAAAGGCAAAGCCTATTTTCTGTCGGCGTTTGGCATAGAGTTCAATTAAATCAAAGGCGATTTCTTTAACCTTTTTCTTGGTCTTTTGTTTCAGGGCTTTCCAAGCTTTAGACCCCAGTTTGTATATCTTCGGGACAGAACCTTCTTTTCCCGCATAGCGACTAATTTTATGCAGGGAGTGGATGCTCAAGTAAAGAATGTCCCGTTCTCCATAAATCAATTTGATGGCTTCCTGCCACTTTCCTTCCACTTCAATGCGTTGCAAGCCTCCAAAGGTTCCAATTCCGTGGTCAATATGGGTTACATAGTCGCCCACTTCCATTTGGGTCAACTCTTTAAGACTTAATGCTTCTTTTTTTCTACGGTCCGATTTCAGCTGGTATTTGTGGTAGCGTTCAAAAATTTGATGATCTGAAAAACAAGCCCACTGCGCTTCTAAATCCTCAAAACCTTCGTAAATGGGAAGTACCTCTGTTTGGTAATGCACCTTTTCTTCCATTTCTTCAAAAATATCATGGAAGCGTTTGGCTTGTTGTTCATTACTGCAAAAGAGCGTGTTTTGATAGCCGCTTTGCATATTTTTATTGAGGTGAGCGACCAGCAAATCAAACTTTTTGTTGAAAGGGGGTTGAGGGCTTTGCTTGATAAAAAGCTGGTCTTGGATTTTCAATTGTTCCGTTTTTTCAAGTACTAAAACGGATTTGTTTTGGCAATCTGCAATCCATTCTTGGGGGTTTACAAATAAAGTCTCAGGTGGGTATTGAGTAGTGGTGTCTAGACTGCGAAAGGTGGTTTCTGCCTTTTCGTAAAGTTGTTCCAAACGAGTAGTCGTTTTATCAAAATCTGCAAAGACAAAACAGCTTTCCTCAGAAAAAAATGAAAGTAATGTTTTGCGTTTGTCCGTAAAGTCGTGGTCCGAAGTGTTGGGGAGTAATTCAATTTCATCATAAGCGGTAATCGATCGTTGTGTGACCACATCAAAACTGGACAAGCGTTCTACGGTTTCGTCAAAAAACTCGATCCGGTAAGGATGCTGATAGGCAAAAGAAAAAACATCGATAATGCCACCACGTACCGCAAATTCTCCAGGTGCTGAGACAAAGTCCACCCGTTCAAAACCCATTTCAAAAAGACGTTCGTTGATGTGTCCTAAAGCAACTTCCGTATCTTTTTTTAAAGTCAAAGCAATCCGTTTTAAAGTATACTGAGAAATGATTTTTTCAAATACCGCCTGAGGATAGGTCACTACAATGCGTGGCTTTTTGGAAGTGCTGAGTTTCTTCAGGACTTCAGAACGAAGTAAAATATTGGCATTATCAGTCGTTTCCTGAGCATAGGGCTGTCGGTAACTGGCTGGAAAATAAAGTACGTCACTCGGACTCAGCAAACGTTCTAGATCATTTAGAAAATAAGCCGCTTGCTCGGGATTTTCGTGAACCAGTAAGACGGATTGATTTTGTTTTTGAAATGCAGCTGCAATACGAAAAGACAAGCCTGAACCGACCAAACCTTTGATTTGGACGCATTGCTTTTCAGAAAAAGCGGCTTGGAGTTTCTTCTGTGAAGCAAGTGCATCAAAAACGTTTAGTAACGGATTGATTGTTCTTTTTTGGTAAAGATAATTCCTTAAGTTGTATTTTCTTTGATTTCAATCATTTCTTTGTCAGTATTGATATAGGCTCCTACTCAATTTATTTTTTAGAGGCTAAAAATTATGGAATATATCAGTTTTATTGAAAGACCAATCAATTTTCAATAATTGGAGAGAAAACTTTCTTCGCTCAAAGAGTTTGAACCTATTCGTTGTCTATAAAACTTAAAAACTTCTTCCATAAAAATTAAAGATTAAAATTTGGCATGAGATTTGCACTTAATTTAAAACCTACATCTATTATCATGAATAAAATAATTTTAACCTCTTTGTGTTTCGCTCTAAGCTTTAGTGAGCAGAGTGAAATCGCAGAAGAATACTATCAGAAAGCCTTAACAAAAAAAGGGCACTACGCTTTGACACAAATTAGCAAAGCTATTGAATTGCACCCGACTTCTTTGGAGTATCGAAAATTTAGAGCAAAAAATTTGATGGAAGGAACTGCACAAGAAAAAGATCTCCTTTTGGCTATTGACGATTTAACAGATGTCGCTGAAAACGGTGGGGAACACTTTCGAATATATACTGGAATAATGAATTGCTATTGAAAGCTTGGCAATACGATACTATCTGAGAGAAAACCCAAAATCAAAAAGTATAAATTTGGGGACAACTCCGCCTACAATGCAGCTTATAAAGAGATCCTCCAAAAACGTGTTGATTACCTTAGGCATGCACTTTTAGCACTTAAAAAAAGTGAAGAAAGAGGTTATGAAAAAAGAAAAGCCGATCTAAAAAGGAAGCACATTCTAAAAAAAATTGGGTTTTTAAAAATGCAGATGCAGTATCTTATGGATTAATACAATCCAGAATCAAATCTAAGTGGAAAGATTTATTTACTTTAAATCTTTTTTGCGAAATAACGAGTAGCCCCAATAGTTTGGGATGCTCTAGGCTAGCTGGAATTCTGTCACTTCTTTCCCCGTGGTCACATAAATTTGATCTCCTTCTTTGGGAGTCAAAATATGTAAGCCGGTAAAAGCCCCAAAGGCGGGGAGGATCATTTGATGGGGAGACTGAAAAAAGCAAGGCATTTTCATTTGTTGTAAACCATTGCCTTTGAGTTTGACCCCAGGGTGAACATGCCCACAAAAGACAAAGTGCGTTTCTTTTTTTGTAGGGAAATGCGAAAAGTAGAAGCCCTCTTCTATAAGCTGATCAACCACTTGAAGTCCGATTTGCTCAAATTGTGCAGCGGGGATCACATCGTGATTGCCTTCGACTAAAACCATTGACGCTTTTTGTTGTTTAACCCAGGCGGTAAATAAGAGCCATTCGTTGTTTTGGAAGCTGTGAAAAAGATCTCCTAAAAACAAAAAACGCGCTATGGGAAATTCTGCTAAAAGCGCAGTGATTTTTTGGTAAAAAGCACCTTCTGCTTTCCGCGGAACAGCAATCCCATTTTTGCGAAAGTGAGCGACTTTTCCCAAATGAACATCGGCTAACAAAAGGGTCTTTTGTTCTTCCCAAAAGACTGCTCCACTGGGGTGTAACACAAAATGATTTTCTTTGATTTTGATCCGCTTCATTGTCATGCTTTTTCCAATTGAAGGTACATTTTCTTGATGCGATCTTCTACACTTTCAGAAGAGAGTTTAGAACGGATTCGGTCGGTGATTAGTGGGAACGAAAAGGGGGTGGGCTGGCTGCAGTCTCGCCAAATGATTTCTTGGCCAGCGATGTTTTCAAACACTTGGGTCATGCGCCCGTGTTCCATGCCGTGGTCAAAGGTTTCTTCTAGGGCTTGTTGGTACAACAAATTATCGGGTTCATAATCTTTAAAAACATCATAGAACAATTGCGAGCCACTTTGTAAATGTTTAGCCTTAATCGGTTTATTTGGGAAACCTTGAAAGACCAAGCCCGAGATCACAGCAATATCCCTAAAGCGGCGTCTGGCCATTTCTGATACATTGATGCTTTTTTCTAAATCCTCGTGTAAATGGTCCAGGGTCAAAAGATTATTGTCTAAAAAATCTTCTTTGGCAAATGGCTGATCGGACAATAATTCAAAGCCATAGTCATTAAAAGACATGCTAAAAGTGATGGGTGATAAGAGACTTACACGATAAGCCATCAAACTGGCCATGGCTTCGTGAATTGCATAGCCTTCGAAAGGATAAAAGACGGTATGGTAGCCCTCTCTGGTTTGAAAGCGTTCAATTAAAAATTGGTTGGGCTGCGGAATAATCGACTCCCGCTGCTGTTGATAGAATACTGGTGCTAGGGCTTTAAATTCTGGAGTTTCGAAATTGTGTTCTTCATACAAAGCATGTTTCAATAAATCACTCAAGTGAGCACTAAAGCTCATGCGTCCCCCCATCCAGGCTGGGATACGACTTTTTTTGGATTTTGACTTGCGTACAATGACCTCCATGTTGTGCATGCGAATCAATTCCAGATTGCGTCCAGAAAAGGTAAAGACATCTCCCGGTTTTAATTTGGCCACAAACCATTCTTCTACGGTGCCAAGATAGCCTCCTTTTTGGTACCGTATTTTTAGATTGGCATCGCTTACGATGGTTCCCATTGAAAGGCGATGGCGCATGGCAATGCCTTTGTTGAGCACTTTTAAGCTGCCGTCTTCTAACACATTGACTTTTTTGTATTCGTCATAGTGTTCCAGGCTCTGGCTTCCTTTGACTAAGAAATTGAGCAGCCACTGCCAGCGTTCTTCGTCTAGGGTTTGAAAGCAAAAGGTGTTTTGAAGGATGGGGAAAAGTTCCTTTGGCTGAAAGCCTTTTCCTACGGCAAGGGTCATTAAAAATTGCAGTAGAACGTCATAAGAATTGAGAAAGGGGATGCGGTCTTCGATTTGCTGTTGTTCGATTCCTCTTTGCAGCGCAACCGATTCGATCAACTCCATCGCATGGGTGGGGAGAAAGTGAATGGTGCTGCCAGCTTTGGGTCGGTGGCCACTGCGTCCCGCTCGCTGAATAAAGCGCCCCACTCCTTTTGGGCTACCAATTTGCACACAGTTTTCTACCGGAGAAAAATCCACTCCTAAATCTAAACTGGAGGTGCAGACCACCACTTTGAGTTGTTCCTGTCTCAGCGCATCTTCTACCCACAAGCGAATTTTTTTATCAATGCTCCCATGGTGCATGGCGATGCTTCCGGCCAGATTAGGATCGGCTTCTAAAAGGCGATGAAACCAAATTTCACATTGTGCCCGCGTGTTGGTAAAAATCAGGGTGGTCTTATTTTTTTGTACCAATTTTAAAACCTGCGGCAAAAGGTGGATCCCTAAATGCCCCCGCCATGGGAAGCTCTCCATGTTTTTTGGCAATATGGACTTGACCTTAATCTTCTTTTTGATTTGGGCATTGACTGTCACATAATTCTCGATGGGACCCAACAAGATTTCTCGGGCTAAATCCTTATTTCCAAGTGTAGCCGAAATCCCCCAAACTTTTAGCTCTGGGAGGAAAGAGCGTAAATAAGCAATGGCTAATTCCACTTGAACCCCGCGTTTGGTGCCTAAGAGTTCGTGCCATTCGTCCACCACAATTACCTTGAGATGTTGAAAGCTTTTGGGGTGGTCTTTGGTGCTCAATAAAACATGCAAACTTTCTG
>ERZ802830.3095-NODE-3095-length-14424-cov-10.0628_pt1 | contig 14424 bp, 11 predicted proteins | sample MGYA00345654_ERZ802830 | MGnify/ENA primary metagenome ERZ802830 (study PRJEB30503, sample SAMEA104212375) | marine metagenome | biome: Westerlies Biome; feature: [SRF] surface water layer (ENVO:00010504) within the epipelagic zone...; material: water... | reverse complement strand
GGTTGAATGTAAGCCAACCACTTTTCAGATTAGATAGGTGGTTTTCCAATAAACAGGCTAAGGAAAATGTAGAAGCTGCTGAAGCACAGTTTGCATACCAGCAACAAAACTTAATAATTAGGGTGACAGGCGCATACTTTAAGGTCTTATCTGCTAAGGCAAATTTAGAAGCAAAGATTGCTACAGAAAAGGCCCTCAACAATCAATATGATGCAGTATCTGAGAGATTCAACACTGGTTCAGTTTCAAGAATTGATCTTGCCGATGCAAAGGCAGCCTTAAATAGAGCTGAGTCGGATAGAGTTCAGGCAGAAGGTAATGTTGATATAAGTTTTGAAGAATTAAACTCTATTGTTGGCAGACAAGTTAAGCTCATCACACCTTTGAATACTGCCCTAGATTTTAAGGCTCCACGAACAGATATAGATAATGAGGTATCTAAAGGCCTTAGTAGCAATTATTTAATTATAGAAGCTAAAAATAGACTTGAAGCAGCAGATGCTAATACAAAATCCAAGACTTCAAACTATTTGCCAAAAATAGATTTAAGCGCAAATGCCAATAGAAGAACATCAAAACAATATACATTTGATGGGGTAGATTCTAATCTTGATCTTCCTTTCACCATTCCAACAGAGACAGAAAATAGAATATATTCCATTCAATTTTCTATGCCCCTCTTCACATCTGGTCTCAATAACTCACAGAGAAGACAGGCTTTATTACAGGAAGTAAAAACTGAGGAGCAGTTAATCCTAATTGAAAGAAGTATTGTTCAGCAAGTTAGGTCACTACATACAGCTCTAAGAACCTCAGAGCTAAATATTTCTTCTTTAAAGTCAGCCGTTGAAAGCTCTAAAGATGCTCTTGAAGCTACAAGAGTTGGCTATGAGTTAAATTCAAGGAATTTAATTGATCTGCTTCAAGCAGAAAGAAATTATTCTGAATCTATTAATAATCTTTCTCAAGCTAGCTACGCTTTTATAGTTACGTCCCTTCAATACAAGCAAGCAATTGGTAATCTCGTGCCTGGTGACGTTGTCGAACTCAATAAGCAATTTAAATAAGTGCCAGAACTACCCGAAGTTGAAACCACCAAAAGAGGTATAGAACCCTACCTCCACAATCAGTCCATTACTAAGATTCTTGTTAGACAAAAATCATTGAGAATTCCTTTCAATGACAATCTAAAGAAACATATTACTCATGTAAAAATTAAGAATATAAAAAGAAGAGCAAAATATATAGTCATTGATTTTGCAAATGAATACTCGATGGTTATCCACTTAGGGATGACAGGCAATCTTCGAGCATCACGACAAAAAAAGTTTCTTAAACATGACCATATTATCTTTTATTTAGAATCGGGGAATAGTTTAATTTTTAATGATGTTAGAAGATTTGGATTGGTACAAATTTATAAAACTAAGGATAGCTTCTATCTTCTGGATAACAATGGTCCTGATCCTTTCGAGAAGAAAGCAGATGTAGATTATTTCTATAATAGAATCAAAAATTCTTCTGCATCTATAAAATCGATACTTCTAAATCATAAGATTATTTCAGGAATTGGAAATATATACGCATCAGAGATACTTTTTAGTACAAATATCTCACCATTAAGAATGGGCAGAGATATTAGTCATACAGATTGCAAAAAAATCTTGCAGCAAAGCAAAATTATTTTAAATAAGGCCATAAAAGCTGGAGGTACTACCTTAAATGATTATTTTAATGCAGAGTCAAAGCCAGGGTATTTTAAAATTCAATTAAATGTATATGGAAAAGAGGGAGAAAAGTGCCCAAGCTGTGAATCAAAAATTTCTAAAATTACACAGAGCAATAGAAGCACCTACTTCTGCAAAGAAAGTCAAAATTAATTATTAAATTTTTCTTCTAAAGACTTTGCGATGTCGGAATGAACAAATTTTGAAATATCACCGCCATAACTCGCTAATTCTTTAACCATACTTGAAGAAATAAATGTCAATTTTTCATCGGGTGTGAAAAAAACACTTTCTACATCTGAGTTTTGTGAACGATTGATGCTTGCTATTTGAAATTCATACTCAAAATCTGACACTGCTCTAAGGCCTCTAATAATTGCTTGCGCATTTAATTCAGAAGCTAGATCAACTGTCAGCTTTGAATTGAGACCGACGCAAGATATCTTTTTGTGATCATGAAAAAGATGACTAATCATTGCAACTCGCTCCTCTAAAGAAAATAAGTAATTTTTAGCAGAATTTTTGACTACAGCAATCACGACTTTATCAAAGATTTTTAGTGCTCTTTGCAAGATATCATTGTGGCCTTCTGTAAATGGGTCAAACGATCCTGGATATATCCCTATTTTCATCTATTTAAAACTACATAATTTTTATTCTTTAGGATACTTATTTTTTCAAATATTTATGTGGTTATTGATTTGATATCCATTGAAAATTCTTGGTTCGTATCTAAAATAAAAGGATAGACGTTAAATTCTAAAGCAAGGTAAAAAAATGAACGATGAAACAAAATGTCCGGTTATACACGGATCAAATACTAAAACTGCTGGAAGTCACTCAAATGTAAACTGGTGGCCTCAACAATTAAATCTAAATATTCTGCATCAACATGATACTAAAACTAACCCAATGGACCATGATTTTGATTACTCAGAAGAATTTAGCAAAATAGATTACAAAGCTCTAAAGCAAGATCTTTATGATCTTATGACTGACTCCCAAGATTGGTGGCCAGCAGATTATGGTCACTATGGTCCTTTCTTTGTGAGACTTACATGGCACGCTGCTGGGACGTATAGAATTGGAGATGGTAGAGGTGGTGCAGGAACTGGAGCACAAAGATTTTCTCCATTAAATTCATGGCCTGACAATGGAAATCTCGATAAGGCTAGAAGACTACTTTGGCCAATTAAACAAAAATATGGCCAACAGATTAGCTGGGCTGACTTATTAGTTTTAGCCGGTAATGCTGCTATTGAATCAATGGGAGGTAAAACTTTTGGGTTTGGCGGTGGAAGACCAGATATTTGGCATCCAGAAGAAGATATTTATTGGGGACCTGAGGAAGAGATGCTTGGAAACAATAGATATGTTGGCGAAAGACTGCTTAACAATCCACTTGCTGCTGTGCAAATGGGACTTATCTACGTAAACCCTCAGGGACCAGACGGCAACCCTGATCCAAAGAAAAGTGCTCACGATATTAGAGAAACTTTTGGCAGAATGGCTATGAATGATTACGAAACAGTAGCTCTTATAGCTGGTGGTCATACTTTTGGAAAATCACATGGTGCTGGCGATGACGGTTTAGTTGGTGTTGGTCCAGAAGATGCGCCTATGGAACAACAACAATTTGGCTGGAAGAGTGGTTATGGTAAAGGGAAAGGTAGAGACACAATTACAAGTGGTCTTGAAGGTCCTTGGACAAAAAATCCAGCGCAATGGGATAATGGTTATTTTGAAAATCTATTCAAATACGAATATGAGTTAGTTAAGAGTCCAGCAGGTGCATTTCAATGGCATCCAATTAACCTAGAAGAAGAGAACCATGCTCCGGACGTTGAAGACTCAAATATAAAAGTTACTACTATGATGCTTACTTCTGACTTAGCTTTGAGAGAAGATCCTGAGTACAGAAAAGTTTCATTGCACTTCAAAGATAATCCTGAAGAATTTGCTGATGCTTTTGCAAGAGCTTGGTTTAAGCTCCTGCACAGAGATATGGGACCTAAGAATAGGTATTTGGGCCCCGAAGTTCCTGAAGAAGATTTAATCTGGCAAGACCCAGTTACTCCTGGAAGCACAGACTATGATGTTGATAGAGCAAAGGAGCTCATTAGTAACACCGGTCTTAGTATTCAAGAGATGGTTGAAACAGCATGGGCCAGTGCTTCTACTTTCAGAAATTCGGATTTACGTGGTGGCGCAAATGGGGCAAGAATAAGATTTGAGCCAATGCGTAGCTGGCAATCAAATGAAAAAGATCAGCTCAATAAAGTCTTAGAAACTTTAACTAAAGTTGCAGAAGATGTTGGTGCATCACTTGCAGATATGATTGTATTAGCAGGAAATGTTGCCATTGAAAAAGCTTCTGGTGCCAATGTACCTTTTCATCCTGGAAGAGGAGATGCGACAGAGGATCAGACTGATGCCGAATCATTTGCTGTCCTTGAACCGTTGGCTGATGGTTTCAGAAACTATCAAAAAACTGAGTACTCAGTAAGTCCAGAGGAAATGCTTGTAGATAAATCTCAATTACTTGGACTAACTGCACATGAAATGACAGTTTTAGTCGGAGGCATGAGATCACTTGGTATTACAAAAGATAATCTTGGTAATTTTTCTGACGATAACAACACCTTAGATAATGAATTCTTTAAAAAGCTTTTAGATATGAATATATCTTGGAGGCCAGATGGTAATAATTCATATGAAGGTGTTAATAAATCTTCAGGAGAGGTTGTGAGAACAGCTTCAAGAGTTGATCTAGTGTTTGGATCTAATTCACAACTTAGATCTTTAGCTGAAGTATATGCTTCTGATGATGCCAAAGATAAGTTTGTAAGTGACTTTATTGCAGCCTGGAATAAAGTGATGAATGCAGATAGATTCGATAAATAATACTAAAAAATATTAACTATTTTTAAGGGGTTCATTTGAGCCCCTTTTCAACAGAAGAGGACCTTCATAAAGGCCAAGAGTTCTGGGCAAATCTGAATGATCCTTTTTCTGCTTGGGAAGAAGCTAAATAATTTTATTTACCAGAGTTAAAGATAAGAAGTTAATCGCAGAATAAATTAATACACATGTATTAATAAAACCCTTTTTTGTTTATAATTCATCAGATGAGATACTTATCTATACTATTTTTATTCTTTTCTTGTGTTCTCTTCTCTGCGAGCGATCAAGGAAGCATTACTGTAAGTGGCGAAACAATCGAAGTATCAGTTGAGAGAATTTACTCTCCAGCAGCAGACTACCCAAGATCAGCACTAAGAAGAGGAACCGAAGGTTACGTAGTGATTGAGTTTGATGTGTCACCGGAAGGAGAAGTTGTTGATCCTTATGTAGTAGAAACTGATCAACCCGGTTATTTTGAAAGAACTGTAATGAGAACTATCAGAAGGTGGGCATATGAACCTTACGTCTACAATGGAGTTCCTGCTACTGTTAATGATGTAACAGCTCGTTTCACTTTCAAATTAGCAGAAGAATAATTTTTTAAAATGCTTGTAAGAACCCAAATCCTTATATTTGGTCTAATAGGCAATATTATTATTGCAGGAATTCTTCTGTACATGAATGTTCAGAATCAAAACATTCAAGAAAAATCTTCAAATAACCAATATACCAGTATCGTAGAATCTGCTTGGGTTCAATCTATTGATAATAGTTTTGCCAATATGAATTCTTGGGGTCCCAATGGTGAAAAAGGTGAACAATACTGGAACCCATATATAGAAATTGGCTTATTTACAGAAATAGGAATTGAAGGATTTGATTATTCAAATGCATTAATAGAATCTTTTGATCAAGAATTAAGAGGTGATCTCTTTATTTTGGTCGATGAAATGTTTTTAGATGAAATAGATGAAGGAAATATAAGCTTCATCAAGTTTTTTAATGAGACAAATGAAGAGCTCACATGTCTTTACGCATTTGATTGGGCTGATGTTGGGAACTCAATAGACGTTTGTGGAGATAATAATAAGCTTAATTATTTGCGAGATGATTCAACTACTGATTTTTTAGAAAAGATTAAGAAAAGAATGAGCGTTACTAATGAGGTAATTTATGCTCAAGAAAGTAGTGGGAATATCAACTTACATCAAATTGTAGCCTTTCCTATTTATTTAAAAAATGAGTTTGGATTTAACACAGATAAACTTCTAGGCTCAGTAATCATTGGAAGAGATTTAAGACAATCTATGACAGTTTTTGAAAGTGACCTCGGCGTAAGAACAGGTATCATTAGTCAGGACAAAATAATAGATGCTGTATTCTCTGATGAATTTTCTCAAGACAATTCACTTGGGATAAACAATATTAGTTTTAACTACATTAAAGAAGATATCTTAAAAAATGGTTTGGAAAACATGGATTCCAAAAACTTTGAAGCACTTGGCTTGTCGCTTACATCTGTGCCAGTAGCCTCTACAGTTAACCCAGACTTCGCATTATTTTTTGTAATTAAAAATGTTGCAAGTGATCTAAAAGAACTAAGAGACTCAACATTAAACTCAATTATCTTCACTTTTGGGGTAATTCTTCTAATTGTTTTAGCTATTTGGTGGGTACAAGATGGGGCATTTAGTCGTATAGCACAAGCAATTGAAGTCCTTGAAGCACTTACAAAGGGAGATACAAAGAAAAGCTTACCTGTTAATAAGGGTTTTCTTTCTTCGGAAACTAATGAAGTAGGACAACTATCCAATGCTCTTGCTAGGTACAGAAACCATTTACTTGAAATGGATTCAGTACGAAATGATAGAGCAGAAAGAAGAAAACAAAGAGATGAGGTCATTATCAAAAAAATGAGTGTCTTATCTGAAAAACTTGAAGGTGATGCTAAAGATTTAATCCAAAAAGATGTCCAAAATATGCGAAACCTTATCAATGAAGCATCAGATGAAAAAGCTGAGGAGACATCAGTAGAAATGATGGAGTTAGCATTTTCAAGGATGTCTGACGAAGTTAATGCTTTGATAGACCTTAAAACCAAAGAGATGGCAACAGCTAGAGATGAAGCACGAGAAGCTAGTTCAGCAAAATCAAGGTTTTTTGCAAATATGTCTCATGAACTTAGAACGCCGTTAAATGCAATTATTGGTTATAGCGAAATGCTTCTTGAAGATTGCGAAGATCTTGGTAACGACGACATGATTCCAGACCTAAAACGAATAACAAACTCAAGCAAACACTTACTATCATTAATTAATAATGTTCTTGATCTCTCTAAGATTGAAGCAGGCAAAATGGATATGTATTTTACACCTTTCAATATTGACGTCATGATTGAAACCATTAAAGACGTTTCGACTCCACTAGCGTCTAAAAATAATAATGAATTCATCATCAAGAATAATCTTGGTGGAGAGATGACAAGTGATGAAACAAAACTTAGACAATGTATTGTGAATTTCTTAAGTAATGCTTTTAAATTTACTGAAAATGGACAAGTAGCACTAGTAATAAATTCTAAGGAAATTGATGGTAAAGAATTTGTTAATTTTGATATTAAAGATAGTGGTATTGGAATGTCTGAAGAGCAACTTGGCAAATTATTTGATACTTATACTCAGGCTGAAAGGTCAACTAGTGCCAAATATGGTGGTACTGGATTAGGTCTATCTATCTCAAAACATTTCGCTGAAATGATGGGCGGAGGAGTTGAAGTTGCTAGTAAAGTTGGTGAAGGAAGTACTTTTAGTATCTTTGTACCCCGTGAATCTATTGATGAAGAGCTTGCTGAAGATGAGGCTTTTGAAAATCCTGAAATTAAAGAAGGAGATAAATATATTTTGTTGATCGATGATGATAAAACGACACATGATGTTGTTAAAAGGGCAATAAAAAAAGAAGGTCATACAGTTTATAGTTGTTTTGATGGTGATGAAGGTATCGAGCAGGCAAGAAAATTTTTGCCTAAACTCATATTATTAGATGTGTTAATGCCAGGAAGAGATGGCTGGTCAGTACTCAAAGAGCTCAAAAAAGATAAACTTCTTAAAGATATACCAGTAGTAATAACTTCTGTCTTAAATGAAGAAAGCTTAGCAACTTCGTTGGGGGCTGATGATTATATGAAAAAACCTATAGATAGAACATTTTTTATCAATATAGTAAAAAGATATATAACTGAAAAAAATCAAAAAGTTCTGATAGTAGACGATGATGAAAATACTAGGGATTTATTAAATAGAATATTAAATAATGAAGGTTATATGTCGATTGATGCCAAGAATGGTGAGGATGCTCTAGAAAGAGTAAAAGAGAAGCCAGACCTAATTGTTTTAGACTTGGATATGCCTAAAATGGATGGGTTTGAGTTTATTGAGAGAACTCAAGAAGATGGTATTAAAATTCCAATTGTAGTTTTCTCTGGCAAAGACATAACAGCTGTAGAAGAAAAAATGCTCGGTAAATTTACCGAAGGCATTGTTAAGAAGGAGTCAAAAGTTCAAACACTAGTAAGTGAAGTGAATCAAATTTTAAAAGGTGAAGATACTAAGTAAAATTAGCTATCTTATCTAACAATCTTTTTATGTCTACAGGCTTTGTATCAAAGTCATCTGCGCCAGCTGCTAAGGCCTTCTGCCTATCAGTTTCTAATGCATGCGCTGTAAGTGCAATAATAGGTATATCCTTTAGTTCTGGGTCTTCTTTAGCTTGTGTTGTCGCTTGCCACCCATCTAGTACTGGCAAACCCATATCCATAAGCACTAAATCAGGCTTTCTCTCTCTCATTTTATCTAGGCCTTCTTGTCCGTCTAAAGCGAACTCGATTTCAAACCCTCTACGTTCTAATCTTCTGCCTAACATGTCTCTGTTCATTTCGTTATCTTCAACAATTAAAATGTATGCCATTATATTTCCTCATTTAAATAGAATTTGTTTCTGCCATTCTTCTTAGCAAGATAGAGTCTTTCATCAGCTTTGTTGACTAAGTCAGAAACACTAGTAGATTCATCTGTAAAGCAAACACCGCCGCTTAATGTAACTCTTATTTTTTGATTATCAAATAAAGTCTCTTCTTTCTCAATAGTTGTTCTTATTTTTTCACATATTTGTTGCAAATGTTTCTTCGAATTATTAAAAACTACTGCTAAAAACTCCTCTCCTCCAATCCTTCCAAAAATATCTGGTGAACTAACTATTGATGTTCCTATTTCACTAACTTTTTTAATTATTTCATCTCCAGCTGCATGGCCATAAGTATCATTTACATTTTTGAAATGATCTATGTCAAAAATAGCTGTAGCAAAATGTTCTTTTGAATCATTTTTAATTTCTAAGAAACTTTTTTCTAGTTGATCGAAAACAAATCTTCTATTGGGTATGCCGGTTAGTTCATCTGTAATTGCTTGTCTATGAAGCTCTGACAATAGCTGCTCTTCTCTTTCTCTTAGGGCTTTTCTCTCCAATGTTGATGCAACTTTTTGTGCAAGAATTGTTGAATTTACTGGCTTCGCTAGGTAATCTGATGCGCCAAGTTGTATGCATTTTGAAATACTTTCAACATCATCAAAAGAAGATACCATGATTATTGGTAATTTATCAGCAGAAAACTCTTCCCTTACCTTCATCAAAACTTCTAGTCCATTCACTTCGGGCATTAAGACATCTAAAAGAATTAGATCAAATTTTTCATTACTTATTTTATCAAGAGCTTCTCTTCCTGACATACTGATATGAACTTCAAATTCATTATTCTCTAGCCTTCTTTTCAAGACATCACAATTTGTTTTAATGTCATCTACAACTAGAATTTTTGCATTCTTAATTTCATCTATAATCTCAAGTTTATATTCTACTTTTCCAAGCGAACTAAAGAGATTGTCAGCACTTTCATGATCAGTCTCTTCATTAGTAACAGATTCAGTACCATCTTTAAGAAAATCTACAAACCTTGAAATAGCCCCTTCTACTTCCTTCGCTAAAGCAATTATATGAGACAAGTCCTGTTGGTGTTTATCATCAATATCATCTTCGTAATCTTCAATAAGTATTTCGCTATATCCAATAATTCCATTTAAAGGAGTTCTTAGGTCATGCCTGAGAATTGATGCTTCTTCGTCATTATTAATAGTTTTTCTTTTTGATTCTGCATATTCTGCAAAGGCCTCATTAAAATTTACTCTTAATGTTCTTGCAGATTTTCTAATATTGCCAAATTCATCTGAAATCTCTTCATCATAAATATCAGCACCATCAATAATGAGATTTATGTAATCTGAAATTGCATCTACTGGAGTAGTGAAGTCTTGTTTTATTTGGGTTAATACTATCTTGTCTTTTTTATTATTCATTCGGCCGTCTATAAGTTTTGATTTAAATGTAAAATTTTTAGACCTAAATACTATATTACTATCTTGTCTTTTTTACTATTTATTCGGGTGTCTTTAAGTCTTTATTAATTGTTCTAAAAATATCTCTTCATTAATTATTTGTTAAGTCCTTAAGACTACATGGTTTGTGAAGAAAATAACCTTGCCCACGCTCACACCCTAGCGATATAGCTTTTTCAATCTGCCATTCCTCTTCAAGTCCTTCACATATAAATTCCATTGATAAAGAATCAGCCATAAGTTTTGCAATTTGTATGAGGCTTTGATTATGTGATTCTGCCATCTCGTTTGTAAAACTCTTATCGAGTTTAAGTACATCTATTGGAAGATCTTTGAGATATCTCAAAGCAGAGTAACCAGCACCAAAATCATCTAAAGCTATTGAGACTCCAAGATTCTTAATACTTGAAAGTCTTAATGATGCTAAAGATAAATTGTTAAGTTCAGCTGTTTCTGTAACCTCAATACCAAAATCACCTTTCTTAACTCCAGTAGATTTAATAAATTCTTTAAATATAGATAGAAAGTCTTTATGTAAAACAGTATGAGCTGAAACGTTGAAGTACAATGTTGTGCCTTTAAGTCCCTTTTGCTCCCGCGCATCAAAGAACTCTCTTACTAAGTCCATAGATGAGGTTACAACTAGTGAAAATATGCTTTCACCCTCAATATAAGGAATAATTTTATCATTAGGTATTATTGAACCATCCTCATTAAAGAATCTTATAAGAGCTTCAACACCTGTTATTTCTTTATTCCCGGTGAGTTTATATTGTTTTTGATAGTACATGCCTATTCTGTTGTGTTCCAAGCAAGAAATGACAGTTTTAAGTGCAAATAAGTTTTCTTTTGAGTTTGAGACAAATTCTACAAGAAAGTAATTTTCATTCTCCATTGGTATTACATGCAACAAAACTCTCATAAAGAATGATTTTTGTCTTAGCTTAAGTTTTAAGAATACGTCAAAAGAATCAGCTATATCAGAATCGAACTTTGCTTTATCAAGATCCTTCTTATCAACAAAAAGAAGATCTAATTTTTCATTATCGTCCATTGAAAAAATATATTTTGCAGCATTATTTACCCACAAAACATCGCCTTCTAATTTCGTTATTAAAAATGGCCTTTGATGCATAAGTAAGGCTTTAGATATGAACTTTAGTTGATCTTTATTACTCATTTTCTGAATGTGTCCTTTCTTAGTTGTATTTCTTCATCTACTATTTCGGCAAATGCAGGATTGAAAGTTGATTTACTTTTATTCCATATATCTAAGTTAAGCTTATTATCAATAAACAGTGTTCCCAGGGCTTTTCTCATAGTTTTCCATTCTTCATCATCAAGCATTCCCATCTTGTGCTGATAAAAATGATTCTCTCTTGCCCTTAATATAGCAGTCATATGTATTCTTAAGCCAACCTCTTCATCTATAGAAAGTTCTTCTTTCTTTATAAGTTTTAACTTAGCCCTCATAAGCAATGGATCTAAGCCAGCTAGTGTAACTTCTTGATGAGCTTCAGCGATAGATTGTCTTGAAGCTGCTTTACCAACCTTTATTTGTGTTTGTATTTGTGCCACCAAAAACCATACTGAAAATATTACCGCTGGTCCAGTAATAATATTTACTACTTTATTAATTAATTCAATCCAATAATCAAAATCCATCAACTAACTCCAAACATAGATGTTAATGCTATAAAAAAGATAATAGAAAGAATAGCTCCTCCTGGAATCGTTATTAACCAAGATGCTCCTATTTGTATTACAGAATTGTAATTAACTTTGTTGCTACTAAAGATTCCAATTCCTATTACAGCGCCAACAAGTGTGTGTGTTGTAGAAAGTGGGATGCCTGAAACACTGCCCAAAACAACAACAATAGCAGTTGCCATTTCTGCAGCAAAACCTTTGCTAGGTTTTAATTTTGTAATATTCTCCCCAACCGTTCTAATAACTTTATAACCAAGAGTTAACATTCCAATCACAATACCAATTGCACCAGTTAAAAGTATCCATTCAGGAATTATTGACACCTCATCTATTTGACCCAGATTTTCAATTGTTGAAATGACGGCTGCCATCGGACCAACAGCATTAGCAACGTCGTTTGAACCGTGAGCAAATGCTATGGAAGCAGCTGTGAATATCATTAAGATAGCGAACTTTCCTTCAATATTAGGATTATCAGATTTACTCACATAGTGAGATAAAAGAAATCTTGAAATTAAATAACAAATCAGGGCAATGAAAAAAGCTAAACCAAATAATGTTGCCAGCAAATCATAGCCCCCCAAATAAGATGAAATAAGAGTAGGGACATCTGTGTTCTTCAGGCCTTTGTTTAATGTGATAGCTGCAATACTAAAGCCAACCATGCCAGCATAGATAGGAATAAACTGTCTTCCAGCTGCAATTGGATTTTCAGTATTTAAAACAAATTTTTTCGCACTGTAATAAAGCAAACCTGATAATAGTGCAGCTATTAATGGAGTTAGTATCCAAGAAAATGTAATCCCAAGAATATATGTCCAGCTTACCGAAGCCCACCCTATGTAGTAAATCGAAAAACCAGCTATTGCACCAATAATAGAGTGTGTTGTTGAGACTGGCAGGCCAAATGCAGTCGAAATAAGTAGCCATGCACCAGCCGCAAGTAAACTTGCCATCATGCCTAGGACAAAAATATCAGGTGTGTCGTTATAAAGGGCTGGATCTATAATATTTTCCCTTATAGTTGAAGTTACTGAAGCGCCCGCTAGATACGCACCTAAAAATTCAAAGATCGCAGCTATTACTAAAGCCTGAGTTAAAGTTAAAGCCTTGCTGCCTACAGAAGTCCCCATTGCATTGGCAACATCATTCGCACCAATGCCATAAGCCATAAAGAAGCCAAAAATAATACTTGAAGCAAGTATTAAATAAAAGTTTTCAATTATGAATTCCATAAATTTCTAGATAGATAAATTGTATATTAATTTTAAGGTCATTGAAGAGAAAAATAGCTACATAAAAGACTGCAGTATTTAAGTAGTCTTATTTATAAGGGGCAATGATAAAAAGTTAATAGCTGAATAAACTAATATGCTTATTGCAATGGCGCTTAAAGAGATTTGAAGATAAGCATAAATCCCTATGGATACGCATAACGCTAGCCTGACTATCTCAATTTTTATCCCCTTCTTGCCGTCAAGCCATAAAGAAGTGCAGTACATAGTAAATGCCACCATACTAATCGTTACCCATAACTCAACATAGTTTAGATATCCACTTTGAATAAAAGCTAAGAAAACATAAGTAATGAATAAATATTGAAATAAGGCATAAATCTTATGTTGCTTACTAATTGTTGGATTAAATTTTTTAAAGCTTTCTGCATTAAAGTCATCTTTTTCTATTTGATATGGCAGACTTTTAGGCGTCCAGCCCGTTCTAGCAAAAGGAGCATAGAGCTTGTCTTTCCAATCTTGGGATGACCACATCTCCCTCATAATTTTTATATAGACATGAAGATTTGCCCAAATTGGGTTAAAGGTATTTAGGGTGCCTCTAATACCATATATACATGGCTTGTTTTCATCTTCAATTTTGTGTGTGCCAAACATCCTATCCCAGATAATAAAAACACCTCCATAATTTTTATCAATGTATTCATCATTTTGTGCATGATGAACTCTATGATTTGAAGCGGTGACAAAGTAGTTTTCAAACCAACCAAGCTTTGGAATATGTTCACTATGCACCCAAAATTGATAAATCAGATTTAATGAAGCAACACTTATAAATACATACGAAGGAATACCTACAAGAAACATTGGTATATAAAAAACCCAACTAACGAATGCACCTGTTCCTGTTTGTCTTAATGCTGTACTGAGATTGTAGTCCTCACTTTGGTGGTGAGCTACATGAGATGCCCAAAAAATCTGCCTTTCATGGCTAATTCGATGGAACCAATAGTAGAAGAAATCATAAATAACAAAAGCAAATATCCATGTAAACCAAGAATTTATGTCCATTCTCCAAATGGCAAAATTAGTTTCTGCCAAATAAAAAACATACCCTGCTGCGCCAATAATGATTAGCTTATTTGCTGTACGTAGCGTTCCCATAAATAAATTACTAATAGCATCGTTTAATCGGTAAGTGTTTTTATTTATAGCAATTCCATAAATCAGCTCTATTAGCAGAGCTAGCAGGAAAAAAGGTACGGCATAGGTGATGTAATCCATAAGCTATTTTAAATCATTCAGATATTTTTAGAAGTGGTGGGCCCGGGAGGACTCGAACCTCCGACCAATGGATTATGAGTCCACTGCTCTAACCAACTGAGCTACAGGCCCGCCAGA
>ERZ802830.3093-NODE-3093-length-14430-cov-14.4322_pt1 | contig 14430 bp, 16 predicted proteins | sample MGYA00345654_ERZ802830 | MGnify/ENA primary metagenome ERZ802830 (study PRJEB30503, sample SAMEA104212375) | marine metagenome | biome: Westerlies Biome; feature: [SRF] surface water layer (ENVO:00010504) within the epipelagic zone...; material: water... | reverse complement strand
GAGTATCAAGACAAATTCAAGCAGGAATTTGTTGGATAAATACATATCGAGCAATTTCACCTATTGCACCTTTTGGAGGTTTTAATCAATCTGGCTATGCAAGAGAGGCCGGAAAGCAATCCATTTTAGATTACACAAGAACTAAAACCACTTGGATCAACATATCTGATGATCCAATGACTAATCCTTTTGTAATGAGGTAATTATTTTAAGTGTAAAACAGAAAAGGACCTCCGATGTCTCGACCTCGCTTTGGTTTCCCTCTTCGCGGCCTCTACTTCTTTGGTCCTTTTCCTCGTTTTGGGAAGTTTCCTACCCTCTACATTTTTAATTCTAAATTAATTAATTTTTTTTAACAATTATAAAAATTAATTATTTACATTTTTCTGTTTATAATTTGTGAATAAGTTTTATTTGATATTAAATACTTGATAACTCTTCAATCACATTTTTAACGTGATCTTTTACTCTAACATTACTCCAGGTCTTAATAATATTACCTTTTTTATCTATCAGTACTGTTGATCTAATTATTCCATAATATTCCTTACCCAAAAATTTTTTTAGCCCCCAAGCTTTGTATTTTTTAAGAACTGTTGTTTTTTCATCAGATAATAAATCAAATCTTAAATTATTTTTTTCAATAAATTTTTGATGACTTTCAATTGAATCTTTAGAAACACCCACCACTATTGCGTTGAGCTTATTTATGATTTTGAGAGAATTATTGAAATCATTGGCCTCTAGAGAGCATCCAGATGTATTGTCCCTAGGGTAAAAATATAAAATTATATTTTTTCCAAGATGATCGCTTAGGTGAAATGTTCCAGAAGTACTGGGTAATTTAAAATTAGGAGCTTTCATAATTAAATTCTATTTAAAGTTATATTTCTCACATATAAAATCTGCCATTGCAAAAGATGATGTCCATGCTGGAGAAATGGCATTTAGAATATGTATGATATTATTTTGCTTAATAACTACAAAATCATTAAATAGTTTTTTACTTTTTTTATCAAATATTTGAGATCTGATACCCACTTTACTACTCAATTCAATATTAGAAGGATTATGTTTAAAATAAACATTAGATGATTTCCTAACATTAAATAAAAATAAATTTTTGAACTCACTTATTGCTAAATTTCTTAAGTTATTTTCATTAAAAAATATTTTTAAAATAAATTTATAACTTAAATTTAAAAACTCTAACAAATTAAATTTATAAAAGGGCTTATAGGCCTCTCTTCCAAATACTGGTGTATTACTAGGACCTAAATAAAAGTTCCCAGCTTTGTCATATACGGTATGAATTCCCAAAAAAGGATAATCTAGATTAGGTACTGGATATATTAATCTATTAGGACTTTCATTTTTATCACTAAAGTTAATTTTCCAATATTTTCCCTTGAAGGGCAGAGATGTATAATCAGTTTCTAAATTTGCCTTTTTAGCTAAATGGTCAGCGTGCAAGCCTGCAGAATTAATAATAAAATCAAATTTATTAATATTACCTTTTATGTTGATAGAGGTATTTTCAGATGATATTTCATCTACCTTAAAGCCATATTTTATAATCACATTTCTTTTTTTTAAAATCTCAATTAATTTATTAGATACTTCTTTTGGATCTGCTATAGCAGTATCTTTTATGAAAAGAGCATCATTGTATAAAGGATTACAATTTGGTTCTATTCTTGTAATTTCCTCTATACTATTTAATTTCTGAGCTTCGACCCCCACTTCCTTTGATCTTTCATATAATAAATTCAAGGTTTCAATATCATTTTTTGTTTTGGGAAGTAATAATTTTCCACAATTATTTATATAAAGATTATTATCAACAATAAATTTTTTCATTAATTTTGCCCCTTTAATACAAAGATTTGATCTTAAAGTATTAGGTTGATAGTAAATTCCTGAATGGATGACACCACTATTTCTTCCAGTTCCATGAGATAGTGAGTCTTTTTCTTTTTCAAAAATAGTTACTTCTATATTCTTTTCTGTCAAAGTATGTGCAAGTGTTAGGCCTACTATTCCAGAGCCGATAATAGCAACTTTCATTATTTTTTTAATTTATCTAAAAGGTAAAATTCTATTGGTGAAAATTGATTTTTGTTATTTGATATAAAGTCATCAACTAACTTTAACTTGTGATCTTCCATTTCAATAACTTTGCGGATACTTAAATCCACGTAAAGAGAGCATACTTCTGAAGTAGCTGCTCTAAAATTTCCACTCTTACTAACAATTTCTAGTTGATAAACAAATCTTTTCTTGTCACGATCTAAAAATAATAAATTTATATCAACCTCATCGCCCTCTTTAACTTCTTGGATATATTTAGTATGAGACTCTACAGCAAATGTTGATCTTTGTTCAGTTTTTGCTGACTCTCCTCCCATTTGAAATCTATCCAGTAGCACATCCCAACCTTGATCAAATAAATGAATGTAAAAGGCTAAATTCATATGGCCATTGTAATCTGTCCAATCTGGGATAATTTTTTCTGTTCTAAGATATATTGACATTAGTTGATATTATAAAAATTATTAAATATTAACATTGAAAAATAAAGTAATAATATTTTTATAATATTAAAGGGGGTAAGAATGAGAATAGGCTTTATTGGATTGGGTAATGTAGGAGGAAAACTTGCTAATAACCTTCTTGAAAATAATTTTCAAATTACAGTTTTAGATAAAAATAATAAATTAATGGATAAGTTTAAATTAAAAGGTGCTGACACAGCTAAATCAATACAAGATCTAGTAATCAGCGCTGATATTTTGATAACTTGCCTTCCCTCCCCTAAAATATGTGCAGAAGTTTTAGAGTCTAAAGGGGGTATTATAGACACAATACAAAAAGATCAAATTTGGATTGAAATGAGTACAACTGAAGATGGTCAGTTAAAAAGACATGCTTCATTAATTCAACAAAAAAATGCAATAGCCTTAGAGGCACCTGTAAGTGGGGGTTGTCATAGAGCTGCAACTGGAAATATTTCTATTTTTGTTGGAGGAAGTAGAGAAGGATTTGATAAAGCTATGCCTGTTTTAAGATGTCTAGGAAGAAAAATTTTGTATACAGGTGATTTTGGAAGTGCTTCTGTATTGAAGGTTATTACTAATTATTTGGCTACAGTTCACTTGGTAGCATTAGGAGAGGCTTGGACTATAGCCAGTAAATCAAATTTAGATTTAGCTAAAACATTTAAAGGCATTGCCGCTTCATCAGGTAACTCATTTGTCCATGAAACTGAGAGTCAAGTTATATTAAACGGATCTTATAATATAAATTTTACTATGGACTTAGTAGAGAAAGATGTGGGACTATTTCAAAGCCTAGCAACTAAACTTGGAGTTGAATTAGAAATTTCTCCTATTGTTTTAGACATTATCAAAGATGCAAGAAAAACTTTTGGTGATCGTGCTTGGTCCTCTATGGTAGTTAAAAGGCTTGAAAATAAACACAATATTAAATTTAGAGCTGAGGGATATCCAGAAGAGCTTGTGGATTATGAGGAAAAAAGCCTTGGTTATGAGATATGATAATTTGGGGTATTTGATATTATTTATCCATGAATTTCATAACTGATGTAATTCTTCCCTTAGCCTTAGCTTTTATAATGTTCACTTTAGGCTTAGGTTTAACCTTTTCTGATTTTGCAAGAGTGGCGAAGACACCTAAGAATTTTATTATAGGACTAATTAGCCAATTAATTTTTCTACCAATAGTCGCTTTAATAATTGTTTTTGTTTGGCCACTTCAACCTGAATTAGCTATAGGGTTAATATTAATTGCTGCAGCACCAGGAGGTGTTACTTCAAACATTCTTACATCTTTTGCAAAAGGTGATGTTGCATTGTCTATATCTTTGACTGCAGTTATGAGTCTTTTAAGTGTTATATCTGTTCCTTTAGTTTTGGGTGTTTCAATGGGATTAATATCTGATAATTCTTTAGGTTCAATCTCCTTAACTGGAATTGCTATCAGTATGTTTTTGATAGTGACATTGCCTGTTTTAATTGGAATGACTTTTCGAGCAAGCTTATCCTATTTAACAAAAAGAATAGAGAAATTTGCCAAAATTCTTTCAACGGCTTTGTTTGTTTTAGTTTTAATTGGGGCTATTTTAGCTGAAAGAGAAAATTTAGTAGAATATTTTGCTCAAACTGGATTAGTAGTTCTTATTCTAAATTTAATAATGATGATCATTGCTTTTTATTGGGCAAAGATGTTTGGCACTGGCGCCTCCCAACAAAAAGCTATTTCTTTAGAGTGCGGTCTTCAAAATGGAACTCTAGCTATTTTTGTTGGCACAAGTGTCTTTGGAGGTGGTCTTTACATTATTCCAGCGGCTACTTATAGCGTTATTATGTATTTAACGTCTTTAATATTTATTTACTTTATCAGAAATCGTTAAATATAAATTTTATCTGCTAGTCCAAAGCAAAGAATAGCCCATCCAATTGCAAGTCCACCAGTAGATAGATATCCCTCTCTTGAATATTGATCTGTTCTGCCTAATTTATCGACTTCACCTGTATAATAAGCTGCTATAGCTATTATGGTCATGATAATAAACATAAAATTAAAAAATGCCCATGTTGCAGCTGTTCCTCTGAACAAAATATATAATTGCATTAGCACAGCACCTAAAATTACTGCACCAGCAAATCTTGCAAAAAAGGCAGCTGTCACATCAACACCATATTTGCTTATAAAGTTTTTTGTGTTAAACAAACAATTGTAAGCATAAAAAGCGTTCATGGCCAAAATTATTAAAAATATTACTAAGTAAAATATACCATTAAAATTTTCTAACATATGAATCTCCTATTTTTAAGTTTAACAGATTTTTAATTTCATTGTTACTTTGTTTTCATAATAAAAATGAAATTTAATTGCTATTATTTTTTAAGTTTTTATGACATGAATATTTAAATAAATCTATGATCGAACTTGATATATTTTCAGACACAGTTTGTCCTTGGTGTTACATTGGTAAGAAACGATTAGAAAAAGCAATCAATAATCATAAAAATTTAGAGTTCAAACAAACATGGAGGCCTTTTCAATTAAATCCTGGGATGCCACCTGATGGTATGGATAGACAGGAGTATTTAATTTCTAAATTTGGTAGTGCCGATGCAGCAAAAACAATTTATGACAATATCTATGATGAAGGACTTTTAGAGGGAATTAATTTTAACTTTGATTCTATTCAAACAACTCCAAATTCATTTAATTCCCATAGGCTATTAGCTTTAGCATATAAACAAGGTATTCAAGAAAATGTCTTAGATAGTTTATTTGAGTCTTATTTTTTAAATGGGGAAGATATAGGTGACCCTAATATATTACTGAATATTGCGATTAAACATCAAATTGATGATGAGGATTTTAAAACTTATTTATCAGATCAAGAAAATATTGAGCCTTTAGCTAATGAAGAACTAGAAGCGAGAAAGATGGGTATTAATAGTGTGCCAACTTTTATAGTAAATAAACAAATAGTTATCAATGGCGCTCAAACATCAGAAAATTTTGATATTATTTTTAAAAAACTTACAAGTAACATTAATTAAAAATAATTAGTAGTAATGCTTTTTTTCTATATATTTTTTAAATGCCTTTAAAACTCAAAGATATATCTTCATATCTAAGTTTTGCAAAAAAACTCTCAAATACTTCAGAGGAGATTTTAAAAAAGACTCCATCTAATCGTATAAAAATTAATTTTAAATCAGATAAGTCACCAGTCACCAAAATAGATATGGCAATTGAGAGAAAATTACGCTCGATGATTAATAAAAGATTTCCTGATCATGGAATATTTGGAGAGGAATACAAAAATAAAACAAATAACTCTCCATTCTTATGGGTAATTGACCCAATAGATGGCACTAAAAATTTTATTAATGGAAATAGTAATTTTGGCACATTAATTTCTTTATGTATAGATTACACACCTGTTATTGGAATAATTAACTGTCCTGAAATTAAAAAAACCTGGATTGGAATAAGAGATAACGGTGCCTATTGTAATGGAAAAAAAATAAGTAAATCTTCAAACAATCTACCTTTATCAAAACTTTATTTTAGCACCTCTGGTATGACCGCTTTCAAATCAAATAGTAAAAATAAAAAATATAATACTTTGATTAAAAAAACTAAATATGCAACTTTTGGTGGTGACTGTGTACAATATGGACTCTTAGCTGAAAAAAGAATACCGTTAGTAGTAGAGTCTTTTTTAAAACCTTATGACTATATTCCTTTAATTAATATTGTTGAAGAAAGTGGAGGAATAATAAGTGATTGGAAAGGTAATCCTTTAAATTTCAAATCTAATGGCGATGTGGTGGCTTCTATATCAAAAAAAGCTCATCAACAATTTATAAAGATTTAATATTGTCCTGTTATACAATTTGAAATGAGTTCTTTAAATTTTTCTTCACTCATCTCTAGTGGGTTAGCTCCTGTGCTTGGATCTTCTTGAGCTAATGGTGCTAATTTCACTTCATCCCCGTTGTTTACACCCATATCTTTAAGGGTTTCAGGTATCTGCATTTCTTTTTTTAGTTCAATAATCCAATCAACAATACCTTCAAAACCATTTTTAATATCTAGAAAGTTTGCCAATCTTATAAATTTTTTTTCAATTGTGCTGCGGTTATAGTTCAATACAAAAGGCATAACTGTTCCATTTGTGGTTCCATGATGGGTATTATATAAAGAGTTAACTGGATGAGTAATCGAGTGAATAGCTCCTAAACCTTTTTGAAACGCAGCTGCACCCATCATCGATGCAACTAACATATGAGCTCTTGCTTCAATGTTGTTTCCGTTGTGATAAGCCTCTTGAATGTTTTCTTTGACTAACCTTAACCCCTCTAAAGCTGTTCCCTCTGCCATAGGATGATAAAAAGGAGAGGAATATGCTTCTATACAATGTGCTAAAGCATCCATTCCTGTACCTGCAGTAATATTTTTTGGTAAATTGACAGTAAGAACTGGGTCTAAAATAGCAATTTCAGGAAGCATTTTAGGATGAAATATAATCTTCTTCTTTAAGTTTTCCTCATTAAGAAATACTGAAGCTCTTCCTACTTCTGAACCTGTTCCTGCGGTTGTTGGTACTGCTATAATAGGTTTAATTACATTTGAGTCAGCTCTTGTCCACCAATCACCTATGTCTTCAAAATCCCATAAAGGGCGTGTCTGATGAGCCATAAAAGCAATCCCTTTTCCAGTGTCCATACCAGAGCCCCCACCTATAGCTATAACTCCATCATGATTACCCTCATTAAAAATTTTAACACCATTAATGACATTGGAGCCAGTAGGATTACCTTGTACTTCAGAATAGATGTTTGTCTTTTGTTTTAAATCTGAGTTAATTTGTTCAATTATTGAAGTTTGTAGTAGGCCTGGATCGGTGACTATGAGAGGGTTGTTTATTTTGAGATGATCACAAGCATTTTGAATTTCCTTAGATCGATTTTCTCCAAACCAAACCGTTGTAGGATAGTTCCAATTCATACTATTCATTTTGAAGTTCTTAAATAACCTTTCTAATGTGGAAACTTTGAGGTCTTGTAAATTGATCAAAAGCAAGTGTAGACAATGAGCAGCCAATACCTGTATCTTTTACACCCGTCCATGCGAGGGCAGGATCTAAATAATCACACCTATTCATAAAAAAAGTTCCTGTTTCAATTGATTTACCAAAATCTTTTGCGAATTCAGTATCTTTTGTCCAGACAGATGCTGTTAAACCATAAGGGCTATCATTCATCAAATTTTTTGCTTCCTCTTCGTCATTCACAGGCATTATTCCAACAGCAGGACCGAAGGTCTCCTCCATCATAAATCTCATATTATGATTTACATCAACCATGACTTGGGGGCAGACATAACAATTATCCTCTTTAGATATTGTAAATTTACTCTCCTCAATAAGACGTTTTGCTCCTTCGCTCTCTGCTTCTTTCATTTGGGTTCTAATAAAATCAGCAGCTGATTGCCTTACCACGGGGCCTAAGTTTGTGTCTGATTTTGAAGGGTCATTCAAATTATAATTTTCAGTAATACTTTTGAAGCCATCTATAAATTCTTTATAAATTTTTTTATCAACATAGATTCTTTCAATTCCACAACAAGACTGACCAGAATTAAAAAGAGCCCCATCTGCGAGATTTTCAATAGCATGATTTATATCTGCATCTGCCCTGACATAGGCGGGGTCTTTTCCTCCAAGTTCAAGACCGGCATTAATAAATCGTGTTCCAATGTATTTTTTTACCTCCTGCCCTCCTCTAACAGAGCCTGTAAAAACTACGTGAGCAATTCTAGAGTCTGAAATTATTTTTTCACATGCTTTGTGATCAGTATGAATAAATTGAAATACACCTTCAGGGATACCAGTATTTTCAAAAGCACTAAAGATTAATTCTGCACATCTAGGTGTTTGGGATGAGTGTTTCAAAATTAAACTATTACCTGAAATTAATGCAGGAACAATTGTATTTGTAGCAGTGATAATTGGATAGTTCCAAGGTGCCATCACAAATATTATTCCAAGAGGTGATTTGTAAATAAAATTGTCAAATTCATCATTTTGAGTTGCAGGGAGATTTTGTAAAGACTCTTTAGCAATATCCACCATGTGTCTTGAGCGCTCCTCAAAACCTCTAAGTTCACCTGCACACTGAGATATAGGTCTACCTATCTGCCAACAAATTTCCTTGGATATTTCATCTTTAAGATCAATTAAGTTATCAATGAATTTATTTACAATGCTAATTCGATCATCAAGTGATGTTTTTTTCCAAATTTCAAAACCGGTTGATCCTTTTTCTATAACTGAATTTATTTGACTATCAGAGGCTAATTCTCTCTCTAGATAAACAGTATTATTTATGGGTGTAATAGTTTTTTGAATACTCATCAATCCTCCAATTGATATGTATTATAATGTATTTAAATAGTTCCTGAAGAGATTTTATTTTCTCACGGCCAATTGAATGACCGTGAGAGATTATTTTATTTCCTAACGATTCATCTTAGCTATGACTTCGCCTGGGAAAGCAACTGCTATACCATACTGATATATTAGCGATCTAAACTCTTGTACACCCTCCCAAGTCTCAGAATTTTGTCCATGAAGCTGTAAGCCCATCGGTGTTTGATAATGCTCGCTTAAAAAATAAATGACATTATCAGTAACACCTTTTGAAGGGTCAGTTATATCTACTGGCTCAAAACCTTTAACAATAGAATAAGAGTTTAACCTATCATCACCAGATAATGAGTGTTTATCATGCATAAACTGATGATGGCTTTGTAAAATTGCCTCCACTTTCTCTACATCTGCAGAGGGGACTTTTAAAGTTACTGCGAAAGAGTCTGGCTGCATATGGCCATTTGCAAAAGCAAATGATGAAATAATCGAAAAAATTAATGTAATAAAAATTTTCTTCATTGTGTACCTTTCTGTAAATAAAAATATGAAATTTATTAGAAACTTATTTTTATACTTTTTAGAAGTTTATTAAATTATTTTCTGAGTAATTTATGATGTCTTTTTGGCATACCTAGACATAAAATTTTCAGCTAAGCCTTTTAGCAAACTTAATTGTTTGAGTCTTGAAACACCATCAACTATTCCATCAACAGATTTACTAATAAAATTTTTAGTTGCTATATCTTTTTCTGATTTGTCATTAAGCCAATAGATTAATGTAGCTAAATAAATTGTCGATAGTAAGCCACGTTTTGAGTAGTAGCTAAAGTCGTTTGATTTGTCGCCAGAAAGGTTCCAGATAAAATCACTATTTTCATGAAGCATTTTGATTGACATAAAAATATTACCAGGTCTAAGTAAAAATTTAAGCATTTCGGGTAATGCTTTTTTTAAATGATTATTATTTTCAAATTTTAACTCCATAATAGTTTTAATTTTGTCTCTAGTTTTTAAACGTGAGTTATTAAAAGAGTTATAATTTTTCTCAACTTTGTTGTTATTTTGAGCAATTATGAACTTCAAAACATCATACTCAAAAGAAGGGAACAATTTAGCGAGAACAGATGTTGAAATTCTCTGCTTTTTAGCGCACTGCAATAAAGTGTCTCTTGACCAACCAAATTTTGGCACATCCTGAACAAATAAATTAGCTAATTTTTCTTGCTTTGACTTCATTATTATATATAAATTACGCTCTTATGAGGTTACTAGATTGGCAATAGAAGTTCAAGTTAGAGATAACAATGTTGAGGCAGCTATACGTGTGCTCAAGAAAAAGCTTCTAAGAGAAGGTATTTTCAAAGAGCTAAAGCTTAGAAAAAATTACGAAAAGCCATCGGAGAGAAAACTTCGTGAAAAAGCCGAATCAATTAAGAGATTTAAAAAGCTTATGCGTAAGAAGAAGTTCGACTAATTCTCTAAACCCTTAATTATATCCTCACAGACCTTTTTAGCATCACCAAATAACATCAATGTGTTGTCTCTGAAGAATAACTCATTTTGGACTCCAGCATAACCACTTGCCATTCCTCTTTTTACAAAAAATACTTGTCCAGCATTTTCTACATCTAAGATAGGCATTCCATATATAGCACTTGTTTTGTCAGTTTTAGCTGCAGGATTTGTAACATCATTTGCGCCAATAACAAAAGCAACGTCAGTTTCAGAGAAGTCTCTATTAATTTCATCAAGCTCTAGAACCTCATCATAAGGAACATTAGCTTCTGCTAAAAGAACATTCATATGTCCTGGCATTCTTCCTGCAACAGGATGAATTGCATATCTTACATCTGCCCCTGCTGCTTTTAATAAGTCACCCATTTCTCTTAAAGCATGTTGAGCTTGGGCAACTGCCATACCATAACCAGGCACGATAATAATTTTTTGACTATTCTTCATCATAAAAGCTGCATCCGCGGCATTACCTTGTTTGGCCTGGCGATCATCTTTTACACCGTCAGCACTTGCAGCTTGTTCACCTCCAAAGCCACCAAGTAAAACGTTTAAGAATGATCTATTCATTCCCTTACACATAATATAACTCAATATAGCTCCTGAAGATCCTACGAGAGCTCCAGTTATAATTAATAAATTATTTGAGAGAGTAAAACCAATTCCTGCAGCGGCCCAACCTGAATATGAATTCAACATTGAAACAATCACTGGCATATCTGCTCCACCAATAGGCACAATTAAAAGAACTCCTATAACAAACGAAGCAGCAACGATTAACCAGAACAACTCTTGGTTTTGGTCAATACAAAATTTTACAATCAGTGCAATAATTCCTAAACCTAAAATTAAGTTTAAAAAATGTTGCCCTTTAAAAACTAAAGGATTTCCTGAGACAAAACCTTGAAGTTTTCCAAAAGCGATAATAGACCCTGTAAATGTTACAGCTCCAATTGCAGTACCAATTGACATTTCTATTAAACTACCCATTGGAATAGAACCAAATGTACCTATGTTAAAGGCACTAGGGTTATAATAAGCAGATGCAGCAACAAAAACAGCAGCTAAACCAACTAGGCTGTGAAATGCAGCAACTAGTTGAGGTAGAGCAGTCATTTGAATTCTTACTGCGATTGAGGTACCAATTAAACCACCTATTATAAAGGCTATACCTATTTCTTTGTAACTAAAAACACCAGGGTTAGCTAAGGTTGTAATAATAGCAATCGTCATTCCTAAAATACCAAGAAAATTTCCTCTTCTTGCTGTTGAGGGATGGGATAAGCCCCTTAAAGATAATATAAATAATACTGAAGAAACTAAATATGCAGCTGTAGATAAATTTGACATTTATTTTTCCTATTGTTTCTTTTTAAACATTGAAAGCATTCTGTTAGTTACAACGAAGCCTCCAAAAATATTAACCGCTGCTAATCCTACAGCGACTAAACCAAAATATTTGGATATTGTGCTATCGATAGGACCCGCAGCTAAAAGCGCACCTACAATTATTACAGATGAAATAGCGTTGGTAACTCCCATCAAAGGACTGTGAAGAGCTGGGGTAACTGACCACACAACATAATATCCAACAAAACAAGCTAATATTAAAACTGTTATACCGAATATAATAAAATCACTGTGACCACCGGATGTTTCAACAACATTTGATGCTAGCTGACTTGCTTCATCAGCTATTTGTTGTGCTTTAAATGATAAATTTTCTAATTGATTTGAAATTTCTGACATTCTCTCTCCTTATTTAATTAAAATCTTTCCAGCTGAGCAAATCATCGTAGCTTTAATAATTTCATCGCTTTTGTTAATCATAGATTTTTTTTTATCTTCAAAGTTCATTAATTTTAAAAAGTTAGAAATATTTTTTGAAAACAAACTTGATGCATTATTTGCTACTCTGCCTGGCACATTAGCATGGCCCACAATTTTAAGGCCATTTTTTGATACCACTTTTCCCACTTGACTAAACTCACAATTACCGCCGGATTCAACTGCTAAATCAACAATCACTGATCCGTTTTGCATATTTTCAAGCATTTCCTTTTTTAAAATAAGTGGTGCTTTTCTTCCAGGGATTTGGGCTGTACATATAACAATATCCATAGTTTTAAGAGTATCAGCTAATAAAGCTTCTTGTTTTTTTTGATACTCTGCACTCATTTGCTTTGCATACCCACCTTTAGTTTCAGCATTTTTAGACTCTTCATCTTCAACCATGACAAATTTTCCACCAAGGCTCTCTACTTGTTCTTTTGAAGCTATCCTGACATCAGTTGCGTAAACTATAGCTCCTAAACGTTTAGCTGTAGCAATAGCTTGTAATCCTGCAACTCCAGCACCGATAACCAAAACATTTGCAGGAGTTACTTTTCCAGCAGCTGTCATAAACAAAGGAAGAACTCTGTTATATTCTTGGGCTGCATCAATAACTGAATGGTAACCTGCTAGGTTTGCTTGTGATGATAATATATCCATATCTTGGGCTCGTGTTATTCTTGGAACAAGCTCTAATGCAAAAGCGGATACTTTTCTTGAATTTAAAATTTTAATACTATCTTGATTATTTTGTATACTAATTTGAGAGACAACCATTGATTTGTTATTAATCAATTTTGACTCATCAGGAGAAGGACAATTTATTTTGATGAGTATATCTGAAGTTTTTAATATTTCTTTAGAAGTTGAGATCGTAGCACCTGCTTCCTTGTAGGATTTATCAGTGAAACCTGATAAGGCTCCAGCTCCTTTCTCTATTAAAACCTGATGCCCAGATTTAATATACGATTTTGCTTCATCGGGGCTCATAGCAACTCTATTTTCAAATTTCTTTTTTTCTTTTATAGTTCCAATGATCATCTTTTGAGTTCCTTAAGGGGTAATTGTTTATCAATAATATTTTTAAATGTCACTAAGTTTACGACTGTTCCTATGATGGGATTAAAATGCTTTAAAACGCTATATCTTTCAACATATTTCATATTAAATTAGAAAGTTATGATTTTTTAGAAAATTCTATGGCGTTTTTTTGATTTATTTCAAGGTTTTTTAAAGAAAAGTCCTTAATTAACTCATGAAAAAGCTTATACCAATTTATTTCTGCTTTTAGGTGGATAAAGATAGATCCAAGTCCAACTGCGGCTCTATCCATGAATACAAACTCTCTTGGTGGTTTAACCCCACCATATTTTCTCAATTCTTTGTGAACTTCTCCGGCAATTTTAGCACCATATATTCCGCTGTCTGAGTCTTGGATTCTTCTAACTTCATTTTTTAAAATAGGGTCATATAAAAAAAGAGCCCATTTATTTAAAACGTTCATAAGCTTGTCATCAATATCTTTAAATCCCCAGGCCTTATAAGCTAGTTTTATTTTTTCGTTATTTTTTTCTTTAAGGGCAAAATATAAATCAATTACACCTTTTACGAATTTAGCTGGAAAAATTCTTACACAACCGTAATCAAACAAGTTTATGTTATTATCTTTATTTACGGAGTAATTACCAAGGTGAGGATCACCATGGATAATTCCATATTTGTAAAATGGAAAGTACCAGGCCATAAATAATTTTTTTGCTAAATCATTTCTCACTTTTTGAGAGGAATTTTTGTATTCTATGAGCTTTTTACCATCAAGATACTCCATAACTAATAATCTTTGGGTTGAAAGCTTTTTATGCACCTTAGGTATTTTTATAAATGTATTTTTTTTGTGCATGTGCTCAAAAATCTTAAGGTGGCGATGTTCAAGTTTATAATCTAATTCTTCTTTTAGCCTTGCCTCAATTTCTTTATAAATTTCTCTGATTTGAATTGATTTATTATAACTAGAGTAAATTTTAAAAATTATTTTTAGTTGATTGAGATCCGCAATTACTGCTGAGGACATATCTGGATATTGTAATTTGCAGGCAACAATTTCATTA
>ERZ802830.3092-NODE-3092-length-14432-cov-7.541_pt1 | contig 14432 bp, 12 predicted proteins | sample MGYA00345654_ERZ802830 | MGnify/ENA primary metagenome ERZ802830 (study PRJEB30503, sample SAMEA104212375) | marine metagenome | biome: Westerlies Biome; feature: [SRF] surface water layer (ENVO:00010504) within the epipelagic zone...; material: water... | reverse complement strand
GATTCTTCCAATCCTTTTTGCCGGAAGCAACTTCATCCAGCGATTCTTCCATATTTGCGGTAAAATCATAGTTCATCAAATTACTGAAACTTTCTTGTAGCCTCTCCGCAACTATATCTCCCATTTTAAGCGCGAAAAACCGCTTACTTTCTACCCTGACATAACCACGATCCTGAATTGTCGAAATGATGGCTGCGTAGGTTGAAGGTCTTCCTATACCTTTTTTCTCAAGCTCTTTAACTAAACTTGCTTCCGTATATCGTGGTGGTGGCTTTGTAAAATTTTGTAGTGGCTCGAGACTCTGCAACTCAAGTGAATCGCCCACATTTATTTCTGGTAGGACTACATCCTCTTCTTTACCAGGCATCACTCTCAAATATCCGTCGAATTGCATAATTCTTCCTTTAGTACGCAATTCAAACTTGCCACAATCAGCAGCGATGCTTGTACTAAGATATTTCGCTGGCAACATTTGACTTGCAACAAAGTACTGCCATATGAGCATATATAGTCTTGCTGCATCATCCTCAACATTCTTCAAGTCTTTTGCGAGGACGTTAACGTCTGAAGGGCGAATTGCTTCATGTGCTTCCTGTGCCCCATCTTTAGAACTATATAATTTTGGGCTTTCCGGCAGGTAATCACTCCCAAAATTTAAACCAATATGCTTTCTACAAGATTCCAATGCCTCTGGACTTAGGTGAGTCGAATCAGTTCTCATATACGTAATATAACCAGCTTCGTATAAGCGTTGAGCCAGCACCATGGTTTTCTTTACACCAAACCCAAGACGGGTACTTGAGGCTTGTTGGAGGGTAGACGTGATTAAGGGTGGCTTTGGCTTTGAAGACGTCGGGCGGTCATCCCTTTTGGAGACCACAATTGCATGGGTGTTTAATATTTCAAGAGCAGCATCGACTGAAGCCTTGTTGTTTGGCCTAAAATTTTTCCCATCCTCTTTTACTACCTGATATTTAACGCCGTCGCTCGTTTTCGTCTTTAGTTGAGCGAACACTTCCCAATATTCTTCCGGGATGAAAGCCCGAATCTGCTGCTCGCGTTCAACAACAAGTCTCACAGCCACTGATTGGACCCGACCCGCCGATAAGCCTCGTGCCACCTTTTCCCAAAGCAAGGGGGACACCATAAACCCAACAACTCTATCTAAAAACCGCCTTGCCTGTTGAGCTTCCACGTAGCGCATATCAACATCGCCAGGGTCAGAGAATGCTTCTGCAACCGCTCTTTTGGTAATTTCATTAAATACGACTCTTTTGTAACGAGTCTGATCCCCACCAATTGCCTCACGCAGATGCCAAGCAATTGCCTCACCCTCCCTATCCAAATCCGTAGCGAGATAGATAGTTTCAGCATTTTTCGCTACCTTTTTTAGCTCACTAACAACCTTTTCTTTGCCTGGCAATATTTGGTAGTTTGCATTCCACCCTCTATCAGGATCGACCCCCATGCGAGCGACAAGCTGTTGTTTAGCCTTCTTTTTCTTATGTATCACTTTCTCTTCAGGCTTCATTTTTCGAGTTAGTGCTGCCGCTGCCGCTCTGGCCTTAGCATCTACCGGCTTGCCATTACCGCTCGTTGGTAAGTCCCGGATATGACCCACACTGGACTTAACCACGAATTCAGCGCCCAAATACTTATTGATAGTTTTGGCTTTTGCTGGAGATTCAACGATGACTAACGATTTCGACATTTCGGTTTTTTACCTACACACAGTGCTATATTTCCCCTCGATACTGGCTCTTCTCGCAACCTAGGCGGGCACATATATATGTGAAAGATTTCTATCGGTCAAGTTTTCTCTAACGAAATAAGGAATATAATATATATCAGAAGCAACAAGAAACAGAGTCAAAATTTTCATATTAAAGCAAAACAGAACCCATAAAACTTAGCGGGCACCTATGTTAATTAGCAAGATTTCAATTTCAAACAAGCATCGAACTAGGAAGTTATTAAGAGTGATAATTGGCCCCTTAGGAAAATATTATAAATCAATATTATAAAGCCAGCCAAATTTATCCTCTTTTTCTCCGCGCTGAATGCCGACCAAAAGCTCATACAATTCAGACATTATGGGTCCAACGGATTCTCCGCCTTGAAATACCGTGTGCCAATCATTATAAAACCAAATCTTGCCCACAGGCGCAATAACAGCTGCGGTTCCACAGGCTGCCATCTCTTGAAAATTTGCAAATTCAGCACGAAGTTCGATCGGTCGCGCCTCCGTCGGAAGGCTCAACTCGCTTTCTGCCAATTCCATAACTGAACGACGCGTGATACTTGGCAGGATGGCCTCAGAAGATGGCGTTATAAGTTTTTGATCCTTTGTAAAAATTACAATGTTTGCTGAACCAGCTTCATCAATGTATCTATTTTGCGCAGAATCTAAGTACAGAGCTTCATTAGCGCCTAAATCCTGAGCATTCAAAGTAGCAAGAAGACCTCCAGCATAGTTTGCGCCAGCTTTATACTTCCCTGTGCCATTTGGGGCGGCCCGATCGAATTTAGACACAGCTAGACTTATAACCGCCATGCCAGAATTCTTATAGTAAGGTCCGACAGGGGATACGAAAACTCGAAATTCATATTTCTCAGCCGGCTTTAGCCCTAAATTTTCACCGACCCCTATAAGCATAGGTCGAACATATAAAGCGGCTCCAGAGCCGTAAGGAGGAATCCATGGATAGTTTGCTCGAACAGTTTCCTCAATTGCATGTAAGAATAGCTCTTCTGGAACGGGGGGTATTAAGAGTCTAGGAGCCGTCGCGTTCATTCTCTCCCAATTTAAAGCCGGCCTAAAAAGACAAACACTTCCATCGGCGGTCGTCTGCGCTTTCATGCCTTCGAAACATTGCTGTGCGTAATGAAGAGAGGGCGCGCCCTCATGGATAACAATCTGCTCATCACTAATGAGCGATCCAGCAGACCACTCTCCATTTTCATACAGAGCGCTATAACGAAAATCGGTCTTTATATAGTCAAAACCTAGATCGCCCCAATCGAGGTTCTTCTTACTGACTTCTTCACCCAAGTTCATCTTCCCAAACTATCAAAAATCCTCGCAACTATTATCGGATATCTCACCCATAATAGCCAGACGACACTAAATGTGCTGAAATCACACCTTATTAATACAGTTAATTTTGGCTACTTACTTTCTCAAAAAAATGAAGTTTATTGATATTGGTGCAAATCTCACTCATGAATCATTCAGTAGTGATCTAACAGCAATCCTGGAAGACGCGAGAAAAGAAGGTGTAATTCATGTAATACTTACCGGGACCGATTTGCAGACTAATCTAAATGCAATCAAATTAACAAAAAAGTACTCATCATTTCTCAGCTCTACGGTTGGCTTCCACCCTCATAATGCGAACAATGTTGATGATGCTGCCTTTGAATCCGCCATCGAATTATTAAAGCAGGATAGTGTCGTTGCCATCGGTGAAACCGGTTTAGATTACAATAGAAATTTTTCCTCTAAGAAAGCACAACTTAAGGTTTTCGAACAACATCTTGAATTAGCAACATGTGTAAACCTTCCACTTTTCCTTCATCAAAGAGAAGCCCATTCAGATTTTCTTAATTTACTGAAGAAGTACCGCCACAAAGTCACGGGTGGGGTAGTCCACTGCTTCACAGGCAACGAAAACGCATTATCTGAATATCTAGACCTCGACATGTATATAGGAATCACCGGTTGGATTTGTGATGAGCGCCGAGGCACAGATCTGCAAAGCATCGTGAAACATATTCCAAGCGATAGACTATTAATCGAGACTGACTCTCCCTACCTGCTGCCAAGGACAATAAAACCAAAACCAAAATCCAGGCGGAATGAACCGAGACATCTTCCGGAAGTTGCAAAAACAATCGCCGAACATACGTTAAATGAAGTTAATGAAATTGCACACGTCACCTCACGGAATGCTGTAAAACTCTTTAATTTACCAATTGAAAACATAACACCCCCTATCAAATGTTCAGCAAAGAAATAATCTCTTCAGCGTTAAACGGCCAATATAAGTGAGTTCCGTTTTCTGTATTTAACAGCACAGGGATCATAATACCGTACTTTTCCACTAACTCCTCACTAGTAGATATGTCAACGATCTCTATTTGAAATTTGTAGGTATTCTGAACCCTAAATAAGATTTCTTCCCCAAGTTCACAAAGATGACACCCCGGGCTCGAAAAAAGTTTTATCCCTTTCATACTTGCACAGAGTGTCAGGGATAAAGCTCGACATCAATAGCCCAACTTTAAGATTTCATCTAAATCACACGATTCAACCTTCCCGATAGTCTAGAAATCTAATACCAACTTTCAATGAAAAGATTAACCTGAGCGTAATTCTCTGCCAAATATCTCACCAATTCTTATATTAATCACATAAGGAAACCTGCCTGACGAAGCAGTATTAACAAGATACACTCCGATACAAACTGCGCCTAGACATACATGATAAAACGTTTACAATCCCTGAGTTTGCGTTTAGCGCTCCCTTGACAGAAGAGAATTCTAAATATGAGTCACCATGGAATAATCACAGAACTCAAAAGCTGGTTATCACAGCAAATTATCGGGCAAGAGCGCTTACTAGACCGCTTATTAATTGCATTATTGGCTGACGGCCACCTCCTGGTGGAAGGTGCCCCCGGTCTAGCCAAGACTAAGGCTATAAAAGACCTCTCGCGCGCAGTAGAGGGTGACTTTCATCGTATTCAATTTACGCCAGATCTTTTACCTAGTGATATCACTGGCACAGAGGTCTTTCGGCCAGAAGACGGCTCCTTTCGTTTTCAACAGGGCCCCATCTTCCACAACCTTGTATTAGCTGACGAAATCAACAGGGCTCCCGCCAAGGTTCAATCGGCGTTGCTGGAAGCGATGGGCGAGCGTCAAGTCAGCGTAGGGCGCGAATCTTTCGAGCTTCCACCGTTGTTTTTAGTTATGGCCACTCAGAACCCGATAGAGCAAGAAGGAACCTACCCCCTGCCCGAGGCTCAACTAGATCGATTTCTGATGCATGTAACTATTGACTATCCGGCTATAGACGCCGAAAGAGATATTCTCCACCTTGTTCGAGACGAGGCGCAGAACAAGATACAGGATCCTCCAAACATAATTTCTCAAGAAGACTTATTCCAAGCTAGACAAGAAATACTGGCAATGCACATGGCTCCAGAAGTTGAGGAATACTTGATACAGCTAATTATGGCAACCCGGCAACCGGAACTTTATGGCGAAGATCTTGCCTCTTGGTTAGAGTATGGCGCTAGCCCACGGGGCACGATCTCTCTAGATCGCTGCGCGAGGGCGTTTTCATGGATACAAGGGCGAGACTTTGTGAGCCCTGACGATGTCCAGGAAATCCTTTTTGATGCCCTTAGACATCGAATTCTTCTCAGTTTTGAAGCAGAAGCTAGCGGAATAACACCAGACAAAGTTCTTGAGACCATTCGCGAAAGAGTCCCATCGGCCTAGCGGCGCAGGTTTAGCGTAATGTCTGCGAAATCACAACTAGACCCCCATCATGCGCGCTATCAAAGTAGCGGAGCTGTCATAACCCTGCAACAAATGTTGTTACAAAGATATGCAGCCAAAACTCTAGAGTATTTAGCTCACAATAGATCTATTGCTGGAATATCCGGCTTGCATTTGTCAAAGATGCGAGGCCGCGGGATTGATTTTGAAGAGTTTAGACCTTATCAACCCGGCGACGACATAAGGCTGATAGACTGGCGTGTCACAGCGCGCACAAGCCGTCCATTCACAAAAGTATTTAGAGAGGAGCGTGAAAGGCCTGTAATTATCGCTGTAGACCAAACTCAGAACATGTATTTTGGCAGCCAGATTGCGTTTAAGTCGGTTATCGCGGCTCAGGCAGCTGCAGTGCTGTGTTGGTTAGCTATCGATAATGGAGATAGAGTTGGCGGATTAGTATTTTCTGACACTGATTCAAGCCTGGTAAGGCCCAAGCGTAGTCGGCGCTCAGCCCTACATCTACTAAATCAAATTTACGAATATAATCAGAGACTTCCGGAGACGAAAAACACAGAAGATCAATTACCCCTCGTCCAAGACTTCAAGCCCGGGCTGGCGCATGCTTTAGGCCAGATAAGACGCATTACCAAACCCGGCAGCACTCTATATGTGATATCTGATTTCATGACGTTGGATGACAAAGCCTTACAGTATCTTAATCAACTCTCAAGGCATAATAATGTGATTTGCTGTTTAGTCTACGATATCCTCGAAGAATCTCTTCCTACACCGGGAATTTACAGTATTACGGACGGAAGCAAGAAAGGATCACTGAACACGCATAACAGTAAAGCTCGAATCAAGTATCGCGACCTCTTTATCGAGCGCATGGAAACTATTCGCTCTGAATTAGATAAACTGCAAATTCAACTGTTAAAAATGCGAACAAATGAACTCGTAGTGGAGCAAATCAGAAAATGGATAGCGAAGAGCTACTAGAACAGCTTGCGGACATCCATCTGCCAACTGAAATCAGCTACTGGCCTCCGGCTCCTGGTTGGTGGATCTTAAGTATCCTCGTCGTAATAGGCGTTATTTATCTGCTTAAAAGCTATCTAGCGCGCAGGCATCTCCAAAGAGTAGCCAAGGCCGCATTGGCTGAACTTGATAACTGCTATGAGAATTTCTCTGCGGCCTCGGGGGATAAAATTAGCGAATCAAAATTGCGCTACGTGAATGAGGTAAATTCTGTCCTCCGCAGAGTCGCACTCGTCCATTATCCGCAGTCAAAGGTAGCAAGCCTTGGAGGTAGCGAATGGGTTGATTTTATTAAGGAAAAAGGCGACTCTAACCTATTAAGTGGTGAGATAGCCAAAGCCTTGGGTTTCGGAAGATTTCAAACTGAATGCGAGTTTGATGTGAATGAATTAAACGAGCTAGGGCATGCATGGATCAGCAGTCTTTACCTAAATGTCAAAAACCCTAAGCCAACTGCACAAGAGATAACTAACTGATGCTGGAATTTACTTGGCCGTGGGTCTTTCTAATTCTACCTTTACCTCTATTAATATACCGAGTACTTTCTCGCGCTCCTAGGCAGGAAGCAGCTCTCTATGTTCCCTTTTTCAGTGTGCTCAGCCGATTACAATCCGAAAATGAAAATCTTACCAGTGGTCGACTGCTAAACTTAATATTGTGCACCCTCATTTGGATTTTGCTAGTTCTCGCTGCAAGCAGACCACAATGGCTCGGCGAACCCGTCCAACTACCCTCCACCGGTCGCGATTTAATGTTATCCGTCGATATTTCCGGCAGTATGGAAGCTCAAGACATGGTCGTCGGCAATCGTCAGGCATCCAGAATCGATGTTGTCAAGGCTGTAGTGGGTGACTTTGTCGAACGCCGAGAAGGCGATCGATTGGGGCTCATTTTATTTGCCGCGCACGCGTATATCCAGGCGCCTTTAACTTTCGATCGGGAAACTGTTGGCCAATTATTGGAAGAAGCCGAAATAGGAATAATAGAAGAATCAGCGACTGCAATTGGCGACGCAATAGGACTTAGCGTAATTCACCTAAGATCTCGGCCAGAAAATAGCCGCGTCTTAGTTCTCTTAACAGACGGTGTAAACAACGCAGGTGCCGTCTCTCCCGAGCAAGCAGGGCAATTAGCACAGCAAGAGAGTATAAAAATATACACTATCGGCATAGGAGCCGATCAGGTGGTCCAGCGTACATTTTTTGGCGCAAGGGCTATAAATCCATCAGCTGAATTGGATGAGGCAGTCTTAACGCAGATAGCAGAATCAACTGGTGGCCGTTATTTCCGCGCTCGAGACGTTAATGATTTAGTGGACATTTATGAGGAACTAGATCTACTTGAAACAATAGAGCAAGACGAACAAACTTATCGACCCACTCGAGTTCTTTTTTATTGGCCCTTGGGCATAGGAATAATCATAAGTTTCATTCTGGCTTTGGTATCAATTCCATGGCTTGCGCTTTTTGGCGTGAATAGAAGAAAAAATCTAGATGAACTAAGTGACAACGAAGAATTGTCTGCACCGAGCGGTAACGCTTGATGGAGATACTAATACCTGCAAATATCATTCAAGACTTTCATTTCCTCAGACCAGCTTGGCTTGTCGCGATAATTCCCGCCATAATTTTTGTTGTAGCCATGTGGCGAGTAAACAGCAATATCACTGCCTGGGACAAAGCAATTGACAAAAACTTATTACCCTTTCTTTTAGATAGAAGCAAAAACGCTGCTCAACGAACCCCTCTTCTTTTGTTGCTCCTTGCTTGGATAGTTTCAACAGTAGCTATGGCGGGTCCCGTCTGGGAACAACTTCCTCAGCCTGTTCAGAAACGGGAAGATGCTATCGTCATAGTAATGGATCTATCACTATCTATGTTTGCTCCAGATCATAATCCATCTCGTCTCGATTTGGCGAAACGTAAATTGAGAGATATCTTAGCGCTGCGAGAGGAAGGTCAGACAGCGCTAGTTGTTTATGCTGGAGATGCACATACAGTAACGCCTTTGACCGACGATGTTGTGACTATTGACGCGCTGGTTCCGTCCCTAAGTCCAAACATTATGCCATTATTTGGTAGTGACCCAATTCCCGCAATTGATATGGCGATTAGTCTTCTTGACGATGTTGAATCTACGGATGGCAGAATTTTATTAATGACAGATGGAATTAGCGGCTTTGACCAAGAGCAATTGATTACCGAACAAGTGCAAGATACCAATTATGAACTTCTAGTTTTAGGGATTGGGACAGAGGAAGGCGCTCCGATTCGCACCAGTGATGGTAGTTTCCTGACCGATGAAACTGGGGCCATGGTAATCCCCACACTTAACAAAAACGTCTTGCAATCTCTCGCTAATCGCGTAAACGGCCGCTACCATGACATTCAATTATCGGACGCTGATCTAGCGTATTTGCTTACTGAAAATCCGCTATTGAATGATGAAGAACTGACAGAAGTTGAAGAAGAATTTGACGTTTGGAATGAAGCAGGCCCATTCTTGTTACTCCTTGTCCTTCCCTTATGCGCTCTAAGTTTTCGCAGAGGTTGGTTGTTTACAGCTACAGCAATAATTGTCATTAACTTCTCTATTCCGGCCAAACAAGCCGTTGCGTTCGAATGGAGAGACCTCTGGAAAACAAAAGATCAACAGGCAGCTGAAGCTTACGCAAATGAGAACCATGAGCTCGCGGCCGGGCTTTTTGAGGAAGCTGGGTGGAGAGGAGCGGCGAATTACAGGGCTAAGAACTATGAAAACGCAGTCGCATCCTTCAGCACGAGTGATACCCCGGATGGGCATTACAACCGTGGCAATGCTCTTGCTTTAGCTGGGAATTTACCGGAAGCCATAGCGGCATACGATATCGCCATTGCAAGAGACCCGGAACATTCAGATGCTATCTTTAACAAAGAAGTTGTTGAAAGGCTTCTAGAAGAACAAGAGTCAGAACAAGGCGAGAATCAGGAAGGGGAAAACCAAGAGAATCAGTCAGAGCAGAATTCTCAAAGCGAATCACAGGAACAAAATCAAAATAGCGAGAATCAGGATCAAGAAAGCCAAGAAGGGAATGAAGAACAGCAACAAAACGAGCAGCAAAACGAGGCACCTGAAGAACAAGAGAGCTCTGAATCTAATAGTGAGCAAAATACGCCCAGCGAGTCGAGTAACGAAGAATTTGAAGACCAGCAAGCATTAGAGCAGTGGCTTCGCAGAATCGAAGATGACCCAGGCGAATTGTTGAGGAGAAAATTCAGATATCAATATCGACAACGGCAACTCAATGGCACCGCGAATAGCATTCAAAACGGGGGGCAAATCTGGTGAATCTAGTAGCTAAGGGTATATGCATATTAGCACTTCTAGCCTTTATGCCTACCTCTACTCTTTACGCGCAAGATCTCGAGGTCTCCGTAGATCGTTCTGAACTCGCTCGAGGAGAAACACTCACTTACACCATACGAATATATGAGCAACGCCAAGGCATGCAACTCGATTTAACGCCCTTAACAAGCGATTTTGATGTTCTTGGCACTCGTACCTCAAGCCAAGTGAGAAGTGTTAATGGCCAAGTAGAGTCGTGGACTGATTATATCGTAACGCTATTTCCTCTAAACGAGGGTGAAATTACTATCCCTTCAATCGAAATTAGCAATCTTAGAACTGACCCTATTTTGATCTCAGTACTGAATGAAGGACCGAGGTCAAACCAAGATAACGATGAGCTATTTTTGGAAATAGAGGTGAACAAAGATACGCTATACGTCCAGGAGCAATTATTATTCACGGTCAAGCTTAATTATACAATTAACGGAATTCGGAATCCCCAATTTACAGAGCTGGAAATGGACGATACTGTGATTCAATTGATTGGGTCTCCTAATCAATATGAACAAATAGTCGATGGAGTGCGCTATGGTGTGTATGAAAAACGCTATGTGATCTTCCCTCAACGAAGCGGCCCTCTCGAAATCCCCGATATTTTATTTAGAGGAGAGGTTACCGACGGCTCAAGTAACTTCGTATTTAGGAATTTAAACACCAGAAGAGTGACGGCATTTATTGAGGGAATCACCATCGACGTCAACGAGAGGCCAGCCGGGGCAGAAGACCTCGATAACTGGCTCCCTGTAACTAATCTTTCCATCAGTGAAGAGTGGAGTGCAGGACTAAACGATTTAAAGGTTGGAGATTCCTTAGTACGGACTATCACACTGGTCGCAGACGGACTAGACGGGGCTGTTCTTCCGCCATTTGGGCCAGAGGCAGTTAGTGGCATGAATGTGTACCCAGACCCAGCGAGCATAGATAGAACGTATGTTGATGGCAGTATAGTTGGCACCCGCGTTGAAACATCAACCTTAGTACCAGTGGTTGCCGGCGCTATTGAAATACCCGAAATATCAATTCCATGGTGGGATGTAACGAGTGATGTAATGAAAACCGCCGTTATACCTGCAACCACAATACAAGTCGCGACAATCGAGGGCGATGTCCCTTCCGAGCTGTCGGAGGAAACTTCAATTAGTATAGAAGAGTTATTAGCAGAAACGCCAACAGTTGACCAAGAAATGATAGACGCGCAAGAAGAACAAGAGTTTATAGAGATTGGAGCATCTTGGCTTGCCTACATAATGGCACTATCGTTACTTATAGTTGTTTTTAGCCTTTATAAACTTTTACTACAGCCAAATAAGAAAGAGTTGGCAGCTTACCTCATCGCTCTTAAAGAAATGGTCAAGGATAAATATTCTGCTGAAAGAAACGAAAGTATTGCCTTCAATCAGTTGAGGAAGGCATGTAGTAAAAGAGATTTAAACAAAATCAAACAAACCCTTATTGTATGGTGCAATCATTATGTCCCGCACCACGGTGTAAAAACTATAGAGAGCATTCTTCAACAATTAGAATGGAGTGATATCCATCCATATATAATCGAACTTCAGGATGAACTATATTTTCATAACAAAACTTCAGAATACACTTCCGAATTTTCAAACAAGGATTTAATCAGGGCTGTTGCGACTTTACGTAGACTTCGTATTAGGGAAAATAAACTCGCAAAGATAACAAAAAAATACTCGTTGCCCCCACTCTATAAGGCTGTATGAGTTATAACTCCCGATTAGTATATCGTACAGACAGCCAAAACATATGCAACCAATGTGGCAAACGTTTACATAAGTGTAACTGCAAAAGCCTACACCCCGATAATCAAGAAGATAATACTTTAGAGATTCACTTTGAGACAAAAGGGAGAAAGGGTTCTGGAGTAACCATAATATCTGGCTTAGATTTAGACGAGCAAACCTTAAAGAATATGGCGTCAAATCTAAAAAAATATTGCGGTGTAGGCGGGTCAACTAAATCCCGCAATCGTATTGAACTGCAAGGGGATCAAAGAGCCCTTCTACAGAGGTTTTTTAAGCGACCCTAACCAAGAGATACAATTTAAGACTATAATTAATGCTAACTCTCAGTTTGAAGATCAGACACCAAGTTCTGCTGTTTAGCGTGGCCGTTCCGTTTTTTTGCTGATTTCGCTCCATCGCTGCGAAGATTTTCCAACCTCTTTAAATAGATCTCATCAACATCACCCGTCACATACTCTCCATCGAAAACGGAACATTCATAGTGAGGTATGCTTGGATTTCCATCGGTCGCAGCCTCAATCAAATCCTCTAAGTTTTGATAAATTAACCAATCTGCCCCGATTAGTTCTTGTACCTCTGTATCACTCCTCCCTGCTGCAATTAGCTCATTTGCGGCGGGCATATCTATTCCATAAACATTAGGAAATCTAACCCCAGGCGCCGCTGAGGCAAAATATACCTTTCTAGCGCCTGCATCCCTAGCCATTTGAATTATTTGCTTGCAGGTAGTTCCCCTAACGATCGAGTCATCAACGAGCAGAACATTCTTATCCTTAAATTCTAGTTCTATCGCATTCAGCTTCTGTCGAACCGATTTTTTTCGGATACTTTGCCCGGGCATGATAAAAGTTCTGCCAATGTATCTATTTTTCACAAACCCCTCCCTGAACTTTATTCCCAGCCGGTTAGCTAGTTCTAACGCGGACGGGCGACTTGTGTCAGGAATTGGAATCACCACATCAATATCATGATTCGGCCTTTCATTTATCAATTTATCAGCTAACTTTTCACCCATCCGAAGTCGAGCTTTATAAACCGAAATACTATCCATTAAGGAATCTGGACGAGCGAAATAAACATGCTCAAAAATGCATGGTGTATGCTTGCCAGCTTGAGTGCACTGCTTTGTGAAAAGGTTATTCGCCACATCAATATATACCCCTTCACCAGGAGCAACATCCCTTTCAACCGTAAACCCTTGAGAGTCAAGCGCAACACTCTCAGATGCGATCATATACTCTTTTCCTTTCTCAGTTTTTCTACTCCCAAAAACTAAAGGGCGAATCCCATGCTTATCCCTAAACCCCAGAATTCCAAAGCCAGTAACCATAATAACCGCCGCAAACCCTCCACGACAGCGCTCGTATACTCTAGATAGGGCCGAAAATAAATGCTCTGGCGTTGGCTCTATTTGCTGCTGTTGCTGCTGCTGTAACTCGTGTGCAAATATGTTAAGTAGCACCTCGGAGTCAGAGTTGGTATTGATATGCCTAAGATCTTCCGTAAACAAATCCCTACTTAACTCAGTTGTGTTTGTGAGGTTTCCATTATGAGCCAAAGATAAGCCGTACGGAGAATTTACATAAAAAGGCTGAGCTAACGCTGGACTTGAGCTTCCTGCAGTTGGGTATCGCACATGCCCAATTCCCATCTGCCCAGTTAGCCTCCGCATGTGCCGTGTTCTAAATACATCTTTTACGAGACCATTATCTTTTCGCAGATTCAAATTCCCATTATCACTAGTCATTATCCCTGCAGCGTCCTGCCCACGGTGTTGTAAGACGGTTAGTGTATCGTACAAACAAACACCAACGTCATTCTTAGTAACGACCCCAACCAATCCGCACATAAATTCTCCGATTTAAATGTCTGTCTGTGTTTGAAACTGCGGCAAGTCCATACCGCCAGCATCTTCTATGAAGCCACGCGAAATATCGATCATATTTTGCCCATAAGGTATCAATCTTGACTGCTGCCAATAGTCCCCTTGTGACAAAAAAAAGCTGGAAAAAAATAACCCTACCAAGACTATAAGCATACCGCGGGCGATACCAAAAAGACCACCTAAAACTCGGTCTATTAATTTTAATCCAGTGAAAATAAGGAGTTTTGACATTAGAAAATTTAGAAAGGTACCCAGCATCATTACAGCTATGAATAGCAACGCAAAAGCTGTCACGTATCGCATCGTCACATTGTCAATAGACATAAAAAGGAAATCAGCGAGAACTTCACTATATGACCTAGCCACCAATAATGCGAGAATCCAAGTAACCAATGAAAGGACTTCTCTAACAAGTCCTCGCCAGAGCCCAAAGATGCAAGAAAGGCCTGTTATAATTATGATTGTAGTGTCTAACCAGTTCATAATTTTAAACTAAGAATTGCCCTAGAAGTTATCAATCTCATAGCTAACAATATCTCCCGCTAATCTAAATTGATCCTCTAATTCTATAAGATATTTTTCGGCGCTTGCCCTATCAATCCAGGGGCCAACAAGCACGCTGGTTAGCTCTCCAGCGGAATTCGAAATGTTTCGCGTATATGCTTTATAGTCAGCAGCTCGTAGCCTCTCTATTAAGCTAGTTGCGTTTTCTTGTTGCGCGAAAGAGCCCAACCTAATACTCCAACCTTCTGGCAGTCCAATCTCAGTCAACTGGGGAGTTAGCTTTTCTTCTATATTCATAATTTCGGAGGCATTATCAAAGTAATCCCCGCCCTCACCGAATAACT
>ERZ802830.3089-NODE-3089-length-14442-cov-10.3775_pt1 | contig 14442 bp, 19 predicted proteins | sample MGYA00345654_ERZ802830 | MGnify/ENA primary metagenome ERZ802830 (study PRJEB30503, sample SAMEA104212375) | marine metagenome | biome: Westerlies Biome; feature: [SRF] surface water layer (ENVO:00010504) within the epipelagic zone...; material: water... | reverse complement strand
ACCTGTAAATCAAATTGATTATTTGTGCAAGCATCTAAACTATAATGACCAGAGTTATGAGGTCTTGGGGCAATTTCATTAATGTAAACGTTGTCTTCAACTATAAAAAACTCTACCGCCAAAACACCAACATAATTAAGTTTAAAGGCTATTTCTTGTGCATATTTTCTGACCTTACAAGCTATATCATCACTTACTCTCCCTGGACTTATGGTTGTATCGAGAATTCCATTGACATGCTCATTCTCTGCAATTGGAAAAAAAACATGATTACCTGATATTGATCTTGCAGTTATTACCGAAACCTCAATTTCCAAGGGTAATTTTTTTTCTAAAATACACGGCGCATAGTTTGACTTTATGAATGCCTCTCTTAATTCATTAGAGTTAGCCACGTGAATTTGCCCTTTTCCATCATAACCAAATTGAGCAATCTTTAAAATTGCTGGGAAAATATTATCAGAAACTTGATTAATATGATCTTCTGATTCTATTATATGGAATGGACCTACTGGGAATTTATTGTCCGCTAAAAAGGTTTTTTCTTTAATTCTATTTTGCACAATGGAGACTGCATGCGAGCTTGGGCGAACAATCAAGCTATTTTCCAAATATTCTAGAGTTGCAAATGGTATATTTTCAAATTCAGTAGTCACGGCAAAGCAAGTATTTATAATTTGATCTAAAGCGTTTTGATCATCATACTCAGCACAAATATGGACATCTGCAATGAATCCTGCTGGACTTTTTTGGTCAGGATCTAAAACGGTAACTTGATACCCTAAATTTTGTGCTGATGTTACAAAGAATCTTCCTAATTGTCCTCCACCGAGCATGCATAACATTCTATTTTTAGAATTTATCAATTAGGTTTTTCCTAATTTCATATTCAACACCATATCAACTTGATTAGATCTAAATTGATTGAGTTTTTTTTGTACCTCCATGTCATCTCCTGAAATAATTGATGCACAAAATAAACCTGCATTTGCTGCCCCTGCCTCACCAATAGCAAAAGTTGCAACTGGTATCCCTTTGGGCATTTGTACGATTGATAATAACGAATCTTGCCCTTCGAGATGTTTAGTAGGTATTGGTATTCCCAAAACTGGCAAGGTTGTTTTTGCAGCAATCATACCAGGAAGGTGAGCTGCGCCCCCAGCTCCAGCAATTATGATTTTAAATCCCTTTTTTTTTGCATTTTCTGCAAACTCAAACATTACGTCTGGAGTTCTATGTGCAGATACTACTTTTGCCTCATAGGAGATCCCAAAATCCTCTAAAATTTTTGCACTTTTCTCCATAATTGGCCAATCACTATTAGAGCCCATAATAATAGCTACCAATGGCTTCGATTTACTCATTTAATCTTCCTTTTTTCTTTTGAAGAATGACCATGTTGTCTCTGTGAATCAAATTTGATTCATTAATATAACCTAATAATGATTCAATTTCATTGCTTGTGTGCCCCATAATTTTTTCAACCTCTTTATTGCTGTAATTGATTAAGCCTTTTGCTATCTCTTTGTTTTTTTCATTCATACATCGAATAATTTCTCCTCTTTCATAAATGCCTTCGGATTTCACAACACCAGCTGACAAAAGGCTTTTACCTTTGAAAATAATAGCTTCTTCGGCACCACGATCAATAAAAATTTTACCCTTAGGTTTCATATGATTAACCATCCATATTTTTTTGGTAACCTTATCTGCCTCACTACTTTCTAAATAGGTCCCATTTAATTTATTATTCTCTAATGATAAGAGAATATTACTTTCTTTTCCCGATGCAATAATTGTATCTGTACCACTTAATGCAGCTCTTTGTGCAGCACGAATCTTAGTAATCATCCCGCCTGTTCCTTGACTAGACTTTGTGTCTTTTGCAAATTTTTCCAGTCTTTCATCGTCGATAAATGCATGTTCAATTAAATTTGTCTGTTTATTTTTTCTTGGATCGTCAGAAAATAATCCCGTTTGATCAGTAAGAAGAACTAGATAATCTGCTTCAATTAAATTTGCGACCATAGCAGCAAGCGTATCATTATCTCCAAATCGTATTTCATCATCGGCTACAGTATCATTTTCATTTATGACTGGAACTATATTCTGATCAATTAAATTACTTATTGTTGAGCGAGCATTCAAATAACTTTTTTTGATGCTTAGATCATCGTGTGTTAATAGAATTAAAGAGGAGATAAGGCCAGATTTAGCGAATAATTGCTCATAAATGCGAGCTAAAATAATCTGTCCTACGGATGCAGCTGCTCTTAAAACACTCAATTCTTTTGGCCTATCTTTATATCCAAGTTTCTTTAAGCCTGCAGCAATAGCCCCACTAGAAACAAGAACAATTTCCTTTTTTTTTGCAACTAATTTAGCGATTTGTTCAACGATACTTTTTAATTGAACATTATCAATACCATCGCCGTTTTTAGTAATAATACTTGAGCCAATCTTGATAACTATTCTTTTTGAAGAAGTAAAATTTACTTTATTCATGAGTCTCTAATTCCTCAATATGTTTCATTATTTCATATACTAATTCTTTACATCCTTGACCATTAATAGCTGAAATACAAAATATTTTATTATTCCATTTCATTTTACCCACTAATTCCTCTTTTATATCATCCAAATTAGATGTTAAATCGATTTTATTTAAAACCAACCATCTATGCTTATTAAATAAACTTTCACTATAGTTCTTCAGTTCGTTAATAATAGATATCGCCTCTTTAGATGGATCAATTGCTTCATCAAAAGGAGCAATATCAATAATATGTAATAAAAGCTTTGTTCGATCCAAATGTCTCAGGAATTGATGGCCAAGTCCATGCCCATCAGCTGCGCCCTCAATCAAACCAGGTATATCAGCCACAACAAAACTTTTTTCATTATCAACTCTAACGACGCCAAGATTTGGTTGTAATGTTGTGAAAGGATAATCAGCAACTTTTGGTTTTGCGGCTGAGATAGAACGTATAAAAGATGATTTTCCTGCATTCGGCATACCAAGTAAACCTACATCAGCTAATACTTTTAATTCAAGATATAACTCAAGCTCTTCTCCAGGTTCACCATCAGTGCACTGACGAGGTGCTCTATTAGTACTTGATTTAAAATGTACATTTCCTAAACCACCTTTACCACCCTTAGCAAATATTTTTCTGTCTCCATGCTCTTCAAAATCGGCTAAGATCTGTCCTGATTGAACTTCAGTAACGACTGTCCCAACGGGTACTCGTAAAATTAAATCTTCTCCTTTTGCCCCATAACATTCAGAGCTTCTTCCATTCTCACCCCTTTTTGCCCGATAATTCTTTACAAATCTAAAATCAATTAATGTATTGATATTTTCGTCTGATTCTATGAATATAGAGCCTCCTCTGCCACCATCACCACCATTTGGCCCGCCCATTGGTTCATATTTTTCCCTTCTAAAAGATGCGATGCCATTTCCACCATCACCTGCATATACTCTAATTGTAGCTTCATCGATAAATTTCATTTTCATTCACCAAACAAAAAAGCCCTATCTATTGATAGGGCTTTAAATTCGTTTACAAAAAAACTAGGCAGTTACTATATGCACTAATTTTCTTTTTAAAGCGCCCTTTGTTGAAAAGCTTACTTTCCCATCGACTTTTGCGAACAATGTATGATCTTTTCCAATCCCAACATTTGATCCTGGATGCATCTTTGTTCCGCGCTGTCTTACGATAATGCTTCCAGCCTTTACATACTGGTCGCCGAAAGCTTTTAATCCAAGTCTTTTAGATTCGGAGTCTCTACCATTCCTTGAACTTCCACCTGCTTTTTTATGTGCCATTACATCTAATCCTTATTTATTTAACTGCAATTTTATCCACTTTAATCTCTGTGAAGCTTTGTCTGTGACCCTGTGATTTTTTATAATGCTTTCTTCGATTCATTTTAAATATCTTCACTTTATCTCTACGGCCATGGGCCAAAACAGTTACATTAACTGATGCGCCCTTAATAATAGGAGCACCAATTGTAACTTTCTCACCATCAACCAAGGTCAAAACATTGCTAATACTTATTTTTTTGCCAACTTCGGTAGTCAGTTTTTCAATTTTTAAAGTTTCACCCTCTGAAACTTTAAATTGTTTTCCACCTGTTTTAATTACTGCATACATGTTCATAACCTTATATAAATAAACCATTTAAGACAGGCGATTATACTGAAAAAATTTCAATTTATCAATTATTTCTTATATCTTACTATTGGTCATAAGTATGTCTTTTTGCCCCATTAAAAGGGGAACTGTATGATAAAATGACGCTAATTAATTTAATCAAACTCTAAATCATTACATTGCCAATAGATCCATTAATCTCCATTTCAGATGATTTAATTTCAGTAAATAATGTGATAAAAAAATCACTGTTTTCAGAAATTCCAATTGTTAATCAAATTTCTAACCATATTATCAATAGCGGTGGAAAAAGAATGCGTCCAGCCCTCCACCTATTATTTGCAAAATTGTCAGGAGGAGTCAAATCAAGCCATCATGAGATGGCAGCAATTATCGAGTTTATTCATACCGCTACACTTCTTCATGACGATGTTGTGGATCAATCTACTCAAAGAAGGAGTAACAAAACAGCCAATGTAATTTTTGGAAATTCAGCAAGTGTGCTAGTAGGAGACTTTATTTATTCGCGCTCTTTTCAAATGATGGCAGAAATAAATAATTTAGATGTAATGAAGATTCTTTCCAACACTACAAATGCAATTTCTGAAGGGGAGATTCTTCAACTTTTAAATACAAATAATGCTGAAATAAATGAGGAAGATTATTTCCAAGTAATTGATTGTAAAACTGCAAAACTTTTTGAGGCCTGTGGATCACTAGCTGGTGTGTTAAATAATTTTGAGGATGAAAAGATATCTGCTATGGCGGAACTAGGAAGAAGCTTTGGCATTATATTCCAATTAACAGATGATATTCTCGATTACTCGGGTAAGGAAATCGAAATTGGTAAAAATATTGGGGATGACTTAGCGGAGGGGAAGGTAACGCTTCCTTTGATTTATGCAATGAAAAAAACAAGCTCTAAAGAAAATAAGCTTATTAAGGATGCCATTAAAATGGGAGACATCAATCATCTTCCAGAAATTATTCAGATTTTACACCAGACAAATGCAATAAATGACGTTCGAGAAAATTTAGATGAACAAATTAACACAATTGATACAATTCTTAAAAAATTTCAAGATAATGAAACAAGTAATAATTTACGTCAATTAGCTTCATTTATCGCAAAAAGAAAAAGTTAGGTTATTGCAAAATAATCTTTTCACCACTATCGACTGCATAATAACTCATATGAACATTATTTACAGAATCTTTGAGTAAGTCTCCATAAAACACAGACTTTCCATCAAGATCCACTTGAGCATATCCACCTTGATATAAAGTTACTTCAGCATCAACATCACCCTCGCGAAGTAAAAAAGTGGAATAACTCTCAAATTCATTATTCGAATAAACTTCCCAACCCTCTCTACCAGATAAATCAGTAAGCCATTTAATTAAATCAACCTCTAACTTACATACAACAGAATCGGTTAGTGGAAGATGGTCTAGGTCAAAATTGTTATTAATCAATTCTTTTTCGATTTTATTTTGTTTCATTATATATAGCTTAAGTTATCATATTGTTTTATTAATATGGTGATTTTTTAACTTAATTTCAAGGGTAAAATGCATATAATTGGATTAACAGGTGGAATTGGCTCAGGTAAAAGTGAAGCAGCTAAAATTTTTTCTAGTTTAGGTGCCAAAATTATTGATTTGGATATTATCGCTCATGATCTTACAACAAAAAATGCACTAGGTTATTCTCTAATAATTGAAAAATTTGGAGATGATTTCTTAAATAAGAAAAAAGAAATAGACAGAAAAAAACTAAGAAAATTAATTTTTGAAGATAAAAAAATAAAAAAAGATATTGAATCGATTTTACACCCATTAATTTTGAAGGAATGTAAGTTTAAGATTGAGACGTTTAACAATGCATCATATTTAATATTAGTAGTCCCCTTGCTATTTGAAACTGCAACTTATTTAAGATTAATTCATGAAAGTTTACTGATTGATTGTAGCGAAAAAACCCAGCTTGAAAGAGTTACCAATAGAGATGAAGTCAATCCTAAATTAACAAAGCTTATTATAAAATCTCAAGCAGATAGAAACCTTAGAATTAAAAAAGCTGATAAGATAATCCTAAATGAAGGCTCTTTAGAAGATCTATCAAATAACATACAACTGATTCATAAAGATATAATCACAAAAATAGATAATTTATTATGATTAAATACGAATTCCCTTTAAATGAAAGGACCAGAAAGTTACTTCGCTTAGAGCAACTTTTTAATAAGACACAAACAGCATTATTATCATCCAATAAATATAATGAATATAATACATTTGAGAGAATTTTTGAATTAATGCAAACTGCTTCCAGAACAGATCTTAAAGTTGAATTGATTCAAGAAGTTGAGCGTAAAGTCATTCATATAAAAAAATTAAAAAGAACAAAAATTAACGACAGACTTTTAATTAAGCTCAGAAAAGTCAAGACTGGCTTGGAAAAAGCAACAATTCAGTCAGGTTTTTACTTTGGTAATGATAAATTATTACAAGAGATAAAAACAAGACGAGATAGTCCGTTCGGTATAACAAGTATTGATTTTCCTGAATTCCATTATTGGCTTCAAAACCAAACTACACAATTTAAAAAAGATTATCTAACTAAAAAACTTTCATCATTCAATCCAATTAAAGATGCAATATCTTCATTATTAGAGATCTTAAGAGCAAAAGAAAAAATATTAAATGTCTCAGCTGAAGCGGGTGTATACCAAAAAAAATTAGACCCAAGCCTCAAAATTGATCTTGTAACAATTACAGCAAAAAAAAGTTTAAGAAGTTATCCAAATATATCCTCAAATAAATATGCAATCAGCATACATTTTAATGATGTCAAAACCCAAAATCAGATAACAAAAGCTATTAACTTTAAAATAAGTCTTTCATCCTTATAAGAATATGAATGTAATTTGTCCTACTTGTAAAAAGAACACTAAATATAATTTAACGAACAAATACAGGCCATTTTGCTCAGAAAAATGCAAACTGATTGATTTGGGTGCATGGGCCTCAGAAGAATATAATATACCTGGAGAAGTAAATGCAGAACATAATGAAGATTAAAATTTTTTTAATTTTTTTAATTTTTAGTCTATTCAATACGCAATTGTATGCGTTAGATTTAAAAATTGATTCACCAACTATAAAAGCACCGAGACCTGGACAAGATATTTCTGCAGGTTTCATCACAATACGTTCTGCAAAAAATTTACAAATACAATCTATTGAGTCTGAATTAATAAAAAAAATAGAAGTACACACTATGAAAATGGAAAGTGATGGTTATGGGGGAAAAATCATGAAAATGCGAAAAATTAAAAGTCCTCAAATTATTGCAAACAAACCATTTATTTTAAAACCAGGTGCCGATCATTTGATGTTCTTTGGAATGGGTGAAAGTATTACAAAGGGAAAAGAAATACCACTTAAATTTAATTTTTTAGATGATCAAAAATTGATAGAAAAAACTATTATATTTAGTGTTATCTAAGCTTCCCAGATTGCTCTCTGGGAGGCAATCCCTATAGCGCCTGCATTAAAAGCATTTTCTATGTCATCTTGTTTCATCCCTCCTAATGCATAAATAGGGATACTATAATTTTGAGTGATTTTACTAAAGTCATCCCAACCAATAGGCGTTGTATTAGGATGAGACTGAGTTTTTTGAACTGGGGATAACACCACAAAACTTACATCCATTGTCATAGCTTTTTCTATATCACGCGCTGAGTGGCATGAGGCACTTACTATAAGATCTTTGGGTATTTCTGATAAACTATGGAGCAACGATGAATTTAAATGAACGCCATCAGCATTTAATTTATAAGCTAAGTTTATATCTGAATTAATCATTACTTTTGCATCAAAATTTCCAGCCATTTGAATAATTTCTTTTGTAAGTTCAATAAAAGCATTTTTTGAAATCGCTTTCTCTCTGACCTGAATAAGTCCCAATCCATTATTTAACTTTTGTTCAACTTTGTTTAAAAAATTACCTGAATATTCATATGCATTTGTTATTGCATATGTGTCTGGCAAGGAAATAGCTTTAAAGATTAAATCATTAGCGGGAAGTATAGGGGAAACTTTATTGTTGTCGGGTAATACCCATGAAATTTTTTGTTCTTCTTTTGCTTCAATATTACCAGACCATTGAGTTACCTTATAAAAATGTAAAGTAACTTCATAATCCTCATAAGCATACTTTCTAACTATCCATTTTTCAGCGTTAATTACAGATATGCCAATTTCTTCTTTTAGTTCTCTTTTTAGCGCCTCTAATGGAGTCTCGCCCTTTTCAATTTTTCCACCAGGAAATTCCCACCATCCACTCCATGTTTTAGATTGGGGTCTCTCCGCCATCAAAAGCTGAAATGACTCATTAAAGATTATGCCAACAGATGCCTCTATATTCACCTTTATTATGTTCTATATTCAGAATTAATTTTCACATAATCATAAGAAAGATCTGTAGTCCACATCGTTGATGTGGCTAATCCTCTTCCCATTTGGATTTTAAGGCATATTTCATTCTTATTCATTTCTTCTGATCCTTTTAATTCAGAATAATCTGCCGCAATTGATCCATTTTTTGCAAATAATAAATCATTTAAGAAAATATTTATAAGGCTAGGATCAAGACCTTCAATTTGTGCATTACCAAGAGCAGCAAGGATTCTTCCTAAATTTGGATCAGAGGCAAAAAAAGCTGTTTTTACTAAAGCGGAGTTAGCAATTACCTTTGCAATCTCATCACAATCTTTCTCATTCTCTCCTTGCTCAACTACAATTTCAATAAATTTAGTTGCGCCTTCACCATCTCGAATAATTGCTTGTGATAGCTCCATAGCATTGTCCATCAACAAATCTTTTAAGATCTCATAGTGCTTATTTTTTGAGGTAATTTGCTTATGATCTGCTTTATTTGTCGCTACGATAATGAAAGAATCATTAGTAGACGTCTCTCCGTCTACCGAAATTTTATTAAATGTTTTCTCCGTTACTTCCTTGATTAATTCCTGAAGCATCTCAGCACTTATATTTGCATTCGTTCCTATAAAAGCAAGCATAGTTGCCATATTTGGATTGATCATTCCCGAACCTTTGCTTATTCCTGTCACAAGAATTTTACTATCATCAATAACACCGGAAGTTGATGCAGCTTTGGGAATTGTATCCGTCGTCATAATGGCTTCCGCCGCATCCAGCCAATTATCTGCATTTAAATTATCTACTAAAAGAGGTATGGATTCTTTGATTTTATCAGTAGGTAAATAAGCCATAATTACCCCGGTTGAAAATGGCAGTATTTCATTACTATCAATTTTTAAACTACTTGCTAATACATTGCATATCTCTTTTGCATCCTCTAAACCCTTTTTTCCAGTCCCTGCATTAGCTGATCCAGTATTGATTATGAAAGCTCGTTTATGTGGTCCTATATTAAGATTTGATTTAGCAATCACTACGGGAGCTGCTATAAATTGATTTTTAGTAAATACTCCAGCAACCACAGCACCCTCATCCAAAGCTATTAGTGCCAAATCCTTTCGATTATTGTATTTCAGACCTGATTCAGCTGTACTTAATTTGATACCAGAGATATTTAGAATATTCTCTTTATTGGGTCTTTTGAGATTTACTGACATTCTTTACTTTTTTCTCCATATAGTTCCATTAGGGTTATCCTCAAGCAAGATATCGTGATTTTCTAAGTATATTCTAATTTCATCAGCGGTTTTATAATCTTTATTTTTTTTGGCTTCTAGTCTGTCTTGAATGAGCTGATCAATATCTAGATCTTTATCAACAGCATCACCCTTCAAAAAACTCTCAGGCTCTTGCTCTAAAATTCCTAGGATATTTGCAAGCTGGATAAATAAAGTTAAATCGGATTGCTTTGAATTTTTATTGATTTTATTTGATAGAGCAAATAAAACTGAAATTGCTTCAGGGGTATTAAAATCATCATCCAATGCTGCTTTAAATTGCATTGCAAAGCTGTCATCCCAATCAATATTTTTCCCTATCTTTTCTGTAAGCCCCCTTGCTGTTAAATACAATCGAGTTAACCCCTGTTTTGCATCCTCTAAATTTTTATCTGAATAATTTAAAGGACTTCTGTATTGTGCTTTAAGAACAAAAAAACGAACCACTTCTGGATTAAAATGCTTTAAGATTTCTCGGATTGTAAAAAAGTTACCTAATGATTTTGACATTTTCTCATCATCAACCCTTACAAATCCATTATGAATCCAATAATTTACCATCTTACAACCGTTGTGAGCCTCCGATTGGGCTATTTCATTCTCATGATGAGGAAATTGTAAATCTTGTCCTCCTCCATGAATGTCGAAATTTTTACCAAGAAACTTATTACTCATAGCAGAACACTCAATGTGCCACCCTGGTCTTCCTTCACCCCATGGCGATTTCCAAGAGGGTTCTCCAGGTTTAGCAGATTTCCATAAAACAAAATCGAAACTATTTTCTTTGGCATGATCAATTTCAACCCTATTACCTGCTCTCAAATCCTCTAAAGATTTACCTGATAACTTCCCATACCCTTCAAAACTGGATACGGAATAGAAGACATCATTATTTTCACCTACGTAAGCAAATCCTTTTTCAATAAGATTTTTTATCATGTCAATCATATCCTCTATAGATTCTGTAGCTTTAGGCTCCAGATCTGGATTAATAACACCTAAAGCTTTTGCATCTTTATTCATCTCTTCAATATATTTTTGGGTTAACTCTTCTATTGAAATGCTCTGTTCTTTAGCTCGCTGAATTATTTTATCGTCTATATCTGTAATATTTCTAACATAAGTTACGTTATACCCACTCGCTTTAAACCAACGTGTAATGAGATCAAAAACAATTAAGACCCGCGCATGACCTAAGTGACAAAAATCATAAACTGTCATCCCACAAACATACATTTTTACTTCTCCAGGAGTAATGGGATGAAAAGCTTCTTTTTTGTTTGTAAGGCTATTAAATAGGGTAATCATGTTTAATTTTTCATTTAGAATGGGTGGTAATAGATAGTCATTTATGATAAATTTCTTAGCATAATTTTTTAAAAATTATACCACGTAGCTCAATTACTAATATTTGGGCATCTTTCTTCAATTAAAAAAAGTTACCACTTTAAAATGAATAAAATTTATATCGTATTATTTCTTATTTTGACATTTATTGGCATTAATATAAAAGCAGAAACTGTGATTATGGAGACTTCAAAGGGATCAATTACTATCAATTTAGATAGTGAGAAAGCTCCAATAACTGTTGAAAATTTCTTAAACTATGTAGATGAAGGTTTTTATGATGATCTAATTTTTCACAGAGTCATAAAAGGCTTTATGATTCAAGGTGGTGGATTTGATCGATTAATGATGCAAAAACCGACAAATGATCCAATCAAAAATGAATCAAAAAATGGGCTACGAAATGAAATGTATACCATAGCTATGGCAAGAACTAATGACCCTGATTCAGCAACTTCGCAATTTTTCATTAATCTTGAAGATAATTACTTTCTTGATAAGAATGCGGGTTATTGTGTCTTTGGCAAAGTAATTGAGGGGCAAGAAGTAGTTAAAGAGATAGGGAGTTTATCAACGCATGTTTCAAATGGTATGGGTGATGTACCAATTAAAACTGTTACTATCAAATCTATTAAATTGATAAAGAAAGGAAATGATTAAATGATAAATTTTAAAACAAATAAAGGTTCTTTTACTATTGAATTAAACAAAGATGAAGCACCTATCTCCAGTGAAAATTTTTTGAATTATGTCAATAAAGGTTTTTATAAGGGGACAATATTTCATAGGGTTATTGATGGATTTATGATTCAGGGAGGTGGTTTTGATGAAAATATGAATCAAAAAGAAACGGATGCTCCAATAAAAAATGAAGCAAGCAATGGTCTAAAAAATGAAGCTTACACCCTAGCTATGGCCAGGACGTCAATTCCCGATTCAGCAACATCACAATTTTTTATCAATGTATCAGATAATTCTTTTTTAGATTTTCCTGGTCAAGATGGAGCTGGTTATTGTGTATTCGGCACAGTTACTAAAGGTAGGGATGTCATTGATTTAATTAAAAGTGTTACTACTGGATCATCCAACGGTCATCAAGATGTTCCCACTGAATCCATTATTATTGAGGACGTCACACTCTGTTAACTATTAAAGGCTCAGCATTATTTGTATCTGATGTCCATTTATCAGAATCAGAACCAAAAACTATTGAGCTCTTTAATCAATTTCTAACCCAAACATGTACCCAATATCAACAATTATTTATTCTAGGTGATTTGTTTGATTACTGGGTAGGTGACGATTCTCTACATTTTAATAATCTATATGGCATATTTAAGGATTTAACCAAAAAAACTAGTGTGTACTTTATATGTGGTAACCGCGATTTTCTTGTCGGTGAGGGATTCTTTAAGGCTACTAATATCCAACCACTACCTGACATATCCCTGCTTCAAAAAAATAATCAAAAGATACTCGTGATGCATGGCGATACATTATGTACTGACGACACAGAGTATCAAAAATTTAGAAAGCTTACACGCACTGCTGATTGGAAAGAAAATTTTCTAAGTAAATCCTTGGATGAAAGGATGCAAATATGCAATGAATTGAGAGGTAAAAGTGAGGAAGCTAAGAAAAATAAGGCAGAATATATAATGGATGTTAATCCTGACGCAGTTCAAAAAATTTTTTCTGAATATGACTTTCCACCTTTTTTGATTCATGGCCATACCCACAGACTAAAAAATCATGAATATATTTTTGATAAACATGAATGTCAACGATGGGTATTAGGTGACTGGCACGGAGAAGGAAATTACATTTCTTTTAAAGATGGTCAGCTAAAATATAATTTTTTAAGCTCATAATTGAAGCTCTGTTTTGCGATGTTTATTTGCAGCCTTATTTAAAATTCCATTAACAAATTTAAATCCATCGGTACCACCAAAAGATTTTGTAATTTCAATAGCCTCATTTATCACCACTTTGCAAGGAACATCTAAGGAAAATTTTAATTCATATAGTGAGCAATACAAAATTGATAATTCAATGGGGCTTAATTCATCATACTTTCTATCAAGATAGGTCTCAATTTCAGCCTTAAGTAATTCAAAATCCTCATAAACTCCGTTTAATAGTCTTAAAAATAGGGTCTCATCCGATAATGGGAAATCTGGGTCCTCTTTAATATCTTGTTTTATTTGATTGAGATCAAAATTATTAATTAGGCCCCTATAAATACTTTTCATTACCAACTCTCTTGCTTTGCGTCGGTTATTTAAAGGCTTTTTTTTTCGCTTGTTCTTTGTTGTATTGATTGTCATAAGGATTTAATTAGTGCAGCCATCTCTATCGCATTCAAAGCAGCCTCCTCACCTTTGATTTTAGTTCTAGCATAGGCCTCCTCGCTTGAATTAGTGGTAATAATTGCATTAATAACTGGGATATTATGATCTAACTGCACCCGCATAACACCTTGGGCTGATTGATCAGACACTACTTCAAAATGATAGGTTTCTCCACGAATAACTGCACCAACACCAATAAGGACATCAAACTCTTTTGATAAAGCAAAGGCATTAGCTAATAAAGGAATCTCAAGAGCCCCAGGCACCTCTTTATGTAAGATATTATTCATAGAAACACCTTGTGATTCTAACTTTTTAATACAAAAATCTAATAACTCACTCACCACTGGCTTATTAAAACGCGATGAAATAATACCTACTTTTAAATCCTTCAAAGTATCTTTGTTCACTTCATATACCTTATTTTAGAGGAATATGATTATACCCTTTTGCAAAGCATTTAAAATACCCCAAGCTATAGGTACTCCAACAACAAGCCATGCTATGGGTAGTAAGAGTTTTTGCAATGCAACATTCGTCGTAACTGAAGAGCTTAATGTTTCTGTTTTTTGATTTGCGGCAATATTTTTTTCCGCTTTTAATTCTTGCTCACTCATATGAAATTTCTTATTAACTGGTTTAATTAATAAATTAAGTATAAAGCCAAGCACCAAAAGTAAAGCAAGTATTTTAAAGCTTGAATTATATGCTTGATCCGGTGGTATACCGATAGATAACTGGTATTCACGAAGGTAGGAAATAAGCATTGGACCGATAATTCCTGCTAGAGACCAGGCGGTTAATAATCTTCCATGAATCGCTCCAACGTGTTGCGTGCCAAAAATATCT
>ERZ802830.3088-NODE-3088-length-14447-cov-8.43628_pt1 | contig 14447 bp, 15 predicted proteins | sample MGYA00345654_ERZ802830 | MGnify/ENA primary metagenome ERZ802830 (study PRJEB30503, sample SAMEA104212375) | marine metagenome | biome: Westerlies Biome; feature: [SRF] surface water layer (ENVO:00010504) within the epipelagic zone...; material: water... | reverse complement strand
ACTTGACTGGAACAGAATATATTTCTGCTAATCAGTCAAAAAAATATTGTGGGGAGGTTATAAAAAAACCAGCAAAGGTAATGCAAAGCATAACAACTGATGGATTAAAAGTATCTGGTTCCTTGCCAGGAAGATCATCCTTAGTAACTGGAGATGAATCAGGATCTGGGAAGCAGTTGACTGGCGATCAATATCTGGGATCAGAGCCTAGCCCAAAAGGAAAATCATTTGAAAAAGTTGGAAGTTATGACACTTTAAATGGAAATAACGTTACAGGAACTGGTGTAGGAAGATCTGATTATGTAACAGGTAATGAACATGGTAGCTGTAAAAATGTGACGGGAGATGAATATATTGGTTCCCAGCAATATGAAAAATTCTGCGGATCTACTCCAAAGCCTGAGGCTAGGAAAGTTGGTTTGAGTCTCTCTTCAAAATCTAATTTGATAAGTGGAACAATGACAGGTAGATCAAAAATCGTAACAGGCGATGAGCCTGGGTCATGCAAGGTATTAACAGGAACTCCTTATGCAGGCTTAGATCAGATTAATGATAATTGCAATGCTGAAATTGCTGATGATATGAAATCTCGAGCGACAGTCAATTCTGGAAATAATTCAAATGCTAGATTAACTGGACTGCAGCCAGGCATTGGTGGAGTAATGACTGGAGCAAGAAAAGGTGCTTGTAAAAATTTAACTGGAACTCCATATATTGGAGGAGATCAGTTTTTATCAAATTGCGAAACACCACCAAACGATGCTTCTTATGCAAATCAAGAGAAGTCAGCCTCAAATACTTGGAAAGAATTTTCTGTTAATTCACCATCAAGAGAAAAGTATTCAGCTAAAAATACAGAAGGAGTAACAGGTAATAGGTATGAAGATAGTTCAAAGATTACAGGACCTTTTGATATGGCAGAAGATAAAGTCACGGGTACTGAGCAATTTAGATTTGAACCTAATAAAAATATGACTTATAAACAAAAAATGAAACAAGAAGAAAGTCAAAATATTGATATTCCTATAGAGAAAAAAGAGCCTTCTAGAATAACAGGTGAGGGTCAATCTGCAGGGAACATAACAGGTGATGACTGGGATAGAGGAGATAAAGTCACTGGAACAGAAGGAGTTTCTGCTAGGAAGAGGAATCCATCAAGAGCGGGATTTATGGGAGCAATGCCACCTGTTGATAATAAGAGAAATGATGAGACAGAAAAACCTGATTTTCTTATAACTGGATCTAGTGGTAACACTCGTGATGGACAACTGGTTACCTTTTCAGGTGGTGCAAGAGGTTAATTAAATAATGCCTTTGAGAGGACTGGCTAAAGCCAAGAACTTCACATTGGGGCCAACTGCTCCAATGAAAACCTTTACAGAAAATGTTCATTCACAGAATAATGAAATAAATAATTTAAAAAATATTGATAAGACTCATAACTTAACTAATAATTCTCAGAATGAAAAACTTTATAAATATGAGAGTCAAATAAAAAGTAGTTTTGACAGAATTGTCCCTACTTTGAAAGAAATTGCTCGTATACAACATCATGAGGATTTCATAAATACAGCTCAATCCATATCTAAGCAAAATTTAGAAATAGATTTGCCAATACATATTTTAGATAAATCTTGGGTTAAACCATTAGATATGAGGGCCTTATATGCCTGGTGCGCTTTTAAGCAGCACGAGAAATTAAGCGATAATTTTTTTGAAAATGATCCTTTAGAGGGTTCTTCTGGAAGTAGTAACGCAAATGATTTTGAGACAACATTGCTAGATTGTGGAATTCACTTGTTAGACATAACACCTTGCTCTGATGGGAGATTAGCTCATTCCATAGCTTATGTAATGAGAATTCCATTTAGTGCAGTTAGAAGAAGATCACATGCTGGAGCACTCTTTGATATTGAAAATACTGTTAATAGATGGGTAAAAACTGAACATAAAAGATATAGAGAAAACAAGCCAAATGAAGCCCATAGAGATACAAGGTATTTAAAAATAGTCACATATCATTTTAGTTCTGTCGATCCTTTGCATCAGGGATGTGCTGCTCATGGTAGTGATGATAAATTAGCAGCTAGAGAGGGTCGTGAAAAATTACTAGCATTTAGGGAGGCTGTAGAAAATAGCTTCTGTTGCGGGGCTTCAGTAGATCTAATGTTAATTGGTCTTGATACTGATACTGATTCGTTAAAGATTCATTTATCTTCAAGTGACGGAAAGATTGATTTAGAAAATACTATTTCTAGTTTAGACATTTACAATTCCACAATAAATTTTTCAAAAGACGAAGCAGAAAAAGAAATTTGTCAGATTATTTCAGGGAATTCTAATAAGGGTCAATTAAAGGGATTGGACAAGTTTGTCTTTAAATTAATAGTTAATAATATTTCTCAGATTGATTATGTTAAGAAATTTCATAAAGGATCTTATGAAGATATTGGTCATGCTGAAAGGTTTATTGGAGTTGGGATTGGTTTTAAAGAAGTTCATCTAAGAAATTTAACGTATTTTGCTCATCTTGATACAGTTGAAGAAGGTGCTCCTGATTTGGATGTGGGAGTAAAGATTTTTACAGGATTAAATGTTTCTCAAGATCTACCTATTCCCGTAGTAATAAGATTTGATTATTCTGGTAAAGTACCTGGGGCAAAAGATAGGGCTGCAAAAGATTGTTATAGAGTCAATAATGCGATATCAATTAGATATAAAAATTTAGTTGATAAAGGGTTGTTGCACACTTGTCTTACTATTAGAGATAGGGACAACATTCATTCCGCCCAAATTATTGGAATGTCTTTAGATCAAAAAACAAAGGAGGCCCATTAAATCATGCTTATTTGTAAGGTATTGAAACCACTTGTTTCAACAAATAGAATACCGGGATTCGAGCATAAGCATCTTCAAGTAGTTTTAGATGGCTCTTCTAATAAGGTTGCCGTTGATGCTGTGGGATGTAAGCCCGGTGATTGGGTTATTTGTGTTGGTAGTTCTGCTGCTAGAGAAGCTGCAGGGAGTAAGTCATATCCAAGTGATTTAACGATTGTTGGAATTATTGATCATTGGGATCCCGATAGTCCAAAACAAATTGAGGTATAAAACTTTTGGAAATAATGAAGGTATGTGGAAGAATGGTTTGCACGCAAAGAGTAGCTGGCCTTGGACATATGAATTTAAGGATTTTAGAAAATAATAAAGGTAAAAAAGTTGTTGCGGTTGATCCTGTTGGAGCTAGAGAGGGGAATTGGGTTTTTACCGCTAGTGGCTCAGCAGCAAGGTTTGCTTGCCCTAATCCAGGAGTTCAAACTGATTTAACTATTGGCGGAATTATAGATTACTGGGAATCTAATTAGACTTTTATAGCATTTGATTGTCCTGATTTGTTTGACAAAAAATTACGAAAAATATCAAATAAATGTATAGTATTAATTGCCGTTATAAATCACGTCTTAATGTGGAACCAAAGGGAGTCGCCTTCAAGAATTGAAAAAAGATTTGAGTTTGAAGAATATCAAAAAATTAGTATATTTTTGAAAAAAATAGATGAATTATGTAAAGAAAAAAATATCTATCCCAATATTAGTTTCGGTAAGAATTTTGTAAGTGTATCTATCTTTTTAGATTCTGAGAAAATACTAAATAATGAAAAAGAATTTTCTATGAGATTAGATAATTACTTTTTAGAAAAATAATTTACCTAATAATGATTTGGTTTATCTATATCTCTTTTAATTAGAGCCATCAAATAAGTAGGGGCTTTATATCTTCCTGGAAGGCATCTGTTTAATGTTTCAAGATGACCCCAACAAACTGTCCTTTCAATCTCTTTTAGTGAATTTCCTTTTAAAATTAATAACCTTAGCGCTTTACAAAATAAAGGGTAGCCTGCTTCTAGTTCGTCTATATTTAGCTTTGCTGCTGTCATAGATCATAGAAGTTTTGTTATTTAATAATCTATACAAATATGGCGCACAATTGGTCCTTATTTCAAATTTCTAAATAATAATAAATTAATCTAGAAAAGCCACGCAATCTATTTCAATTAAAACGCCTTTTGGCAAAGAAGAAACTTCTACACATGCTCTTGCCGGTGGGTTCTCTACATTAAAAAAATCACTGTAAATATCGTTAACAGTTTTAAAATTTTTTAAATCAGTTAAATAAATAGTCGTTTTTATTACATCTTCTGCTCTTGCTCCTCCAGCATTAAGAACAGCTAAAAGATTTTTTAAAACTTGAGTAGTTTCTTTCTCAATATTACCTAGGCAATTTATTTTATTTGAAACTGGATCGATGGCAATTTGACCCGAACAATAAATAAAATTTCCTGCTTTGATTGCTTGGTTATAGGGACCAACAGGGTCTGGTGCATTAGCAGTCTTAATTACTTTTGTTGAAGACATTTAAATAGGGATATTTATATAAATTTAAACCCATGAATCTTTATTTGCTCTTAAAAAAGAAAATCTTTTTAAATTATCTGCTCTTAAAAACAGATTAATTTTCATCTCTTCTTCAAGTAGGCATGGAATTGTAAGTTCCTTTAAAGCGATTTTTTTTTCAACTTCAATGAGTTTATTTTTAATATTTTGATTCTCTGGTTCAAGATTTAATGCCCACAAAAGATTTAATTTCGTATATTCATGAGCACAGTAGATGAGAGTGTTTATGGGCAATGACTTAATTCTTTTGAGAGAATAATACATTTGTTTATAAGTACCTTCAAAGATTCTTCCACATCCAGCAGAAAATAAAGTATCACCAATAAATAGAATAGGCACGTTGTTATTTATATAGCAGTCTATATGAGATCTTGTGTGTCCTATTACTTCGAGGACTTTAACTTCTTCATCTAATAACTCTAGTGTGTCTCCATCTTTAACTGATGAATTCTGAAATGGTATACGATCTTTTTCTTTAAAGGAGGCTATAACCTTAACATTTGGCCATTCTTTTATAAGCTCTCTAGTCCCTCCAATATGATCTGAGTGATGATGAGTTTGTAATATAGCTTCTAAATTTAGATTATTAGTTTTTAGGTATTCTTTTACAGGTAGAGAAAGAGCAGGATCAATAACTACTGCTGATCTATTTTTTTTCCAGAGCCAAATTACATTATCCCTTAGAACTCTAATCCCAATTATTTTATGCTCTTTATTAAATTCCATTATTACCTTAGAATTAAAAAAATTGTTTGAAAATAAATTGATCTATGATTACTATAGCTTTACCTAAAGGAGCTCTGTTAGAAGATTCAATTTCAATTTTTAAAAAAGCAGGATTGAACTTCTCTGATGCATTGCTAGAGAATAATAGATCATTAACTATCGAATCGAAATGTAAACGAGCCAAAGCCTTATTGGTAAGAAATGGGGACGTTCCAGTTTATGTAAGTTACGGGCAAGCAGATTTAGGAATTGTAGGATACGACGTATTACAGGAATCTGAATTGAAAGTTGCTAAATTGCTTGATTTAGGTTTTGGTGGATGTCATATGTCACTTGCTGTAAAAAATAATAGTAATTATTCAAAACCTACGGATCTTCCCGCTAATTGTAAAGTGGCAAGTAAATTCACAAAAACTGCTAGAGCCTATTTTGATGATTTAAATATACCAGTTGAGATTGTTCATCTAACGGGATCAGTAGAGCTTGGCCCTATTACTGGAATGGCAGAAGCCATAATAGATTTGGTCGCTACAGGTAAGACTCTTAAAGAAAACGGTTTAAGTAAAATTGACGATCTTTTTTATTCAACTGCAAGATTAATAGCTAATCCTCTCTCTCTTAGATTAGATAGCAACCCTCTCCGAGATGTGATTTTATCAATAGAATCTTCTAAGGATATATTAAATATTTAAAGTAATGTTTTTGAATGATTTTGATAGAATAAAAAAATTAGGTAGATATTTAACTAAAGATAAAAAAACCATTTATCTAATTTTAATAGTCTTATTACCTGTTTCCTTCGCAGGGGCTATTCAACCATTATTAGTTGGTCAAGCGATAACAATCTTAAAAAATGAGAGCACAGATGTCTGGTTAAGTAAAACCTTCTTTGGGCAATCTATAAATATAATTATTATCACTTTGTTTATAACTGTTCTATTTAGATTAGTTTTGCAAGGATATCAATCATATAATATTCAATCGGTTGGACAAAGATTAACAGCAAGGATTAGAAGAGAACTTTTCGAACATTCTATTTCTCTTTCTCTTAAGTATCACGATAAAATGCCTGTCGGTAAATTGCTAACAAGACTTACCAATGATGTGGATGCCTTGGCTGAGGTTTTTGGTAGTGGAGCCGTCGGAGTCATTGCTGATTTTGTTAGTCTTATAGTCATTTCATTAACGATGCTTTCTATAGACAAAGGATTGGCAACTTTGCTTCTTTTAACTCAAATACCGGTTTCATATTTTATTATTTGGCTTCAAAAACGCTATAGAAAAGCAAATTATCAAGTAAGAGAGGAATTGTCTCAACTTAACTCTGACTTCCAAGAGAATCTTCAAGGTTTAGAGGTCGTTCAGATGTTTAGGAGAGAATTTTTCAATAGTAGGAAATTTTCTAATACCGGTATTGCTTACCAGAAAGCAGTTAATGGGACCATTTTTTACGATAGTAGTATATCTGCTTTTATAGAATGGATATCCCTTGCAGCAGTTTCATTAGTATTGGCTGTGGGAGGGTATCTAGTAACTTCGGGCAATATTGGTTTAGGAACATTAACAACTTTTATTCTCTACTCCCAAAGACTCTTCGAGCCTTTAAGACAGTTAGCAGAGAGATTTACACAGATTCAAGGGGGACTTACTGCTGTAGAGAGAATAAATGAATTATTAGATGAAGAAATTGAGATTAAAGACTCTATTTGTACTCAACAACTTTCAGGAGGAATTTTAAGTAAGGATTATAAATTTAAAGGGAAAATTGAATTTCGGAATGTAAATTTCTTTTATAACGAGGGTGAACATGTAATAAAAGACCTATCATTTTTAGTTAATCCTGGAGAACATGTAGCTTTTGTTGGCCCAACTGGTTCTGGTAAAACAACCATAATAAGGTTGTTATGTAGACTGTATGAGCCTCAAGAAGGCCAGATTTTGATAGATGATGTAGATATTAAGGATATACCAATAGCAAGACTTAGAAATATGCTTGGTGTCGTGCTGCAAGATACTTTTATTTTTAGTGGTGATGTTGCAGAAAACTTAAAATTAAGTACCGATATTAATAAACAAGACTTAGAAAATATTTGTAAAGAGCTTGGTTTAGATACTTTATTGAAAAAGTTGCCTGATGGTTTGAATACTTATCTTAGAGAGAGAGGGGGTAATCTTTCATCCGGAGAAAGACAACTTCTTTCTGTAGCTAGGGTAGCCATAAGAAATCCAATTATCTTGATAATGGACGAAGCTACTGCATTTATGGATCCATCTACAGAAGCCACCTTGCAAAAAGATCTTGAAAGGATATTGAATAAAAGAACGGCATTAGTGATCGCGCATAGATTAGCTACTATTGAGAAATCTGATAAGATATTAGTCTTAAAAGGGGGAACTTTAATTGAAGAAGGGAATCATAGAGAGCTTAGACTCAAAAAAGGATTATATTTCCAACTTTCCGAGCTTCAAGAAAAAGGATTTGCTAGCTTTTAATGATTTTTAGGAACAAAAGGTCATCAATTAAGAAAACAAATATTCTTTCTCAAGATGAGCTGATTAAATATTATGGTTTAAATTCTTATGAATTCACCCATCAAGAGAAAAAAGAGATTTTTGTTTGTAGCAAGGTCAAGGAATTCGACCTTATTGAGTTAGATCAACTTTTGCAGACTGTAGGATGGAGCAGGAGGCCAATAAGGAGAGTTAAAAGAGCTTTAGAATTTAGTATTCTAGTAGTTGGGTTATGGCGTCATGATGAGAAATTTCCTAGGCTTGTAGGTTTCGCTAGATGTACTGGGGACGGGATTATTGAGGCAACTATTTGGGATGTTGCTATCAATCCTGTTTATCAAGGACTTGGTTTAGGTAAAGAATTGATGAAATATATATTGCAAGAATTAAAAAAAATTGGAATATCAAAGGTTACTTTATTCGCGGATGCCGAGGTGGTTTCATTTTATAAAAGGCAGGGTTGGGAATTAGAACCAAAAGGTTCAAAATGTGCTTTTTGGTATGCAAATTAATTTAATTTTTGTAATAATCATTATGCAAAGATTTTATTGACTCCCCTCTTAACCATCTTTTCCTATAACTCCAATTCTTGAATGCTTGAAAAATAATATTAGTTTTTTCCCACTTCCTACTACTTGTATAAATTGGAATAGTTAATCTTTTTAAAGATTTCTTATTCTTTAATCTTCTTATAAAATCTAAATCCTCCATCAAAGGAATTTTTCGATAACCTTTATTCTTAAAATATATTTCCCTGTGAATTAAGAGACCTTGATCACCATATGGATCCTTGAAGATATAGCTTCTTAGGTTTACAACTATCTCGAGAAATCTATAAACAATTTTTTTATTATTAATCTTGAATTTAAAAAAATAAACAGAATTTTCATCGTATCTAATTACTGACTTCACTTTTTTTAACCAATCTTGACTAAGCCTAGAATCGGCATGTAAGAAAATAAACCATTTTCCTGCGGCCTTTTTGGCTCCGATATTTAATTGCAACCCTCTGTTCTTTTTTTTTGATTTATGTATCTTTGATCCATATAACTTTCCTATCTCTACAGTTTTATCCTCACTATTACAATCTACAATTATTATTTCTGCTTCCTCATAAGAAATTGATAAATCCGAGAGAAGTAATGGTAAGTGTTGAGATTCGTTATGAGTTGGAATAATAATTGAGATTTTAGGCAACTTAATTATTCTCTTTTTTCGATATCTATAATTGTATCAATATCTATTTTTCGATGAAGGAAGTCATAATCTAAGTTAATTGTAGAAAGGTTTTTAATAGTTTGTTCAAGGACGTCTTCTCTACCCCATTTAATGTTTATAAAGGGTAAATATAAATCAGCAGATAATAATCTTTCAGAAAAAGCAATAAGCCAATATCCTCCATCATTTGAGGGGCCTAAAATCAGATCATTTTTTTTAAGTTTTGAAAGAGTATTTAATAAATCCATATGACAAAAATCTGGGAGATCAGTCCCTATAAAAATAATAGATCTTGTTTTTTTTAAACTATTTTTTTTTTCAATAAGAATTTGCCTTCTCATCTTTTCTCCTAAACATCCTCTACCTTGTAATTTAAAGTTTTTAATTCCTAATTCATTACTCCACCTTTTACTATTTTTTAATCCTAGTCCAGATATGGCTAAGGAAATATCAATCAAACCTTTATTCTCCAGAAATTTCGCAACTGAAATAGTATGACCTGTCATTTTTTTCTGCACTTTTGCAGAACTAATTTTCCCTATATCTTTTGATAATCTATTTTTGCAACGACCATAAGCATGCCACTTAGCCATCACTATGAGTAGTGCTTTATCCAACAAAACATAAACAAGGTGTAATTATTATAAGGTTTAGGCAATTAATAGATTTCACTTTTTTCAAATTTATAATCTGTATTGTTAATAAATTTTAAATTTATCATGATCTTATGATTTGAGAGTGACCAATTAATAAATTCCCACTAGATTAAATATCTATTGAAAAATTTTAGTGCAAGCAGCCAATCCTATTTGGGCAGAAGTTCAACAATTACTTCAAAAGAATTTAAGCAAGCCTTCTTTCGAAACTTGGATAAGGCCAGCAAAATTTAATTGTTTTGAAAATGGATTGTTAACTCTGATTACTCCAAATAACTTTACAAGTGATTGGCTAAGAAAAAATTATAGTGAAACTATTGAAAAAGCTGCAGAAGAAATTTGTGGACATAATGTAAAAGTAGTTTTTAAGTCTGAAATTAATATCAACAACAGTTCAAATTCTTCTGATTCTGTTAACCTTCAAAATATTAATTCTCAATCAAAATCATTTTCGATTAATCAAGGTAATAATTTAATTAATAGATCAAAAAAATCGCATTCTTTAAATACACGTTATGTCTTTAAAAGATTTGTTGTAGGTCCTAATAGTCGAATGGCCCATGCTGCAGCTTTAGCAGTGGCAGAATCTCCAGGAAGAGAATTTAATCCCTTATTTATTTGTGGTGGTGTCGGCCTTGGAAAGACTCACTTGATGCAAGCTGTTGGTCATTATCGAGTAGAAATTGATCCAGATGCGAAAGTTTTATATGTCTCCACTGAAACTTTCAGCAGTGATTTAATTCAATCTATAAGAAAAGATGGAATGCATGCCTTTAAAAATAAATATAGATCAGTAGATCTATTATTAATTGACGATATACAATTCTTGGAGGGCAAGGAATATACACAAGAAGAATTTTTTAATACTTTCAATGCTTTATATGAAGCGGGTAAACAAATCGTTATTGCAAGTGATAGGCCTCCTAGTCAAATACCTAAATTACAAGAAAGGCTAATTTCAAGATTCTCAATGGGATTAATAGCAGATATTCAACCTCCTGATATAGAGACAAGAATGGCGATTCTGCAGAAAAAAGCTGAACAAGAAAGAATGAATCTCCCAAGAGATTTGATTCAATTTATCGCAGGAAGATTTTCTTCAAACATTCGAGAATTAGAGGGAGCCTTTACTAGGGCAGTAGCTTTTGCCTCAATAACTGGATTACCTATGACAGTTCAATCAATTGCTCCAATGCTTGATCCAAATAGCGTTGGAGTAGTAGTGACTCCTAAGCAGGTAATTAAAAAAGTATCAGATTTCTTTGAAGTTTCAGCTGAAGAATTAGTTAGTTCAAGCAGAAGAAAGCCAGTCAGCCAGGCAAGGCAAATAGGCATGTATCTAATGAGGCAGGGAACTGATCTAAGCCTTCCAAAAATTGGAGATGAATTTGGAGGTAAAGACCATACAACCGTTATGTATGCTATTGAGCAAGTGGAAAAAAAATTGTCAAGTGATCCAAATGTTGCCAGTCAAGTTCAAAAAATAAAAGATTTACTTCAAATCGATTCAAGAAAAAATTTATAATCTTTCTTTTAATATAAATCTGGCAGGATCTTGATCATATCTATGTTTTTCTGGAATAGTATCGATTTTGGAATTAAGATTCGTTGACTCGATTTTATTTAAAGATTGTCTTAATATCCTTGCAGAAATTATAGGCATATCTCTGGGCACAGAAATTCTATTTTTTAAGTAGTTGATAGATGTAGCTGCCTTTTTGGGAACTTCATTGATTTCGGAGGTAATCATATGGGTAAGAGCGGCCCTTAATGATTCCTCAAATAAGTCTTTTTCATAAGGATTAGCGTTAATAATATTGTCTTTATGTTTTAGGACTCTTTTAAGTGCAAATTTAGCGTAATAATCCAAGTCAATATCTTGATTAAATTCCAAGTTCCCTAGTCCTTCTCCAACATCTATTAGATTAGAAAAGGAAATTTGTTGATCATTAACATCCTTAAAGCAGCCACCCATTTGAGGAGGTAGATCATGTGAATGAGTATGAAAATCACCTTGAGTACCTCTATATGCACTGAAATTTTCAAAAAGGGTTAACCATCTATCAATAAAAGGATAATTATTTCTTAAATCGAACCCCTTGTAATAACTTAATGAAGCATTCATTCTTTCCATATATGGAATAAAAATTATGTCTCCAGTACCTGGCTCTAATTTTTCTGAATCATGTATTGGTGAATCAATAAACCCTGTTTTGGATAAACTTAATATTTTTTCTAATTTGCAAATAGATTCTCTAAATTTTTTTTTTCGAAAGGATACATCTAAATTACTAAAGCTTTTTCTACAAAGCCAATTACACCATGTTCTAAAAATTTCTCTTTCTAAATTTCTAACTTCTCTAATATCCTTTGATAATAGAGAGGAACCAAGTGTTCCAAATTCATTTTCTAAAAAAGTGATAATGTTATCACTTTCAGTTATTATCTTGCCATTCAATTCTATTGCAGGTAATTTACCAGAACTAACTTTGTTGAGATACCACTTTTCTTTTTGGCCATAACAATACATATTTATTTTCTTCACTTTGTAAGGAATCCTTTTGAATTCAAGCCATAACCATATTTTTTGACAGTAAGGGCACCAAGAATGCCGATCTCTATAGAAAATCAGGTCGACTTCTTTTTCACAATGGCCAAATAATCTTAAATTTGTATAAGAATTATTTATCCCATTAACTCTATCAATATCATCAATTTTGAATTTACTTAAATCGGCCCAACTCAAGATGTTATTCATTTATTGAATTTAAGCTTTATATTTACGATATAATAAATGATTTTAAAGGTTTTGGAATTCGAATTTGACTTGATTGTTGTGGGTGCTGGTTCGGGAGGATTGGCTGCTGCAAAACGAGCTGCGAGTTATGGCGCAAAAGTTGCAATAATTGAAGTAAACAAAATTGGTGGGACCTGCGTTATTCGAGGTTGCGTGCCAAAAAAATTGATGGTTTATGCTGCTAATAATAGAAGAAATATGGTTTCTTCTGAAGGGTATGGGTTATTAAGCAAAGAAATAACTTTTGAATCTAATATTTTACTAAAAAATGTGAGAGAAGAAGTTTCTAGATTAAGTGTTTTACATTCAAATTCTTTAAAAAAATTAAACGTTAAAGTTTTTGAGGGCCTTGGAAGATTTTTAAATCAAAATACTGTAGAAGTAGTTTGTCCAAAAACAAAAAACATTTTAAGCAAAGTAAGTGCCAAAAGTATTCTTATTTCAGTTGGTGGCAAACCAAAAAAATTAAATATTCCCGGAACAGATTTAGCGTGGAGCAGCGATGATATTTTTGAATTAAAAGATTTTCCTAAGAAATTATTAATAGTTGGGGGAGGTTATATTGCCTGTGAATTTGCATCTATTTTTAAAAACTTAGGCACTGAAGTTACGCAATTAATAAGAGGTGAGAACTTGTTAAATGGTTTTGACAAAGATTTGTCTGAATGTTTAGAAAAATCAATGACTGCCTTAGGTATAAATTTAAAATTCAAGAATCAGTTAAAGTCCATAAAAAAAATAAATGATGATCTAGAGTCAACGTTGGAATCAGGAAGTAAATTATTAACCGATAATATACTTGTTGCAACTGGACGAGAGCCTTCTCTTAAAAGATTAAATTTAGATACTTTAAATCTAAAAATGGATGGAATATATTTAGAAGTTAATGAGCTTAATCAGACAAGTAATTCTAATATATTTGCTATTGGAGATATAATAAAAAAACCAAATTTAACTCCTGTAGCAATTGAACAAGGGAGAGTTTTTGCAGATAATTATTTCGCTGCTCTTAAAAGAAAAGTTAATTATGAAAATATTCCTAAGGCAGTCTTTACTATCCCAGAAATTTCAACAGTTGGACTTAGTGAGGAAAAGGCAAATGAAATTTATTCGGAAGTAAATGTGCAAGTTTTTAAATGTAATTTTACGCCTATGTCTAATACCTTTAAAAAAAATAAATCTAAATGTATGTTAAAACTTGTGGTCAATAAAAAAAATGATAAGGTCCTAGGCTGCCATATGTTTGGAGAAGCAGCCTCTGAGATTATACAAATGGTTGCAGTGTCTTTAAATGCAGGGATTACTAAAAAGGATTTTGATACTACTATGGCGTTGCATCCTACTATTTCAGAGGAATTTGTAACTATGTACGGGTAATTAAATTATCTTCTGGTTATTTTGAGACTTTCTTGGGCAAAAAGGAATACTGTTAAAAATGCAAAATAAACAAAAATACAAACTCTCAATTCATAGAGATTGTTAAATCCGTTTAAGAACAATAACTTATCAACTATATAGAAAATATATAGATTTAAAAGTATAAAACCCTCAGTTCTAGTGATTTTACCCTTAGTCCAAAAGATTGGGAGGCAGGCAAAAGTCGTTAAAACCATAAATGGTAAGTCAACTTTTATAAGACTTTGATCAATTGTAAACCCTTTTAATCCAGAAAAAATACTGCAACTTCCAAGAATAAGAAGCTGATTAAGCAAATTGCTTCCAATAACATTACCAATTGCAAGATCTGTTTTACCTTTCAATGCTGCAATTATTGAAGTAACTAGTTCTGGCAGAGAGGTACCAGTGGCAACTATAGTTAGACCAATAATAATTTCATTTACCCCTAATAGAGTCGCTAAGGATTGAGAACCATTTACTAAAATATTTGAACCAAAGCTTAGAAGAAAAATTCCAGATATTAATTTCAATATAATATTAAATTCAACTCTCTCAATGCCTGGAGACTCTTCTATCTCTGGCTCAGCTTTTTTAGTATCCTCCTCATTTTCCTTAATAGTATTTATTTCCCATATAGTATTTAAAGTTAAACAAAATATTAGGAAAATTCCTGCTTGCCATGTTAAATAA
>ERZ802830.3087-NODE-3087-length-14447-cov-8.67809_pt1 | contig 14447 bp, 13 predicted proteins | sample MGYA00345654_ERZ802830 | MGnify/ENA primary metagenome ERZ802830 (study PRJEB30503, sample SAMEA104212375) | marine metagenome | biome: Westerlies Biome; feature: [SRF] surface water layer (ENVO:00010504) within the epipelagic zone...; material: water... | reverse complement strand
GTTGTTTGCTCACTGCTTGGGTGATGGGATGGAGGCGCGTGCCGCTGCCACCGGCGAGAATGATGCCCTTCCGTGACTTATTGATCATGAAAACCCGGTAGCGAATTCATTTCAGCACGTGGCGTGTACAATAGCAAAGTATAAAAAATTGTTTAAGCTTTTTAGCTCAACGAATTTAATTTTTTAAATCGTTGGCCTGATGGGAACCCTTTATCAACTCCAGCAAGTTAAATTTATTATTCAAACAAATTGCTTTTGTTTGAATCTATTTCATGAAAATTCGTATGCAGATATTCCGAAGTAGTTTTGTTGGGCTATCCCTATCCCCGATGGCTCGTTTGTTTTGATGTATTTATCCGTAGGATTGTAAGCTTCGGTACAAAAAGTGCCCGATAGTTTGTTGTGGTAGATGATTTGCTGTATTCGTTTATTCACTTTTGGATTCAAGAGTTAATTATTTGAGAATATTTTTTCGGCAAATGTTGTGGCTTTGATTGGGAAATTTGCTATGTTCTGGCTGAATTGATGAGGAAATGCGTGAGGAGAAAATGGCGGAATTAGTCGTTGAGTGATTGATGAACATTGCTGTGCTATGGCATAGCAATGTTCATTTATTGGCATTATTTTCAGTGTCTGTACATTGACTATCTATTTTGAGGTTTTGCAATTGTTGCTTGTTCTTGTCTTAGGGTTTGAGTGTGGGATCTGCTTTTGTATCGCATATTATTTCATTCTGTTGGATTTATTTTTGTTTGATTCAGGGTCTTGCTGTTAAGTGTTTCGACAAGTTTCTTGGCAATTGTATATTTTCTTCTGGTCGGTCTGATTTAGGGGGCTTCTGACTGACTTTTCTTGGCTGCTGACCTCGTGGATCTGATCGTTTTCCCTGAACCAATGCGCCAAAATTTTTGTCCTTGGGAAAATGGCCTGTCATCATTGCAAGTCATTCTCTAGGAGTGTTGTTGGTATTGTTCTTTTTTATTCGTTTTAATTGCTAGTTCAATGGTCTTGCTGGTCGATGTATGGGCAATACATTTTAATTGAATTCAACATTTTTTTGAGTTTTATTGAATAAATGGTGTTTGCTTATCGGATTTCTGCTGTTCGTTTCGGAAGAGGTTTGAATTTATTTGTTGATTTGCAGGAGGCGCAGAAGTTATTTGTTTTTAATTATAGTTTTTTTAATATTTCTAGCTAGCGCTGGGTTTCTGCTATTAACAACCTCCCACCAGTCATCCACCTGCTGCTTCGTGGGATTGTCCCTTAGCAGGCTTATCTTGAGAAATGGGAATTTATGTTGCTCAATAAGATTCCTCCAGTCGTAATGCAAAACATTTCCGTTGGCGTTGTGGGTGTACAAGCTCTCCAGCGTGAGACCGGCTTCTCGCATTTTTACAGAGAGTCCGACCTCGCATTGTTTGATGAGGTCGCGTTTGCGCGGCCAGATCTGCAATGTCTCCCAGAAGGCGTCGAAGGCTTGGCAACGCAGTGCCTTGGACTTGTAGGCGGTGAAGGCCGACGACAGATGAGGTTCGTACATCAAATCGTCCGTGAGCCCAATCACGTCCGTTGAACTGTTTTGAAGGCGTTTGAAGAGATCGTCAAGGGGGGTGATCGGTCCCCAGAAGCTGTCGTTGGTGAGCACCAAGAACGCAGCCCGATCAATGTCCTGGCGATGCAAGGTCAGACCCGCTTTCCAGCTGCCGAAGTCATACCCCTGATTCCGTCTTATCACTATGGCGGCGCAGCGTTGGCGCAGCCGATGCAGCGTTCGGGGATGCCAGCGCAGCCCGCTGGACGATGACACAACGATCACATCGGCGAAGCGCTGGTACTCATCAATCAGGAAAAAAAGGTCCTCCCGAACTCGGTTGTTGGATGAAAAGTGCGCCAGCAGAACGATCGGTCGTTTGTAGCTGGGCTGGAAGTTGGGATTCCTCCAGTGCATCAGCACGGAGTTGGCAACTGGCCCTTTCGAGAGTGGCGTTTGCTCCCGGGGTTGATAGCGATTGCTGTGGGGATGAATGAGCTGGCTGGTGAGAGGATCGCCTGCGGCAAAAAGCCTGGCGTGCTTGGCCCTCAAATGACCAGATTCCCGTTGATGCCGGGCTAGCGCTGCACCCTCCCGGTCTTTTCCGCGACTGATCGATTCGTGGTGAATGATTTCAACAAAAGGGGTCACGGCAACCGAACCACCGTTCTGCCTGAGGCGCAGACAGAGATCCACATCGTTGAACACCACGGCGAGATCTTCATCAAATCCCTGAATCCGATCGAAATCACTGCAGCGGATCATCAGGCAAGCACCGGTTGCTGCTGTGAACTCCTCCTGCACGAGCAAGGGGGTGAGGGTGGCCAGCACAGGGGCACTGTGTAGGTGTTTGCCAGGTTCCACCACACAGCGCCGTTCCCCTTTGACCAGCGCAACCCCCTGATGCTGGATGCACCCGTTGGGGTAGAGCAGCCTGGCCCCCACGGCTGTCGTGCCGCGGAACGCGAATGGGTCCAGCAGAGCTTGGAGCACCTCAGCCGATCGGAATTCGATGTCGTTATTCAGCAGCAACAGATGGCTGCCATTGGCATGGCGTCGGCCGATGTTGTTCAGCCGTGAATAGTTGAACGGTTCGTCCACCCGAACCACAGTGACGTCATCGAGTCGCGCCTGTTCCTCGAGCCAGGCTTGGGTTGCTGGTTGGACACTGCCGTTGTCGATCAGGATCAGTTCGTAGGCAACAGCTCCTGCGCAGCGTCGCAGTGAGGAGACGCTGCTTTGGGTGAGGTCCACCCGGTCGCGAAAAGGAATCAGAACCGAAACCCGAACAGTGGGATCGGTGCGGAGCTGCAGCTGATGGCAGGCGGCCAGCGATGGAATGGGACTGAGTCGCCCGCCGGGCACGAAAAAGCTGGCACTGTGCCGCTGAGTGATCGCCAGGATCTCGGCGCTGAACTCAGAGGGCCAGCAGTTGCGGTCGGCTGGGGAGGCGACATCGGGAACGGTCGGGTTCGCCCGAATTGATCGCTTCAGAAGCACCTGAGGGCAGTGGGCGACCGAATCGCCGCGGCTGCAAACTTGCAGAGCCAAATCCAGCAGCAGGGCGTGCAGCGAACGGGTGGACTGCGGTAGCTCGAGCTGTTGCAGAGTTGACCAGCGGATGGTTACCAGGCCGCCGAGGCATCCCCGGCAGATCAGACGGAACGGCGTGATCGCTGTTCTGTTCTGCCGGTTCCCCGCGGGAATGTCAGGGTCGTCACTCCAACGGAGCGTCTCATCGCTGGTTAAAAAGACCGCTGCGGGGTGTTGCGCCGCACAGTGAGCAATGCGCAGGAACGCATGGGGATCCAGCTGATCACTGGCATGGCAGAAGCTCACCAGGGTTGTGTCGTCCGGGATCGGCGCTCCAATCCATTCAGACAGGTCTTCCAATGATGCGTGTTGGATCCGGCTCCATCCCTGCCATGTCGTTTTGCGGCCGGCTTCGGCCTCCGACTGCGTTGGGTGGAGAACCACCAGCATAGAGGTCGGTGGGGGAATGGGGCTGTTGGTGTTGGGTACTGGGTCGGGGGAGGGGGCTTGATAGCGATCAAGATCCATGCTCAGTGGCAGTCCTCGCTGGAAGCGTTGATGGCCGATGCCGGCCAGGTGTTCCAGAGCGCTAAGGGAGTCCTGATGTGCAGCTGGTCTCAGGCCATCCCGGTATGCCTGGAGGTGCACCGGCGGTAGATCAGCGAACAAACTTCGATGTCCTAGGGCGATTTCGCGTAGGCGGCCACTGCTCAGCAGCTGGTTGGCGTCAGTGAGATCCCTGTGGGATGCCAGAACGTCCATGGGATTCAGCCCGCTCTCTTCGGGGGTCCACAGGGTTTGCTCGCGCAACAGGGCGACGGGCAGAAAAGATGGATCCAGCAGCTCCTGCGGCAACTGGGGAAGGTGCTGGCTGAGCTGCTGTTGCCAGACCCGGATCTCTCCTGCGCTGGCGAGGCCAGACTTCCAGCGCTGCCAGGCCTTGCCATCGAGCGCAGTGTTGTCTTTGCCGCTTGAAGGCTCCACGCCCTGACTGTCGAAATCTCTAGTCAAGCCGAAATAGCAAGTTGGTCGATCTGCTGATTCAGCAGGTCCCTGGCCAGGGCGGGTGAGGGGGCCCGCATCAGGTCATGACGCAGTCGTGAGGCACCGGGGAAGCCCGTGCAGGTCCAGCTCATGTGTTTTCGGGCAATCAGCAACCCATGGTCGCCGCGATCCTGCACCAGACCGTCCAGTTGATCCCTGGCCAGTACAAGCCGTGCTGTCGCGTTCGGAGTGGAAGGGATAGCACGACCGGTCAGTGCTGCATCAATCTGTCCCACAAGCCAGGGGGACCCCATGGTTCCTCGGCCCACCATCACGCCTGCTGCGCCGGTCTGATTCAGGCAGCGCAGGGCATCCTCGGGGGTATTGATGTCACCGTTCGCAATCAGGGGAATCGTGAGGACCTCACGGACGTGGGTGATGGCGCTCCAGTCAGCAGCGCCTTTGAAACCCTGTTCGCGGGTGCGTCCATGAAGAGTGAGCAGTTGTGCCCCTGCCCATTCCAGCTGCTGGCACCAGTGCACGGGATCAGCATCACTTCCAGACCATCCCAGTCGGGTCTTCACTGTGACGGGCAACGCCACGGCATCTGCCACCGCTTCAACGATCCGGATGGCCAGTTCGGGATCACGGATCAAACCGGACCCCCCCCCCTTGCGGGCGATCTTCCGGACGGGACATCCCATGTTGATGTCGATTAGGAAGGCTCCACTGGCTTCGGCCCGACGAGCCGCATCGGCCATGGCTTGGGGGCGATAGTCAAACAGTTGCACGCCGATGGGTCCAGATTCTTCGGCGAGTGATTCCATCTTGCAGCGCCCATGCCCCATTTCGAGGCTGGTCGCATTCACCATTTCGGTGAAGAGCAGGGAGTCGGGAGCCCAGCGTCGGACCAGGCTACGAAAGATGTGGTCACTTACACCGGCCAAGGGAGACTGTAAAACTGATGATTTAAGGAATCTCGACGTTCCGTTGCCATTCAAGAAAAGGGTATTTTTTTTAATCACCTGCAATCGGTTTTCGCGTAACGTCTAATACTATTATCATGCGAAGATATGATGGATTCATCATCCAGCTTCGATTAAATTAGTTAATGCTGTTTACTGATTGCTGCCTTGCTTTTAAAGTCAAATCAGCATCCAGTCTGATTAAATCACTATGATGAGTTTTAAAGACGAAAAAAATCTAGTTAGATTAATTAATAAATTATTGGCATCCAAAGAGTGTCTCAGCGAATTTCAGCTGGATAATCTTAATAGAGAAGTAGATTTTTCAAAGCCTGCGCATCTGATTAAAGCCATTGAGATTTTCCGTAAAGCAAACGAATTTGAGTCATCACTCGAGTGCTCAAGATATCTGGTTAAACTTCATGGCGAATTTCCTGCTTCTTATCAGCGTTTAATACAAGATTATTTGACTCTTGATTTTGTAGGTGAGGCTTTAAAGACTGCTATTGAGGCACATAATAAATTTTCAGAAGATCCAGGTATTTTGATGTTGGCAAGCAATGCTTGCCGCGCAAATGGCAAGCTTAAAGATGCACTTAAATATAGCTCTTATTTACTTGAAAAACATCCAAGTCTTCCTGCTGGTTATTACTGCGTTGCTCAAATTATGGTCGATCTGGGAAGACTGAGAGAAGCAAAAAAAACGATTCGAAATCTTACAGATTTAATTAAATTGCCTTTAAGTATGGAGCTTGCAAGGGATTTTTATAGAAGTATTGGCTTAAGGCAGCGAGCCAGAAGAATAAGCTCTGAAATTGCAAATTCATTTCCTTCGCTCGAGAATTATAGGCAAGTTGCTATTGATATATTAGTTATTGGCAACTTACAAAGGTTCTATCGATACACAAAAAAGCATAAATTAATCATCAACGAGACTGATAAGAAATACTTTGATAATATTTTGTCAACTAATTTTGCGATGAATTTATCTAATCCTTTGACTCCTTCTTGGCGTACCTTATCAGGAAAGCATAAAATCTTTGATCACTATAATGACCCAAGCTTTAATAAATATCCCAATGAAATTTCCAAAGATGATCAACAAATTCCCTGGCTATGTGTGATTCATGTAGGCAAATGTGCAGGTGAAACAGTAATAAAGACATTAAGACGCTCACTACCAACACTTAGTCAGAGAATTATTGAGTATCATATTTTTGATAGCAATCTTCTGATCAATCAGCTGCTTGAATTGAGTAAAAAAATGCCTAATATTGAAATTATTTTTTGCACCAGGGATCCATTAGAAAGATGGATTTCGTCTTTTAATTGGGACTATTATTTATATAAATTTAATAGACATTATTATTGCCCATCAGATATACTAAATCTTTTTGATTTTTACCCAAACTCAAAAATGCTGGCTCGAGGTCTTTATAATGGTGAGAAAGAAGCAATTATGCTTTCTAAATCTAAACACTTTATCTTTGGTCACATGGCAATGGGACAGTCTTGGTATTTACCTAAAAGGTTGATCCATAAAATTAATCTACACCAAGGCTATGTTGTTCGGACTGAAAGCATTGAGTATGATTTGAAGTTTTGTATTCATAGACTTGTAAATAAATATCCAGAGATTCTTCGTATGCCCCGCAATATTAATGTTCTAAAGTTAAAAAATAGCCAAAAGTTTCGTGCTGATTTTACCTTTACATTGTCCTGCGATTTAACTCAAATAGAGCGTGAAGCTGTTCTTCATTATGTTTCAGAAGACTCAGAGGTTAATAAACTAATGAGCTCACAATTTCTGTTTGGCCATGAATAATTTTGTCCAAGGACTTGGCTCTATCTATGAATGCCGAGTTTTTTGTAAAAAAGCAGGCCGTGATGAATTTCTAATATTCCGGGGCGGGGGTGCCAGGTTAGAATTTTTATACCGTTTATCGCCCAAAGATGTTTAATGACATTTGTGCCAAGATCAACTGGTCACCCGTTACAAATATATCAACTAATGTTAATAGCATGGACCCTGTAGATGATAAAAAGCTTCTCTTAAAAGAAATTATAGAATGTCGACGGCTTGGCCACCTTGAGATTTCATTGAAGCTAGCTAAATATGGGCTTACATATTATCCCAATGATCCATTATTGTTTGATAATATTGCCAGAGTATATTGGAAGCTGAACAGATATTCAGATGCAGTTGACCTGTGGAAGAAAGTTCTTGCTACCAAAGAATCACCTTTTAGATTAAAAAAATCGGCATTAAATTTTATACTTAATGATCATGTCGCATTTACTGATTTCATTATGGATAATGTAAGTGTCTCTAAGCCGATGGGACCAGTACTAAAAAAATTCGTCGATTTGTCGATTGAAAAAAGAAAACTTAAAGAATCACATTCATCTTATGAATATATAGAACATGCTTGGCTTGATTCATTTATGCACCCAGCCTTAGTCGATAATTTTGCTCGATTTCAGTTCGCTATAGGTTCAAAATTTAAATCTTTGTACTGCTTTAAATGTTTAGCGGAAAATGCGTCTAATGATAATTTCAAAGAATCAGCTGAAAATTTTCTCGAGCAAAATGAGTCAGAATATCTTTCTCAGCTTAGTCAAGATATTCAAAAGATTTGTATTGAGTTTGATCAATCTTCAAATAATTTTAAAACAATAGATTCCGTCATTGATTTCGTAACCTTTAGATTGGAAATAGGCAGTGAAGTCTTAGCCCAGAATAAAGATTCGTTGTTTAACATCGCATTGTTTAGATATATTGAGAGCAATGATATTATTATTTGTTCAGCTTATGAAATGTTTTTTGATGCTTGCCTAAACCTATCATATATTACTGAAGCACAGAATTTTTACGATAAATACAATCACTATTTTACTGATACAAGTCAGGCTCAAGCGAAGGAAAAGTTAAACAGACTTAAATCTGTATTTTTCCCCTCTTATGTTGGTGCATTGAACCATCAATTAATCGAATTAGCCAATAGTGAAGAAATTAATTTTGAGGTCTTAGATATAACTGACGCCGAGACTTATTCAGATTTAGAGAAAACTTCTGTTGAATTATTGAAAAAATTTACTTTAGTCAATCCAAGTTTGACACTTAAAATTTTTGATTGCTTTGTAAATGTAGGATTTTTGACTCCTCATATGTTTAAATATCGTGGCATGGCGTTTTTGACACTGGGATTACAAAATGATGGAGTCATGGCATTTCAAGAGTACATTTCATTTATTGAAGGTTCAATTGATTTAATTGATTTAAGTGTGTCCAATAAGAAAGAAGTTGAGTTGATTGTAACCTCTGATCTGAAAAATAAAATTTATGATCATATTGAAAATCAGGAGTATTCAAGTGCCGCAACTTTTTTGGCTGATTTTATCTTGTGTCGTAGTTTCTTTTCAGCATTGAATAATCCTGAATTAAGATACTTAATATTTGACCACAAAAAATTTATTGACAACACAATAGATCCAGTGAAAAAAGGTTTAAAAGACCTATATGCAGACCTCAACTTTTATGATAACTTCTTGCAAGTAGCTGAAGATTTATCGGTAAAAGTTAATCAATGATCAATTCCATCTTTGCTGATTAATTTACTTATCAATTTCATCATCCTAGCTTTTTGATCATTGCTGTGGCTGATAATTTCCTCCAATAAAGATACTTTTTTTCTATAAAATATCAACTCTTCTTCCACTTGCCGTTGATTTTTTTGCTCCATGATCAAAATATTACTAACTTATATTACAATCTTTTTATGACTTTTGTCAAGCTTTAATTTTTTCAATCTGATCTATTATATCATTTGGATCCTTACTTGTTAAGATTTGCCCAAACTTTGAATGAGATACTCGCTCAGCTACGGCTCCATAATCAAGTACAAATGGCCATAAGTTATATGTAAAAGCTAAGCTTAATGTGTAGGAATATGTTTCAGGCCACGGCGAGAGAAATAGAGAGCTATTTGGTTTGTGGATTTTTAATAGTTTTTCGAATTCTTCACTTCCATTGTATTTTCCGGTAATTATTGTATTTGGATTGATAGTTAGCAGCTTTTCATCGTTGAATGTATATCCAAATACAATGATTTCAATAGAGTTCTTGCGAATGAATGCATTCCTTCCTATTTCACAAAGCAATTTATATCCTTTGTTTGGTCCGATTGCACCAATGACAGCCAGTTTAATTTGTTCGGATTGTAATTTATTAAGACTTTGCTCGATTCTATTTTGCTGAATATCTCCACTCGAGTCGTGATATCGAGTATTCATATTCTTTATGTTGGGGTAACATGCAGCTATTAAATCTTTAGCGGCATTACTCGGGCAAATGATTTCATCTGCGCGGGATAAAAAGTGATTGCGATTGATTTGGTGTTGATTGAGTGATTCATGTAATAAGTACCTTTTATCTATTTGATCTAGTTTGTAAAGATATTCTGACTGTTTGACAGGTATCTCTTTCAAATTATTGTCGATTAGATTTTGGTTGGGTGATATCCACTCGTAGTCATGGATCAATATTTCTTTTGTATATTTATAATTTAGAGCAAATTCTAAGGTTTCATTTGGATTGGCGAAATCTATAAGTGAATGGATGATAATATTTTTGATTACACAAAGTGATTCCAGCCAATGGAATTCATTTATAATATTGGCCTCATTCAAATGAAGTTTTAATTCAGACAGTAATTCCTCATTCTTAATATTGAGCAATTCAAGTTTGCAACATTTTGACTTTTCCTGGCTTGAGGAAATTTGAACATGAATATATTGCTGATACTCACCGATCTTTTGTTTGATATATTCGAGTGTTCCTCCTCCTCTGCTGTGGCTTATATGAATGATAACTTTCTTTCCTTTTAGCAGAGGTGTTATTAATTGTTTAATTGCATTATTTCTGTATGGTCTAAGAAGATCTTTCGCAATCCAATTTTGGACATCTGCATGATAGGTAGGATAACGCTCGCCTAATATTTTCAAATTACGATTGAGAAGTGGAGACTTGTCCCCTGAAAATGATATTGATTCATGATGATAAATAAATACTGAGGGGCAAGCTACATTTTTGAATCCACACTTATTAATTTTAAGGGATAAGTCATTCTCTTCACCATAACCTTTTCCAAAAATTGGATCTAATCTCAACTCAAATGGTAGACGTGTATTACGGATCAATACACAAAAACCATGGCATGAGGGAACTATTAATACATTATTTATTTTTGTGCTTAAAGCATCATTGATTAGCTCTAGATGTTTTGGGAGGATGCAATCATTATTTGAATTGGGAAATGGAAATGAAAAAATTGATGCACAGTTGCTCATCGGAGTAACTGTGCCAATTTCATCTGACATGTTTGAAACATCCAGTAGTTCTTGAATCCAATCTCTAGAAGGACAAATTACATCCGAATTAATCAGTAAGACTTCTTCATCATCATCCACATCCGCAAACATCTTATTACAATTTTGGATAAAACCCAGATTATTATCATTAACTAGTATCTTGACGATTGGGTTATACGAATATCTCGCATTAATCTCCTCAGTCATTTTGATATTGTTAGGATTATCTAGCCCTAATATCAGCCTGGTATTAATACGAGAGTTAAAATTTTGTCCGTTATAGTAGGTTAATATCGATTCAATTGCCGTTAACGTTTCATCTACTCCATTGTATATTGGCATCACTATTGCAATTTTATTTCCACTGTTCCCACTAATTATTTTTCCAAACTTTCTCTTTGCAATGAACTCTGCTTGAAAAGCAAAATCATTTTTTCTTGCTAGATATTTTATTCTGTCGTGCTGATTTTGATTTTCAATATTTACCTCAATAATGTCCGTGCTCTCGTGATATTTCTGTAGATGCCATCTAAAATAATTGAGTTCAAAACCATCATTTCTAATTTCTCTATGAGCTAATTCGGTCTTATAGGGGACTGTTGAATTTGCAATTGTAAGTATGACTGGTCTTATAATAAAATCTGTATTCTTGATGATTGTCCCATTTATTGTCCGAGCGTTGTTGCTTTCTATATGGATACTCCATGGTTTATAGCGTAATCTATCAACACTATGAATTTTTTTGCCTTTTGTTAGATAGCAGATTTCAATCTCATTGACTCTGAGATCTTTTGTTGGTGGATATATTATTTCTACTGTATCGTCGCAGTCGCTAAGATTTTCCGGATTTATTTTTACACTTATCTCTTTGTCACTTGTTGCCAATTTTATCAAATTAACACTATTGCTATTAATAAAATCTTTGTCAATATGAATCACGTTGGTGTACTGGTCGCTAAAAGCGTTCATTATTGAATTAGCTATTCAACCACAACTATACAATATTAAGATCTACTGTTGATTTTTTTATTGTTGGGGAACGTCTTGATTTTTGGCTTTATCCGTTTCAGGTGATTCTTAAGTCATATCATCTTAAGAAATTACATGCTTGTTGGTTCCGGCACCTGCTGCTAAATCATTGTGCGACGCACTTTGTTTGTCGATTTCTTACTAAATTCCGAAATTACGATTCTAAAATAAGCTTATCATGAATTTTGTTATTGATTGTAATTTACATGGTTCACATTTCTAAGTTAAGTTGGTTTAGATCTTTTGTGAAATTATATGCTTTAATTTAGCCCTAATGTTTGGCCTTATTGATTCAAATAACTCTGATATTTTTGTTAATCTTGAATCAACTGTCCGTGAAATTTTTAATTTATCTTACTTCTAAGGAACATGAATAATGCATCATCAATTTTTGTATATTGATTGAATTTATCCCTCCAGTTCCAGCCATTGCATAGTTGATCCATATCTATCTCTCTAGCTCCCTCTGAGTTATTATTATTTTGATTGATCTTTTTTATTGCCTCATCTTTAAATCCATATTTGTCAAACATCTCTTGGGATATTCGTCCAAGATTGTCAATAAAATAGATATTTGATATTAGGCTTGAATTCATGCAGGCCATGCTTAGTAATTCTCGTTTTGTGAGATCAGTTTTGCTGAGTTTTTGGTAGCCGTTGTATGAGCCTGCAGCCATGTAGTATGAATAAAAGTTATTGTAGTGATTGTTGATAAACATTTCTACTGATCTGTCTTTGTTATTAAAATATTCTTCCAATGAGCTTTCCTTCGCTAATCTTAGTCCGTATGGCAGGTCTATATCTGGATTTTCCGCACTTTTTCTCAGTGCTTCTTTCCGTAGATAAAGATAGAAAGATAATATCCTTTTCATTGGAGTTCGTAGGATTGTGAATGTCAAATCAAAATGTCCTAAATTTTGTATAATGCTTAAGTCGAGATGTCCTGAGTAAAACTTAAATTTTTTTAGTTCGTTCAACGAGTATTTATAAAGCTGATCGTTTGTTCTGGCAGGACATATCTCCTCTTCCGTATAATTTTTTGCAATGAAATGATGTACAGACTGGCCAGCAGTCTTTGGAATATGCAGAAAGGCTATTCTTGGTTTGGCTTTTTTCATGATTTCCATTACGAGCAGAATTTTTTTAGCTTAATAAGCGGTGGTGTGTATGGGTCTGTTTTGTTCTGATTCATCTCTTGTGCTATTTCTATAAAACTTAGTGGCTCTGTTGGATCTACGTTTCGCAACTGTCTTAACGAAAACTTCCACCATTGTGTTCTTTCTAATTTATCAATTATATCATCCGTGAATCTATATCTTTTGACCGTCGCTGGGCATCCAGCCACTATTGCGTAGCTGGGTACATCTTTAGTAACAACTGCTCTCGCGCCGATCACTGCACCATTTCCGATTTTTACGCCCGGTAAAATAAAGGCATCATGACCTATGTACACGTCATTACCGATTACTGTTGGCTTAAAGGTTGTTGGAGCTCTTGACGGTTTAAAACTCGTGCCAATGGTTGATTCATGTTCGATGTTTCCAAGAACTGCATTTTTTTCTAGGTAAAATAGTGGTGATGTACTTCCGAAGTCGATGGGGTGCGAATGTCTTCCTACTTGAACACCTTCACCCATCGAGCAATAGCGTCCAATAGTTACACCAAAATAATAGCCGCTTACACCATAGCTATAGGCTCCCATACAGATCGACATTTCACTTCTTAGACTTTTAATACTGCAGGGAGGTTCAAATGTCGAATCTTCAGGTAAACTATAAGAATTTGGTTTTCGCTGGCAGTCGATACCATTGTTAATCAAATATGAATGAATCTCAGCTGTAATAACGATGTTTTTACTCATTTTAGTTATATTTTTTTAATTGTATCATATTGTTGTGCCTGCCTTTGTGCTGTCTCTATTGCCCTGTCTCGTTTTGGGTTTCGATTACTCTTATTGATCAATGCTGTGCCAGTCATGATGTTGGCTTCTTGTTTTTTATATTCTTTAGTTTTTGATTTTATTTTTTGACCTGCTTGGCTTTCAATTCTCTTGTTTGCAAAGTATTTCTTTTCCATTGTTGTGCAGCCTTTTGTATTGATTGATGTTTTGTTCTGTACGTTGCTTTCTTGCATTGTTTTAAGGTCTCTCTCTGGTTTGTTCGTCTAAGCTTAGGCTTGATGAAAATCCTCCTTGTTTTAGATTGTTATTCAATTATTTAATTTGATGCAATCTTCGCCGACCATGTTTTGGCTACTTAGCAGAAGCCTCTTGTGGCAAATTCTTGACGATCGTTGTACCGATCGGTTTGTTTGTCGCCTTGTCTGGGAGCGCCTTGGATATTGTCCCGATACTCAGAATGTCTGGCGTGCTGGGTTGTCTACTCCCAACTATTGGTCTATCTCGTTTCCGTTGGCTCCAGAAATTATTTCCGTACGGTTTGCTTCTGTTCGTCTCACTCGTTCAGTTGCCAAAGAGCATAAACAATTATTAAAAACGCAGTTATTGTTTACTGGTTATAAAATTGGTGAGCTTTATCCTCGCCGAACACGTCGCGCTACTGCAGTAAGTTGGTTGCTGGCATGGCTTGCAGTACATGGTTATCAACTTTCAGAAGTTGGACCACATCCTTCCGAGCTGTCTGTTCCTGTTAATCCTCTTCTTGGACATCCTGGAGATCCAAATGTTTCGTAATGGTTGCTGAATCTTTTAAAACTGATATTGGCATTTTTAATTTTGTTCTATTACTTTTGGATAATGCATTGCGCAATTGCGAGGATGTTGCGGGGATGTTTGAATTAATATTGTCTGTTTCTAAAGGAATTCAAATTTCAACTTTGATAGCCATGTCTCTTTTAACTCCTTGATGATTTGTGGGATTCTTTTACGGTTTTCCAAGCATCTTCGTTTCATCAAATTGACTTATTTGCTCTGTAAGCTTCCACCTAATCTGTAATACTATAAATTCTGATGTTTAAATCGCCTTGGCGCGTCCTGTCGTCGCAATTATTGGACGCCCCAACGTTGGCAAGTCCAC
>ERZ802830.3085-NODE-3085-length-14456-cov-7.3531_pt1 | contig 14456 bp, 4 predicted proteins | sample MGYA00345654_ERZ802830 | MGnify/ENA primary metagenome ERZ802830 (study PRJEB30503, sample SAMEA104212375) | marine metagenome | biome: Westerlies Biome; feature: [SRF] surface water layer (ENVO:00010504) within the epipelagic zone...; material: water... | reverse complement strand
TGAGACTTAATATTCCAAAATTGAAATAAATCAGTACAAGGAGAGTTGAGATGAAAAAACGGAACATGAATAGTGAGGGATAAAATTACATTACATATGTAACCTTTATATTAAAATGATTACATAATTATTAATAAAGCTTTATTTTCGCTTACGCTTTGCCCATCCAGGTGAATGTATCAATCCGAGAAAGGTTGGCTCGATGAGTTGTTTATTCCATTTCTTTCGTAATTCATCAATTTCCTGCACTCTCTCTGGTCTTTCTTTTGCGAGGTCATTCTCCTCTGCAATATCGCTGGACAAATCATAAAGCGATGGAGAAGCACCCTTCCATGGAATTATAATTTTTTCTTTTCCATCACGTACTGCAAAGCGATTTCGATCAAATTGTCGAAGATAGATCGTATCGTGCGGTTTTGATTTATTCTTACCATTTAAAAAAGGAATTAAATTTACACCATCCAATGGTTTATTTCTTGAAACTGCCGCACCCGACAGCGCTGCAATGGTTGCTCCTAAATCCAAAGCACTTACCGGGTTTTCATAGCTTGAACCTGTAGGCAGTTTACCCTTCCACTGAATCGCGAATGGAACCCGAAACCCACCCTCCCACGCATCACCTTTGTTTCCACGGAGCGGAGCGTTACTCGAAGCGTTTTTAGTCGTGGGTCCTCCATTATCCGATAGGAAAGCTACAATAGTATTCTCTTCCAACCCATGCCTTTTCAATTCTTTGAGGACTCTCCCAACCCCATCATCTACGGCACTGACCATAGCCGCATAAGTTTTTCTTTTATTATCCTTAATTGCAGGAAAACGGTTCAGGTATTTATCTGTCGCTTCAAGAGGCGTGTGAGGAGCATTGTAGGAAAGAAAAAGAAAGAAAGGCCAGTCCCGGTTTCGTTCAATAAACGCAACCGCTTCATCGGAAAAATCATCGGTTATATATTTCCTGGGCGGCACAGGTTCATAATTCTTGAGTAACCAGGTCCGATAACTTTCGGATTCATCTTTAGCATCCTGACTCCTCCGAATAGTTAGTTTTTCTGGAAAATAAGTATGACCACCTCCCAGGTGACCGTAAAACTCATCAAAACCCCGTTTCAACGGATGGCTCGTCGGAATGTGTGCACCAAGGTGCCATTTCCCTATTATACCTGAATGATAACCGGCGGGTCTAAGCAATTCAGCGATTGTTTTTTCATTTCGTGTAAGACCCATGCCTGGATCATTTGGTTGATATTGAGGATTCCTTTCAAAGCCAAATCTCTGTGGGTACCGGGCGGTTATAAAACCAGCGCGTGAAGGTCCGCAGACCGGGTAAGCCACATACCCATTTATGCACTTAACCCCATTCTCCGCGATTGAATCAATTTGAGGCGTTGGAATATCTTTGCATCCATTAAAACCAACATCCGCATACCCAAGGTCATCGCACATGACCACAATCATATTTGGCTTCTGATTTGCCCACCCGGTTAAATTAAGAAAAAAGATGCAGACAAGGTGTGGAAGAGTTTTCTCTTTAAAGAATAGGTTACTCATAATAATTTTTTGGAAAGATCAAAATTTCTAAAAGTAAGCATCCACCTTCAGTACAGAATACTTTTCATAAATTGATATCTTGATTCATGTTCTTGCTTTATCATCAAGTTAATAGTCTTGCAACACCATCAAATAATAGAGAAAAATTTACTTTTATTACTTTTTTAACAGCCCTTTTTCATTTCCCCGTGATTAATAATCCCTATTCAATTATATCTACGACTTAGATCTAATCTTGTTTTGATATTTTCTGTAAAAGAGATGTTCGGTCAGACACGGAGTGTGAAGAACCCTACCCTATGATCGTTCCTTGTAAAACTTGGAAAAGAACCCAATTAATATGATTGAAAACCCCATTCTGCCTGGCTTTAATCCAGATCCATCCATATGCAGAGTCGGCGAAGATTTCTTTATTGCCACATCCACTTTCGAATGGTTTCCCGGCGTCCAGATTCATCACTCAAAAGACTTGGTTCATTGGAGACTTAAAGGACACGCACTAAATGAAAAAAGGCTTTTAGACCTTAGAGGAATCCCCAGTTCAGGGGGCGTCTGGGCCCCTGCGCTCAGCTTCTACGATAATCTTTTTTATCTTTGTTATACGGTTGTGCACCAACATGAGGCGGCAACCAAGGACACTCCCAATTTCTTGATTACCGCCCCCAGTATTGAAGGTCCTTGGTCGGATCCAATTTTCATTAACGCCTCTGGTTTTGATCCTTCCCTCTTTCATGACGATGATGGGAAAAAGTACTGGCTTAATATGGTTTGGGATCACCGTCCAAATAAGCACCCCTTTTATGGTATTGTACTCCAGGAATATGACCCCAACAACAAGACTCTATTAGGCAAACCCGAAGTTATTTTCAAAGGCAGCCCAATAAGATTAACCGAAGGCCCTCACCTATACAAAAGAAATGGATATTACTACCTGCTCTCTGCGGAGGGTGGTACCGAGTACGAACATGCCGTAACTCTTGCCCGCTCCCGGAACTTACTCGGTCCATATGAAATTCATCCTCAAAACCCCATCTTAACTTCTTCAGGAAAAGCAGATCTTAAACTACAGAAAGCAGGCCACGCCAGCCTGGTTGAAACAGAACATGGCGAATGGTACATGCCCCATCTCTGTGCTCGCCCGCTTCCTGGCACCCAAAAATGTAATCTAGGCCGTGAGACTGCCATCCAAAAAGTGGAATGGCGGAACGACGACTGGCTCTACCTCTTAAACGATGGCAACAACCCCATCGAGCATGTTGTTCCCCCTTCCCTGCAGCCACACACCTTTAAGGAATTGCCCAAACGGCTTCTTTTTGACTCCCCTCATTATGCGATTCCCCGTGGGCCGTCCTCCTCCGTCCAAGTCCATCCTGAGAAGCTGATCTTGACAGGGAAGCAATCTCTCGAGTCCAATTTTGAGCAGGCAATGCTGGCCAGACGGCTGATCTCGCACAAATTGACCGCAACAACCAAGCTATCTTTTGAACCAGAAAGTTTCCAGCAAATGGCTGGCTTGGCTGCATACTACAATACTTATCTGTTTCATTATCTTTACCTCTCTTACGACGAAGAAAAAGGTCTTTGCCTACAAATTCATACTTGCGACGACGGAGTATCCTCTTTCCCTCTTGGCGAACAAATTATCCCCGTAGGCGAAGGTAAGATCTACTTGCGGGCAATCTTTAATCATTGTTCTCTGCAATTCCAATTTTCCGAAAACGGTAAAGACTTTCTGAATGCCGGCAATACTCTCGACGCCTCCATCCTCTCAGATGACCATGGTGATCACTGGGGTTTTACGGGAACATTCGTCGCGTTAGCTTGCCAAGACCTTAGTGGTTCTGAAATTCCTGCAACTTTCGAATACCTGGAATTCACCGAATAACCCATAACCCAAGAAACTATGAGCAACTCAAAATTAAAACCAATTGAAAAAATTGGTTACGGAATGGGCGACTTTGCTTCCAATATTGTCTTTCAGGCAGTCATCATTTTCCTACAACCCTTTTATACCAATATTTATGGACTGGAAGCAGCTTCGGTGGCTTTTATGTTTTTAGCCGTAAGAATTGTTGACATGGTTACCGATCCCCTCATGGGAATCATTGCCGACAGAACCAAAACCAAATGGGGTCGCTACCGACCATATTTGATTTGGTTTGCCGTCCCCTTTTCAATTCTTCTGGTGCTCACTTTCACCACACCCAATTTTGGAGAACAAGGAAAACTGATCTATGCTTACCTAACTTATGCATTCTTAATGGTTCTCTACACCGTAGTTAATATTCCCTACTGCTCCCTTGGTGGGGTTATCACATCTGATTCTCATGAGCGAGTTTCGGCCAATTCGTATCGTTTCTTTTTAGCCACCGCTGCCGGGGTATTGATTGGATTCTTCATTCCCAAACTTGTTGATTATTTCGGAAACGGTAATGAACAGGCAGGATACCCCTATGCTATGGCAGTATTTGGAGTTTTCGCCATCGCCGCCTTTTTCGGATGTTTTGCCTTAACCAAAGAAAGGGTAAAGCAGGCGGTACCCGCTAAGGGTTCCTTTAGTAAGGATATATCCACCCTATTAAAAAATGATCAATGGTGGATCGTGGCCGTCCTGTTTTTTATATTACTTGTGGGCATTGTTATGCGGGCGGCATCCCAGGTGAATTATGTGCAATTTGTACTTTCCGATAAAACACTCATTGGTAGCTTCATAACCGCGGGGCTGGTTGCCCAAATGATCGGTGCCACTTGTGCATCTCCCCTGTCAAAAAAAATTGGGAATGTACCTGCTTACATCCTCATACAGGTCATGATCGTAATAGGTTCTATGGCACTTTATTTCGCCCCCACCTCCAACCTGGCCCTTGTTTATGGTGGATTTATTTTTATTAGTTTCTTCGCTCAAATGGGAGCCCCTATCCTCTTTACAATGGTTGCGGATACAGTGGATTACGGGGAGCTTAAGAGCGGAAACAGGGTAACAGGACTAGCCTTTTCTGGAGTTCTGTTTACTCTAAAACTTGGGGTTGCACTCGCCGGCTTTCTGACTCCGATGCTTCTCGCAATGAATGGTTTTCAGGGAACCGATGAACATCAGTTGCCGGAAGCAAAGGAGACCATTTTACTATCCCTTACTTTATATCCTGCTATCGCACATTTTTTACTAATTCCAATTGTTTCGATGTACAAACTGAACAAGGTTCGATGCGACCAGATCCGGAGCGAGCTTGATAAGAAAGCAACTGTATAAACTATTATGAAACTTCGTATTTTCTACCTTCTAAATATTCTCATTTTTAGCAGTTTTTTAGCAGCTGAAACATTCCAAGGACGCTTCTGTCCTCCTCCTGGAAAAGTTCTCGTTTTCGCAGGGCAGGACAACAAATCTGTGGGAGGAACACTTAAATATCGTGATGGTTATGTGGAGAATATCGGTGTACCTGCGGGAATTACTCATTATGTCTATTTTGCCGAAGGCTGGACCAACGACTTCAATCGAACCTTTGCCGTTGGAAAAGTGGATGGACTAAACAGTGAGACAGAGTGGGCTGCCGGTCCGATGAACCAGAAAGCGTATCTTGATTCCCCGGTTCTTGACCGATGTATCATGCATCTTTCCATTTCTATGGAAGGAAATTCTGAGGATAAAGTGGCCGATGGTTCTTATGATCATTTGATAGGTGAACTGGTCGACTTTATTGCTAAGTATTCCGACCATCCATTCCTGATCCGGATTGGTTATGAGTTTGATGGCAGTTGGAATAAATACGACCCCAAGAATTTCAAACTGGCTTTCCAGAGAATAGTGAAAGCCTTACAGGCGGCCAAACTCACAAATTTCGCTATCGTGTATGCTTCATCCAGTATGGCTAAGCCCGAACAATTCACAGAATACGATCCTGGAAGCGAATACTATGACTGGGTCGGATATTCCTGGTGGGGGGGAGACGATGACGGACAAGCCGCACTAGACTTTGCCCGGAAGGTTAAAAAGCCCGTATTTATCGCTGAAGCAACCCCACGGGGTATTTTCTTCGACAGGGAAGATCCGGAAAAAATTTGGAATTCGTGGTTCACTAAGTTCTTCAATCATATCGAAGAAAACAAGGATGTGGTACGAGCCATTTCCTACATCAATGCAGACTGGGATTCTCAGGATATGTGGGATGGATGGGGACAGGCTCAACTGGAAACCTCTGCATATCTTAAATCCAAATGGCTGGAAAAAATGGCAGAGCCCCAGTTTATCAATGCAACGGACAAACCATTTCAGTTGATTCACTTTCCCGCGGACAAGCCAAGAACCTTTCTTTCAGGAAGCTATAAAGACCCTTCTCTCCCGGTAGAAAACCGCGTCGAAGACCTCCTGCGAAGAATGACCATAGAGGAAAAAGTGGCACAAATCACTGGGTGGTGGAACCCCAGTGAAGAACAACTCCTCAAGGATGGTAAAATCTTTGATCCCGCATTCTATGCGAAACATTGTCCTCATGGCATTGGTCAACTTGGTCCTTTGCATAACCTCACCGTTGAGGACGACCTAAAACAGTATCCTGCGATTCAGGAATATTTTCGCAAGCAAACCCGATTGGGCATTCCCGCTATTCATCATGACGAGGCAGCTCATGGCTTTATGCGTTTCGAGGCCAATTCCTTCCCTTCGCCAATCGGTCTCTCCTGCACTTGGAATCCTAAACTACTTACTCAAATTTACGATCATGCGGCGAGGGAGGCACGATCCAGAGGAATTTCTCATATCCTCTCTCCCATTGTCGATGTGGCCCGTGATCTTAGATGGGGACGGGTTGATGAAACTCTGGGAGAAGATCCGTATTTGGTATCCATTCTCGGTACAGCTATGGTCAAAGGCTTGCAAGGCTCTTCCAATGGCACCATCGACTCTGAACATGTTGCTGCAACCCTGAAGCACTTTGCTGGTTATGCTGGAACTGAAGGAGGACGTAATCGATCGCCCTATTCCTTTGGCCGTAGACAACTTTTGGATGTTGAAGTGGTTCCCTTTCGCAAGATCATTCATTCGGCACGACCCGCTGCAGTTATGGCAGCGTTCAACGAAGTGGATGGTTTGCCCTGTCATGTTAATCCGTGGATTCTCAACGAAGTTTTAAGAGAGAGAATTGGCTTCAAAGGATTACTGGTTGGAGATTACCAGGGTATTGACCTAGTCAGGAAATATCAACGAATCGGCACTTCAGATGCAGATGCCGCCCGCATGGCCATTATGGCAGGGCTTCAACAGGAACTGCCCAATCAATTCGGGTTTCAGCACCTTCCCCGATTAGTTCAAGAAGGAAGAGTTCCCTTACAGATAATCGATGACTCCGTTCGAGCCGTACTTTCCCTCAAGTTTCGTCTCGGGTTATTTGAAGCTCCATTTCAATTAGACCGGGAAAAAGCCCTACAATTATCCCGATCCGATAAAGCCCGGGAATTGGCTCTCGAAGCAGCCCGGCAATCCATTGTTCTTCTTCGTAACAAACAAAACTTTCTTCCTTTGACCCTAGGTGAGCACAAGCGGATTGCAGTCATTGGACCCAATGCAAACTTTTGTAGATTGGGAAACTATTCAGGAAGACCCCTAAAATCTGTCTCCGTTCTCGAAGGAATCAGGAAATTCGTAGGAGAGTCAGCAGAAGTCCTTTATTCGCAGGGATGCAAGATCGCTCATAACGATACCGGAGACTCCTATTCAAACTGGAGATATGTGAATGAAGTAAACTTTGCATCCCTTGAAGACAATCGCGGCTTGATTGAAGAAGCCAAATTGATCGCAGGCAAGTCGGACCTAATCGTTTTGGCTATTGGAGAAAATGTTCTGCTTAGCCGGGAAGCCTGGGGCGGGAACCATGTGGGAGACCGGTCCACCCTTGATTTGACTGATTCTCAAAAAGCATTGGCAATTGCTATGGTTGCAACTGGAAAACCGGTGATTGCCTTTCTGAACAACAGTAAACCCGTCACGCTACATGAACTGGGTGATAATTTTCAGGCAATCCTTGCCGGGCATTATGCCGGACAGGAAACAGGTACTGCAGTGGCCGAAATTCTTTTTGGTCAAACTAACCCTTCTGGTAAACTTACCCTTAGCTGGCCTCATTCAGTAAGCCAGATTCCTGTCCACTACAGCCAGCAAAACAGTGCACTTGTTTTTGATTACTTGGATGCTCCCAAGGGTTCTCAGTATCCATTTGGATACGGGCTCAGTTATACCAAATTCAACTATGGATCTATTGAGGTTTCGTCTCCTAGCATCAGACCGGGACAAAAGATTTCGGTAAGCTTTGATCTGCAAAACACCGGACAAAAAAGAGGATCAGAAATCGCACAACTCTATATATCCGGACAAAATTATGAAATGGCCCGCCCTGTTCTTGAGCTTAAGGCCTTTGAACGGGTCGAATTAAACCCTGGTGAAAGTAAGAAAGTCAGGCTTGAACTGGATGCAGATGACCTTCATTTCCATGACATATCGCTGAATCGAACCCTTCCTGCAGGTAAATGTACAGTCAGAGTTGGAGGTTCTTCCCAATCGCTAAGTAAACCGATTGAGATACATACTATACCGGAAAGAGTTTCATCGGGAATACCAAACCTTGCCCAAAACTCAGAAGCTTTAGATGCCGAGCCATCAAGACCGAAGCCCAAAGGGCCCAATGTATTGTTCCTAGCCATAGATGACCTTCGTCCAGAGTTGAGTGCCTATGGATCCAAGGTCAAGACACCCCATATGGACAAGCTTGCAGGAACTGGCACCTTGTTTAAACGAGCCTATTGTCAACAGGCAGTTTGCGGGGCATCGAGGCTTTCAATCATGGGCGGTCTTTATCCCACACTTACTCAAGAACAAAGCTTTCATGTAACAGACTGGAGAAAAAGACATCCTAATTTATTGACACTCAATCAGCATTTCATGCAACAGGGTTATAATACGATCGGCCTGGGAAAAATCTATCATGGAGTCGGTGGCTCTGGAGTCGACCGTTCGAATTGGAATCGTTGGATCTCCGTCTCGTCAAAGGGACATTATCTTAAAAAGGAAAACTTGAATAGACTCCAAAAAGCGATTCAGGATGCAAAAGTTGGAGATAAAAATGATCCACCTAAAGGTCCGATGACGGAGAATGCCGATGTACCGGTTCATGCCTATGTTGATGGTAAAAGAGCATTGAAAGCAGTTACTTTAATTAACGAACTGTCTCAGAACCCTGACCGTCCTTTTTTCCTGGCTGTGGGCATGGTAAGGCCTCACCTTCCCTTTTCCGCTCCAAAAAAATATTGGGACCTCTACAATCGCAATGACTTTAAAATGCCACCGAATTCAGGAATACCTCCCGGTTACCCAACTCACGCAGCCAATTTGAGTGCTCCGGAAATGAGTAAATACAGTGATTTCGAAGGCAATGGACCTAAGGATTTTTCAAATGAAACAAACCGTAGGCTACTGCATGGATATGCCGCTGCCACAAGTTATGTTGATTCATGTGTCGGTGAAGTGCTCAATGCATTGGACAGCTCAGGTCTTGCTGAAAATACAATTGTCGTTCTGTGGGGAGATCATGGTTGGAAATTGGGAGATCACTCTAGTTGGTGTAAGCACACAAATTTTGAATGTGATACGCGGGTGCCTTTGATCATTCGTGACCCTCGCATGAAAGGTGGCCAACAGACTCCCAGGTTGGTTGAGTTGATCGATTTATATCCTACCCTGTGCGACTTAACGGGACTACCCATTCCCGATCATTGTCAGGGTCGAAGTTTTCGAGCCTTACTGGAAAATCCGGAAAGTGGTCACCGTTTGGATGCGTACAGTTCTTATCCGGCTTACAAATCCATGGGACATAGTATACGGTTCAAAAATTATCGCTACACTGAATGGCTAAATAAGGAAGATAAGCTTATAGCGAATGTTTTAACCGATATTGCTGCCGATCCTGGCGAGGAAACAAATATCAAGGAAGATCCCGCCTATACAGAAGTTTTAACCCTAGCAAAGGAAAGAATACACCTTCGTATCGAACAAGCAATTGATTCGGACTATCAAGCGGGTGTAAGTAAGGCACCGAGTAAGATCCTCAAGATAAAACCTGTTCATGAAGACAAAAAACAAATGATCGACGGCTTTGGTGGATCAATTGCTTTCTGGGGAACCAACCCGGATGATCAAGCGATGAATCATGCATTTAAAGAATTAAAAGTTTCCGTTCTTCGAGCACAGGGAGAGGTTGCCCGCCGAGGCATTATTGACCATAACAAGGAAGTTTTACAACGAGCCATGAGACTAAATCCGGGATTAGAAATCTTACTGACTTTCTGGCAACCGCGCTCTCTTGAGTTGCAGAATGTGTCAGACTGGATGGAAGTGGTCGACGGGTCAGAAGATCAGCAATATCAACTCAAGTATTCCATGGAAGACGCCTGGGCAGATGAAATTGTAAGTCGTACTAAACAATACATAGATTGGGGAATAAATGTAACAACTCTAGGCGTACAAAATGAGACCAACTATTCAAAAGTAGGATCGCAAACCTGTATATGGGATCCACTCCGATTAAGAAATTTCATTGAAAATCGCCTTAAACCAAGACTCGAAAAGGTCGGTTTACCAGTTAAAATAGCGGCACCTGATCTGGCTTTTGTTGGATACCAGGGGAGCGAAGTTACAAGATTCCTTCCAACTATCCAGAGCGAATCTGTTGATTTGGTCGCCTATCATATGTACGACAGTTTTAAGGAAGGAATGGACGGCAGCATCGAGGTGCTAAGGGAAAACAGTCGACAGATCGGTAAAATTCGAAAAACCCAATTCCCAGACAAGGGTTTTTGGATGACCGAGACTACCGGTGCCCAGTGGAACAATGACACCTGGCATACCTATGGGTGGACTCCTCAGTTGAATGAATTTGATAAAGCAATGCTGGCAGCACAATACGCACACATGAGTCTGGTAGACGCACAAGCCAATGTGTTCATGTGGTGGGGATTAATTTATTCACTTGCTCCTGATAAAGAGACAAATCCGAAGGTTCGGGAGAAGCACAGGGACGAAGGACTCGTCTTGGTTGAAGAACAACCGGGTACAAACGGTCGTCAAAAATTCATCGAAAAAACCAAAAAGTTTTATGTACTTAAACAATTCGTGAACTTCCTTTCGAAGGGATGTAAAAGAATTTCAGTCAACTCACCGAAGCCTCTGATGGTATCCGCATACTCAAATGAAGATGAAAATAAGGTCGTGATCATTGCAATCAATCCAAGCAACCAAACCATTGGTCTGGATGTGGAATATGCTCAAGGCATTAATCCAAAAACCGCCTTTCAAACCGACAGGCATTTAAATTGCGAAAAGATAAAACCTTCCGTTCCCCTAGCTCCTAATTCAATTCGTACAATCGTTTATTAACACCGTAAAAAGAAAGACTTTGAAAAGTCTGGTAATCTGAAACTCTATCGATATTCAGTCTTTTTTAAAAAGTATCTGTATAAACTTTTTTATATTATCGGACCTTCATAACACCACGCATGAGAATATGATGACCAGGGAAGGTGCAGACATATGGATAGTCACCCTTGGCTGATGGAGCGGTGAAGTTCATTTCCTCTTCTTTTCCATGATCCACGAGTGCGGATGCCCAAAGAACATCGGTGCTTTCAGGAACAAACGCCATAGCAAAACCCTGTGCACCTAAATTAAGTGCCAGTTGAGCTACACTGTCTGCTTTGTTGGGCTTGGTTACCACCAGGTTGTGCGGCATGAAGTCAGGGTTGGCAAAAATGAGTTTCACTTTTTTCCCGGGCTTTACGGTAAACTCATTGATATCGTACTTCATTTTTTCAACGACTGTTCCAATCCGAATGGTTAGAAGATCATCAGTATTGGAGACGACTCCTGATTTTTCACTCACCTCCTCCACTTCCTCTTCAACCACCTGGGAACCTTTGGTGGGATCCGCGTTGTACCAGTGATGCTGAACGGTAAGGGCAGCCATGCGGGCATGTGGGTGGGGTGACTTTAGAAGATCATTCAACAAACGGCCATTGCGGCGATTATGCTGCTGATGAACCCATAAAGCTTCCAGTAAATGATGAGCGTCCTCTTTACTTTTTGGATTGAACTGAGCCATCCATTTCTGAGTTGCCGGTATGACTTGATCAGTATCTCTTTCACTCAATTCAACTCTTGTGCGATGGCGCACTCCATCGACAGGATGTTTCAAGTTGTCCAAAAGTTTTTCAATGGGTTGATCATCAATTTTGACGGATTTCTGCAAGGGTTTCTTGGTGTAACTCACACGAAAGATTCGCCCATGCTTATGATCTCGGTTCGGATCCCGCACATTATGTTGCATGTGACCGATAATTACATTCTGCCAATCAGAAACATAAAGAGCACCGTCTTCACCGAAAATGGCATCAGTGGGACGGAAGTTTTTGTCACCGCTCAAAAGAAAGCCTTCCGCTTCTTCGTCCTGCTGGGAGCCGTTGGCCAAAGTCTTGGTAACCTTTAGCCTCTGCCCGTTTGGCGTACCCCAAACTTCTCCCAGTTTAGTTTTCTCAATCACCTTCTTGGCGTCTTTTCCACGACCCACGGTTTTGGTGAGTTCATAACCACCGTCACGATGAAGCTTGTACTGCTTAATCCCGAGAAAACCGATGGAATTACAGATGAGAAAATCTCCCTGCATCTCATCGGGGAAATTATCACTGGAAAGAATTTCACAAGCGGAAACCGGACGGACCTCCTTGTTTAATAGGGAAAACATCCTCCACCCCTTGCCATCCGGACGAACCTGATAAGGACGACCCCCGGTTCCATCAGTAGCATAATGATATCCCCAACTGTCAAAGGCAATACCGTGAGGATTTGGACTGTTTCCTCCATGAAGTGTAATGGTGAAACGACGTGGATCAAACCTGTACATTGCGGATGAACCCGTAACCAAAGACGGTCCCCATGGATGTTCGTGATTGTGCTGAAGGAAAATTCCGCTCTGCCAGTAGATTCCACCGTCAGGTCCGAAAATTAGATTATTCGCAGCATGGTGGGTATCCGATGTTCCAAGCCCTTGAAAGATAACATATCTCTCATCTGCTTTGTCATCCCCGTCATTATCCCGAAGAAAGATAAGATCAGGACCAGATGTCACAAGAACGCCACCGTTCCAAAATTCAAAACCAAGGGGGTTGTGTACCTTGGCAAATTCAATCACCCGATCGGCTTTGCCGTCATTGTTATCATCGGGAAGGATTAGAAGAGCATCATTCATTTCCTTCAATGGTTCCCACATAGGATAGGTTGGCCAGGCTGCTGCCCACAAACGACCTTTTGAATCGACCTGCATCTGAACCGGGTTAATCAATTGAGGAAACTGTTGCTCATCAGCAAAAAGATTAACCTTAAAGCCGTCACGAACCGCAAATCTCTTACCGCTTTCTTCAGGACTTAAATATGTAGTGGTTCCTTCCTTTCCAGAATTGGAGCTTCGGCTACCTCCGCCAACATTGGATATTACCTTAATTGGAGCTGGCACATTGCTGTCGTTTACCTGATATTTGTTATCCTGTGCAGTTGCCCAAATCAATTTGTCACGATTCAACGTCAATATGTCGCGCATCGCCAATTCATGCTGCAAAACCACGGCATTGGATTGATCATTGACGAAACGAAGACCGGAGCGTCCACCCCAGATATCGTTACCATCAGTAGCCCTGTATCGGTTTATCCATTGAAGGTTTTTCTCCAAAACGGATTGCCTTAAGCTTTCTAGCTTATTGTGAGAAACATACTCTTTTCCTAGCAAAGCCTTGGCAATCACTTCACCAATCTTACGATTTCCCAACTCATTCAAATGTACCCCATTCATGGTCAGAGGCTCTTTGCTCTCTAGATAGAGTTTGGAAGAAGGATCAAACAAATCCACGTAGGCAACTCCTGCTTCTTTTGCGGCATCCTCAGTTGCCTTGGCATAAGAAGCAAGATTTCGGTTGTGGGCGCGACCACGGGGAAGATTACGATCTTTTAAATCCTCGAAAGCAATTGGACTGAACAGAACGATACGGGGGAAGTCTTTACCATTAGGTTTGTAGCCTCTGATTTTAGCCACAAAATCAATCAAAAGTTTCTTATGTCCTTCGGCACCTTCAGGGCCGGCAAAAGATTCATTGTATCCAAACATGGCAAATACAACATCAGCCTTCACATGTTGTAGGTATTGATCCATAGGGGTAAATCCCCTGCTTCTTGGGTATTTGTCAGGGCGGTCTCCCGAAAGAGACATATTGCGGAAAGATACATCCTGGCCTTTTAATCCGCTTTGCAGGAAGGTTTCGGTCCAACCGTCATGTTGCATACGATCAGCTAAACCATTGCCAAGGATAGCGACCGTATCTCCCTTCTTGAAAGTAAAAGGCGATGGGTCACGATAACCTTTTGGCACCTCAACCGACTCCTTACGAGAGCTTGTTGCAGGAGGAGTTTCTTTCTTACCATTGTAAGCCAAAAAGGTTACCTCACCCTTCTTTTTAAGGTCAAAAACAATTCGCTGTGCCCCACGAACTTTGGATTTCTCAAATACCTTTTTGCGATTCTCATCCAATAATTCCACCGTGAAATTGTTCAATCGGCTTTCGTATCCGCTGCGGTTCCAAACCTCAATTTTGTCAATCGCAAGACTTTTACCCATATCCACTTCCCACCAGGGTGCTATGGATCCAGATCCGTCTGTATGAGTTTGGCCACCACCGTTCCAATCCGGATTTTTGTTTCCATCTATTCCTCTTGAAGCAACACCACCCGAACCCAAGCTCGATTGCTTGGCTTTACCAGAACGGGCAACATTCTTTCCACCACTCATGATCTCCACTTCATTAAGAGTCAGGATTTTGTTATCCCC